>WBZS01000309.1_pt1 | contig 74306 bp, 77 predicted proteins | sample 5204201 | NCBI WGS metagenome assembly WBZS01 (sample SAMN12344357, study PRJNA552823) | activated sludge metagenome | biome: Activated sludge suspended growth; feature: Nitrification reactor; material: Wastewater; isolation source: activated sludge from nitrification reactor of wastewater...
TTCGCGCTGGTGAAGCAATGGCGCGGCGTCGCGACCCGGTACGACAAACTCGCCATCACCTACCGCGCGGGCGCCGTCCTCCACGCCTGCCTCACGTGGGCCACCCTATTGGGAGACACGCCCTAGTTGAACCTCCCGGACGGCTAGGCCAGCTCGATGAGCTCCTGGTACTCGTCGGACCAATGGTCCTCGGTGCCGTCGGGCAGGAGGATGACCCGCTGCGGGTCCAGTGCCGCGGCCGCACCCGGGTCGTGGGTGACCAGCACGACGGCACCGGCGTAGCTGCGCAGGGCGTCGAGGACCTGTTCGCGCGAGATCGGGTCGAGGTTGTTCGTCGGCTCGTCGAGCAGGAGCACGTTCGCCGCCGAGGACACCAGGCCCGCCAGGCTCAGCCGGGTCTTCTCACCGCCAGACAGCGTACCGGCGGGCTGGTCGAGCTGGGCGCCGCTGAACATGAACGCACCGAGCAGCCCGCGCAGGTCCTGCTCCCCCGCGTCCGGCGCGGCGTGCCGGATGTTCTCCCACACTGTGGCGTCGTCGTCGAGGGTGTCGTGCTCCTGCGCGAAGTATCCGACCTTGAGGCCGTAGCCGGGTTCCATCGACCCGGCGTCAGCCTTCTCCGCACCGGCCAGCAGCCGCAACAGCGTGGTCTTGCCCGCCCCGTTGAGCCCGAGCACCACGACCCGGCTGCCCTTGTCGATGGCGAGGTCGACGCCGGTGAAGATCTCCAGCGACCCGTAGACCTTTGTCAGCCCAGTCGCCATCAACGGCGTCTTCCCGCAGGCCGCCGGTTCCGGGAAGCGGATCGTGGCGGTCCGATCGGCCACCCGCTCGTCATCGAGTTCGCCGAGCATCCGGTCGGCGCGCTTGAGCATATTCTGGGCCGCGGTCGCCTTGGTGGCCTTCGCACCGAGCTTCGCAGCCTGGGTGCGCAACGCCGCGGCCTTCTTCTCGGCATTCGCGCGCTCACGGCGGCGGCGGGCCTCGTCGGTGGCGCGCGCGTCGAGGTACTTGTGCCAGCCCATGTTGTAGACGTCGGCCTCACCGCGCACCGCGTCGAGGAACCACACCTTGTTCACGACGTCGGCGAGCAGGTCGACGTCGTGGCTGATGACGATCAGCCCGCCGTCGTGGCTCTGCAGGAAGGACCGCAGCCAGGTGATGGAATCGGCGTCGAGGTGGTTGGTCGGCTCGTCGAGCAGCAGCGTGGTCGTCGACTTCCCACCCCCGTCGGCGGCGGCGAACAGGATTCGGGCGAGTTCGATGCGTCGGCGCTGGCCGCCCGACAACGTCGAAAGTTGTTGGGACAGCACACGATCGGGCAGGCCGAGGTTGTGACAGATTCGCGCGGCATCGGATTCGGCGACATAGCCGCCGAGCGCGGCGAACCGCTCCTCGAGATTCCCGTATGCCCGGACCGCCTTGTCCCGCGCCGCCTCGTCGACCAGTTCGGCCATCAGCAGCTGCTGCTTCTCCAGGTCCCGCACCAACACGTCGAGGCCACGGGCCGACAGCACCCGGTCCTTGGCCAGGACAGTCAGGTCGCCCTCCTTGGGGTCCTGCGGAAGGTACCCGACCTCTCCGCTGCGGACCACCGTGCCCGCGTAGGGCTCGGTCTCACCCGCCAGGATCCGCAACGACGTGGTCTTGCCCGCCCCGTTGCGGCCGACCAGGCCGATCCGATCGCCCGGCCCGATGCGCAGGGCGCCGGGCGCCGACAACAGGGTCCGGGCGCCCGCGCGAACCTCGAGGTCGGTAGCGGTGATCATGACCCGTCGAGTCTACTGGCCGCCGTGCGCGGGCCCGAAATCGAACGCCGCGGCTCCCGGCTACCGTGGGCGCATGGCGCGCACCGGACCCGACGGCGGCTACGACCTGGCCGTGGTCGGCGCCGGACCGGCGGGTTCCGCACTCGCGCACCGCGCGACACTCGCCGGGCTCGCCGTCGCCCTGATCGATCCCGATCCCTTCCGCCCCTGGTCGCAGACCTTCGGCACCTTCGTCGACGAGCTCCCGAGCTGGTTGGCGCCCACCTGCTTCGCCGCCCGCAGCGCCACGGTCACCGCCTACACGCCGCGTCGCCGGGTGCTGATGCGGCCCTATGCGGTGCTCGACAACACCGCGCTGCGCGCAGCACTGGAACTCCCGGGCGTGAGGATCGTCACCGAAGCTGCCACGCGCTGCGAGACGCGCGCAGTCCACCTGAAGGGCGGGTCGGTGATCGCGGCCCGAGCCGTGATCGACGCCACCGGACGCGCCGCCCCGGTGCCGGGCGCGCGGCCGGCACCTCGGCAACGCGCCTTCGGCGTCATCGGCACCCTCGATCCCGGCACCCGCGCAGAGACGGTGCTGATGGACTGGCGCACCCCCCTCACCGACCCCGGCCCCCCGACCTTCGGCTACCGGGTCCCACTCGGTGGTGGCCGGTTCCTGGTCGAGGAGACCTTCTTGGCGGGCACCGCCCCCCCGATCGACGCCCTGCAACGGCGCTGGGCGCAGCGCGGTGCACCCCCGGGCTTCCGCGGCGATCCGCTGTCCGGGCCGGTCGAAATCGTTGACTTCCCCCTCACCGACACCGCCGGACCGCCCTGGGCCTGCACGCACGGTCGCGCCCTGCGGTTCGGTGCGCGGGGCGGACTGATGCATCCGGCGACCGGCTACAGCGTCGCCGCTTCCCTGGCGAGTGCAGACGTCGTGGTCGACGCGCTGATCCGCGGCCACGATCCCCGATCCGCGCTGTGGCCCCGGCGGGCGCGGCGGGTCCACCGGCTGCGCGAGTTGGGGTTGAGCGTCCTGGTGGGGCTGGGCCCCGAAGACACCGCACGATTCTTTGACGCGTTCTTCAGCCTCGACGCCCCCGCGCAGCGGGCGTATCTGAGCTCGCGCGACGACCTGGTCGGTGTCTCACGCGCCATGGCGTCGACGTTCACCGCCGTCGACCGGACCGGGCGCCGACAGATCGCCTCAGGGGTGCGTGCGCACGCCCAGGAACAGATTCGCCGGGCGCTGCGTTGAAGCGGACATGGCAACCACAGACCTGACCGCAGCCGCCTTCGACCAGACGATCGCCGACAACGAGATCGTGCTCGTAGACTTCTGGGCCTCCTGGTGCGGCCCGTGCCGACAGTTCGGCCCGATCTTCGAGCGCGCCTCGGAGAAGCACGACGACATCGTCTTCGCCAAGGTGGACACCGAGGCCGAGCAGAAGCTCTCCGCCGAGGCGAACATCCGCTCGATCCCCACGCTGATGGCGTTCAAGAAGGGCTACATGGTGTTCAACCAGCCCGGCGCGCTGCCACCGGAGGCCCTCGAGGACCTTATCGGCCAACTCAAGGCACTCGACGTCGACCAGGCGGTCGCCGACGGCGAGGCCCGCGCCTGATCCCGAGTCGGGACGCGTCGCGCTAGGCCTGGGCCGGGGAGCCGTCCTCGTCGGCCGCCGGCTTCGGATCCATCGCGGCGGAGAGCTGCGCATCGACATCGATCACCCGCGCAGCCCGGACCTCGGGCTTGTCGATCTCCGCGGCGACCTGCTTGGCGATGACCCGGCGCACCTCAGCGTCGACTTGCGCGAGGTTGCGCACGAGCTCGGCGCGCATGTTGTGTGAGGCGACATCGACGTGCACGTCGGCCGGCTTGGGCGGCTGGACGTCGAAGTGGATCTCCAACGGTTCGACGGCATGGACCGTCAGCGGCAAGGTGACCAGCCCGTCCACGTCATAGCGCAGCCGGTCCAGCTTCAGATCGATCTCGATCTTGATCCGCAGCGGGATTTGCACGGTGAACCGGATCAGGTCCTCGACCGATCGTTCGATGGCCGGCTCGTCAATGTTGACGCGCGCGAGCACCTTGACCATCCCGCCCGGGCCGCTGGGAATCGGCCCGACGTCGAAGCTCTCCCCGGCGATCGCCGCGAACGCATCGCCGATGCGCGCTTCGGTGACCGCCACTTCGAAGAAGCGCCGGCCGAATTCCTCGTAGGTCATGTATTCGGGCACCGACCCAGTGTGCCACTTCAGCTCGAGGCCGCCACGCCCGCAGGTGGCGTGTCCGCGGCGGCCTCGTCCCAGAATCCCCGCTTCTCGAGCTGACGGATCAGCCGCTCGCGCGCGTCGACGAAGCGGTTGCTGATCTCCGCGATGATGGCCTCGGCGTCTCCCCAGCCGAGATGCCCGATCAATCGACGGTGGCTGGCAACGGCCTGCACACCCCAATCCTTGTCCTCGAGATAGAGCGCATACGGCGTGTACTTGGTCGCGGCCACCAAGAACCAGGCCAGCTTCTTACTGTTGGCGGCGAGATGGATCCGGCGGTGGAACTGGTACTCGCAATCGAGGATCTGACCCGTATCACCCCGGTCCACCGCCTCCTCCAGGGCATCGACGATCGCGGTGAGCTCATCCAAGTGCTCCGACAGATCGGGATTGGCGGCCGCGTGGACCGCCAGCCGGGCCGACAACTGGGACTGGATCCAGAAGATGTCGACGATGTCGCCGCGCTTGAGCTCGTCGACGATGAAACCACGGTGCGGTGCCAACCCCACGAGCCCCTCACCGCGCAACGTCACCAGTGCTTCGCGGACCGGCGTCACGCTGCACCCGAGCTCGGCCGCGACCTCGTCGAGCCGGATGAACGAGCCGGGCCGGATCGCCCCGGTCAGGATCCGACCGCGCAGCTCGGCCGCGACCTCGTCGGTCAGCTGCGTTCGGCGCAAGCTTGCTCTTGTCACGGGTATCCCTTCTCTCACCCCGGCTGTGCTCCAGTATGGACGGTCGTGGACCGGACCCCGATGCGACGCACCCCTCGAGCGTCGTGATCCTGGGGCCGACCCACCTCTCAGATCACGTCCTTGTGATGCTTGAGCCGCCAGCGCAGGTCCCGCATGAGGAACCGGGCGCTGCCGAACCGGACGAAGCGCGGGAGGAACTTGTTCACGACCGACACGAAGGTGAACAGATGCTGGAATCGGCGACGATCGTTCTCGGTCCACTCCAAGCCCAGCTGCCGGTGGAACAGCGGCGGGAGGAAGCCGATCGTCAAGAACCGCAGCAGGTTGACGAACGGCAGTCGGATCAAGGGATTGATCATCTTGAGATCGACGAGCTCGTTGAGGAACTCGCAGGTCGTGTCGTCGATGACGACCCGCTGGCACGCGACGTTCCAGTAGTGGTCGAAGTCTTTGCGGGTCGCCGGCCACATGTCCTGCGGCACCTGCAGCGTCGTGCCCAGCGTCTTGCCGGACTGGTAGAACGCCTCGGCGTCCTCCTCGCCCATCAGCCCGTGCAACAGCTGGTGGGAGTCCTCGACACCGACGTAGAGGCACGCCGCCACCCACAACTGCAGCTCGCGGTTGAACGCGTTGTACTTGACCGGACTCCGGTCGTCGGATTTGACGTGGCGGTGCGCGGAGTTGACGGCCTCGCGGAAGGCCTCCTTCTCCTCATCGGTGCCGAGAATGGCCACCGCCAGGTACTGCGAGGTTGTGCGCGCCCGCTTCCAGGGATGCTTCATCAGTGCGCCGGACTCGACCTTGCTCTCCATCACGCCGTAGCCGACCTCGGGCCAGCCGAGCTGCATGACGACGTTCGCCGCGGCCCCCGCAAGCGACCAGAAGTCGATCGCCTCGGAGACGTGGGCCGGCTTGCGCAGGCTCGTCATCCGGCGCCGCCGGGTGGTGATCTCGATCCGGGTGTCCTCGGTCCGCAACTCCGGCTGCGCGGCATCGATATCGGGCGTGTACTTCAACACGTGGTTGGCCATGATCATTGTTGTCTGCCTCCGTTGTCCATTGTCTCGCCCATCACACCGTTTGCACATCGTCGACCAGCCATCGACCGTCAGTGCGGGCCAGCTTCACCACCATCCGGTAGGGCTGGTTCTTGCCGTCGGGCGCAACGACGTTGCGCGCCTTCTGGTTGACGAACAGGATCACCGTGGCCTTGTCACCGCTGATCGACTCCACCGCGGAGTTGACCACCTCGGCGGTGGCGACCCCCTTGCCGTTGGAGACGATCTCGGTCAGCGCCTTGACCATCTCGTCGTACTTCTTGCCGAACTCCTCGGTGGACATCGCGGTGATCGCCGAACGGTTCTTGTCGAGGTCCCGATAGTCGAAGCTCGAGAGCTTGACCGCGTAGTCCCCGGCGATCTGCACCACCTGCGCCCGGGCCGCGGATTCATCCGCCGGCCCCGAACCGGCGAAGTAGTGGTAGCCGAAGAAGCCGGCCGCGACGACGAACACCGCGAGCAGTGCGCCCAGGATGCCGACCAGTGCGGTCGACGACCCGCGCGGCCATGCCGCGGCACCGTCGGCGGTGGACCCCGCGCGGGGGCGCCGAGCTGGCGCTGAGCGCACCGCGGACTTCGCCGGCCGCACCTTGACCGTGGCACCACGCTTGGCTGTTTCGCCACCGTCGACCGGCACGTCAAGTTCGTCGACTTCGATTGTCTCAGATGCCATTTCGAGCCCTTTCCAGGAGTTGTTCCCACATCTGCAGCAGTTCTGCACCGTTGGGGATGAGCACGGGGTCGGTGACCGACGGCGGTCCCGACGGGGCGCCCGCCGACTTCCAGTTCCGCGTGCCCAGATCGTTGGGTCGCGGCGCATTCACCGAACCCCGCTGGCCGTACCCGTCCCCGGGCGGGCAGTACCGCACCAGATTGGGCGCGGACGGGCCGAGGTCACCGATGGCACGGCGGGGTTCGTCGTAGAACAAGCAGACCGGGCCCTGGGTACCTATGAGGACGAAGTCGGCCCGATCCCCCTTGACGATCGAGCGCAGGTCCAGCAGGCCCTGTGGAATCGTCTTGAGCCCGGTGCGCAACGACTCACGCCGGTCACTGATGACGGGTTCCACCGCGACGAGGTTGGCCACTACCGCACCGAAGGTGCCGCGGTACTTGTCGAACAGCTTCTGTGCGTGCACCAGCGCGCGCGGCGAATGGTCGAGCAGGTAGACGAAGACCGGCTGGTTCGCGTCGAGTTGATCGGTGAACGACGCCGCAGCGCGCATCCCGGACTCGAAGGTCTGCGTCGTCGCACCCATAGCGTCGAGGAGGTCGAGCCACTCCGACAGCAATCCGCGCAGCATGGGGGCGTTGCCCGCCACGACCTTGGCCAGTGCCGAACTGTTGGCGACCAGCTTGGTCAGCGACTGGCCGTCGGCGCCGGACGCGCGGTACAACTCGTTGCTGACCGTCGCCACCGACCCGCCGTGGAAGGTCTTGAGCACCTGCGCCGCTTGCGCGATGATCGCATCCATCTGCATCGGCTGCTTGTCGGCCGGAGCCGCGATCGAGTCGCCGTCGCGCAGGAAGGGCCCGGTGTCACCGCTGGAAATGATGTCGACGCTTTGGATCCCCGCCATCGACGCCATCGTGACCTGCAAGAAGGAGTCCTTCGGGATGCGGGTCCCGCCGCGCACCACCAGCTGCACCTGCGCCCCCTTGCCGTCGGGGGCCAGCGAGGAGGATGCCACCGTACCGACGTCGACGCCGCGCAGCGTCACCCCGGTGCCCGCGGTCAACCCAAAGGCATCATCCATCCGCGCGTGCACCCGGATCTTTGAGCCGAATCCCTCCGGCCCCGAGATGAAGTCGATGCCCACCGGGATGATGATCGCCGAGATGATCAAGAAGATGACGAACTGCACAGTGCCCGCCGGAAACCTGTCGCTCATCGCGGCGCCCCCTGCCCCGGACCGGCCGGCCGTGCGGACCTCGTGGGCGGCTTGGGCGGCCTCTTCGTCTTGTGGTCGGGGGCGCGCCACAACCCCCCGGACAGGATGTCGGCGAGCTCACCGGGGGTCGGCAGCGGCTGCCCCGACCCCAGCAGGCCGCCGGTGATGATCTTGTCGATACCGCCGGGGATGTCCAGCGCCCCGTCGAAGACGAGGTAGTCACCCCGAATTGCCCGCGAGAAGTTGCGCATGAACGAGTTCATGTGCGCCAGCGTCTGCCCGACTCCACCGTTGAAGGCCGCCAGCGAATCGACCAGTGTCGCCGCATCGGGAACCAGGTCGTCGAGTTGGCCCTGGCGGCCCTTGGTGATCGTGTCCAGGTTGGCCGCCAGTGTCGTCGTCTGCGTCATCAACGCGGCGATCCGGTCGCGCTGCCCGGCGAGCACCGACACCGCCCGCGGCGTCTGCCCGAGGAAGGCGTCGATCTGCTGTTGCCGGGCCGCCATCAGGTCGGTGGCCTCCGCCGCGACCCGCATCGCCCGGTTGAAGTCGGCCGTGTGGTGCGACGACCGTGCCAGTAGCCGGTTCAACGTGTCGATCAGCTCGCCGACCTTGTCCGAGCGCGTGGCGAAGGCCGTGTTGAGGCTCGTCATCACCGATTGCAGCTGGCGCATCCCACTGCCGGTCAGGATGTTGCCGACCGCCGCGAGGGTGCCCTCCACCTGCGGCCCGATCGAGGTCCGGTCGGCGGTGATCCGCGCACCCGACGCGAGGCGGCCCTGCGGCGCACCCGGGCTCTGCAGCCGGATGAACGGGGTCCCCAGCGCCGACGGGATCTCCACCGCGGCGGTCACATTCTGCGGGAGGTCGACGCTCGTGTTCAGCGACAGCGTCAGCTGGGGGCGCCCGTCGGTCAACGCGATGTCGGTGACTCGGCCGACGATCTGCTGGCCGTTGATGACGTCGGCCCCGTCGACCACCCCGTCGGCCGTGGTCAACTCCGCGGTCACGTCGAAGGTGTTTCGCAGCCCGCCGACCGGCACGTCCTGCAGCCCGACGCCGCACCCGGTGGTGACCAGAGCCACCATCACGGTCGCGACCGTCACCTGCCTGGCGCTGCGCGCGTTCATCGCGGTCCTTCCGGTTTGGGCGGCAGTCGGCCGCCGGTGATGGCCGAGACAATGCCCAGCGGGTCGGAACTGGAGATCGGGAAGCCAATCGGGTTGGTCAGGCCGGCGCCGATGCAGATCGGCATCGGGAACCGGTCGCACAGGGGCTTGAGGGTCTTGAACTGCGTCAGCGTCGTGGACACGTTCAGCCGGATCCGCCCGCGCCGGTCGGGACCGATGGTGCTCGAGAGGTTCTGCAGCATCAGCGGGGCGAGGTCCATGAACTCGGCGAAGCCCGCCCGGTTCGCGACGAGGACCCGGCCGAGCTCGTCGAGGTTCGCCGCGACGGTGCCGACGTCGTTGCCGTGGGCCAGCACGAAGGAGTTGATCTGGTCGAAGACGACGCGCAGGTCCTTGATCGGCGAGCCGACATCCTGGTTGGCGGCCTGCCACTGCGCCGAGAGGTCGCCCATCGACCGGACCAGCCCGTCGAGCGACACCTGCTTGGCCCCGAAGCTCCTCATCAACTGGTCCAAACTGGCGATCAGCGCGCCAATGTCGTCGGCCCGCGCGCCGAACACACCGCTCGCCGCCGACATCTCGGTGAGTGCCTGGTTGAATTCGGTGCCCTTGCCCTGCCAGGCCTGCGCAGTCCGGTTGAGCAGGCTGCCCACATCGGTGGACCCGAGGGTCTCCCCGGGCCCGAGGATCCGGGTGAGGGTGCCCAGGCTGCCCATCAGCTGGTCGAAGCTGATCGGCGACTTCGTCCGATCGCGCGGGATCGTGGCGTTCGCGGCGAACTTGGGCCCGGAGGTGTAGGCGGGCGCCAGGTCGAGGTGCCGGTCACTGATCACCGACGGGTTGAGCACGCGGGCGCTCACCGTTGCGGGCAGGTCGATGTCGTCGGGCAGGCTCATCACGACGTGGACGTGATCTCCGCGCGGGACGAGGTCCTCCACTCGGCCCACCGGCACCCCGAGGATCGTCACCTTGGAGCCCCGGTAGAGCCCGTTGACGAAGGCGAAGTCCGCGCCGATGGTCCGGACCTGCGGATCGCGGAGCAGGAAGTGCCAGCTGCCGTAGACCAGCGCGGACACCAACAGCAGCGCTGTCAGGATCTTGCCCCCATAATGCTTGCGCACCCGGACTTCGCGTACTTGACGGAACGTCATGGTCCACACCCCTGCATCGTTCCGAGCACACACAGCAGGCCGTCCGGGATGACCGCTGACGGCGACGTGACGTCGGCCCAGTTGCCGTTGCCCGTCGAGTCGGTGATGGTCCGCATGGCCGGCGGCAGCTTCTTGAGGATCTGATCGATCGTGGCAGCATTGCGCTTGAGCGTCCCGGTCACCGACATGATGTTGGTGACCAACTCCCCCATCGGGATCGTCGGGAAGGTCTGCGCCATCTTCGCCAGCACCAGCCGCAGGTTGTCGGCCATCCGGGTCAGCACGTAACGGCGCACGACGAGCATCTGCACGACGGCCTGGGTGTTCGACATCGCCGTGGAGATCGAATCCGACTGGCCCGCACCTACTTGCGCCAACCGCTTGGCCATCCCGAGTAGTTGGTCGAGTTGCGCCCCAGAGCTGGATATCGCGACCGCCGCACCACCCGCACCGGCGAGGGCGTCGGACAGTTGCTGCGAATCGGGCACCATCGACTCCATCGTCGTCAGCATCGCCCGGACGACCGTCGGGTTCACCTCTTCCGAGGACTTCAGTGCGTCGGCGGAGACGTCGTCGAGCGTGTAGGGCGCCTCGGTTCGCCGCAGCGGGATGGTGTTGTCCGGGCCCACCGAGCCGCGCCCGGCGGGGATGACCTCGAAGTAGCGCTTGCCGAGCACGGTGCGCAGCCGGACCGTGGCCCGGGTCTGGTTGCCGAGCGGCTGGTGGCGGTTGAGTCGGAACTCCACCCGCACCCGGTCCCCGGCCAGGCGCACCGCCTCGATCCGTCCGGCGGGCACACCCGCGATCAGGACCGGGTCGGAGGTCGTGAGGCCGGCCGCGTTCCCGAGCTCCGCGGTGTACGGAGCGGTGCGCGCGTGATAGCGCCACTGCGGCACGCCGGTGGCGATGAGCAGCAGGACGAGCAGCGTGATGATGCCGGCGGTACCGAGGACGGCTGGCGAAGCGCCCTGTGAGCGCTTGTCGGATTTGAAGACGAACTCGAGGATGCCGACGAAGACGTCGATCAACCGAACCAGGAACATGTCTGACCCACCCCCTACCTGCACACCGGAGAGTGCAACGGACCGAAGATATTGGCCTCCACGTTCCACGCCTTGAGGGTGAAGTTGCAGAGGTAGAGCATCATGAACCCGCCGTATCGCCCGCTGTGGTTGATCCGGTCGGCCATGATCGGGAACCGCTTCAGGAAGGTCTCGAACGCCGGCGTGTTCGGCAGCCAGGCTGCCGTCACCCCCTGCAACCCGGTCAGCGACTTGGAGAAGGAGTCGCCGGCGGTGGTCATCATCTCGGCCAGGGCCGCCACCGCACGGTCGCCGGAGTCGAGCAGCGTGGTCAGCTGGCCGTTGTCGCCGACGATCGCCGAGGTCAGCTGCCCCAATCCGACGAACAGTTCCGAGAGCTGGGCGCTGCGGGCGTCCGCAGTCGACATCAGCGTGTTCAGGTTGGCGATCAGGCGGGCGAAGACCGCGCTGTTGGTCGAGAGGTTGGCGCCCATTGAGGCGATCTGGCGCAACAGCAGCTGCACGGACTTGGTGCGCCCGGCGAACGTGTCGACGAATCCCTGCGCCAGCTCATTGACCTGATGCGGGTCCAGCGCGGCGAAGAGCGGTTCGAAGCCGTTCATCAGCGCGGTGAGGTTGATCGGGCCAGTAGTCGCCTGCACGCCGATCTCATTGCCGACTCGGCGCGGTGCCTGCGGGCCCGCGTCCGACAGTGAGACGTAGCGCGCGCCGAGCATGTCGGCGTAACGCACCGCGGCGTGGGCGTTCTCGGGCACCGGGTGGCTTCGCTCGATGGCCACCACGACCCGTGCCCGCGACGAGCCGTCGGACTGCGGGTCGAGGGTGATGGCAGACACGCGGCCCACCCGGACCCCGGCCATCTTGACCGGATTGCCCGCGACGAGACCCTCCGCATCGGCGAAGTGCAGGACGTAGTCGGCCGTGGCACCCCGCACCGGAGAGCGCAGCGTGTTGCTCATCAGGGAGAACGCGACGATGCCGATGACGACGAACAGCGCCGACTTGATGACCGTCGAGATCGACAGCCTGGTCATTGGATCCTCACCTCCGTGCCGCGGACCATCGGTCCGAGCATCATGGTCGTGGCCGGGTTGGGGCGCCCGCCGGCCGGCTGGGACCGGTCGCCGGTCACCACGCCCTCGAGGCTGCGCAATGCCGCTCCTTCGGCGGCACCGTCAATGACGGGCGGACGCGTACTGCTCGCCGGTGCCGTGCGCGGCCGGGCCGGGTGCAGGATCGTCCCGTTGCGCTGACCCGGATCGCGGACCGGCCCGGCGCCCCATAGCGAGCGCCTGCCGAAGCAGTGCGAGCCGCGCAGGGCGCCGTAGGTCGGGCAGTCCGCCGCCGAATAGGGCTGCGGCTGGGAGAACGAGGGCACCGCGGTGATGTTGAACCGACCGGAGGAGAACAAGATGGTGCCGGCCTTGCCGAACCGGTCGGCCTCGCGCACTGTGCGGGTGATGCCGGCGGGATTCTCCGCGACAGTACTCAGGATCACCCCGGTCGAATTGAGGATGGTGATGAGGTTCGTGCGGTGTTTGGTCACGAACGACCCCACCGAACCGAGATAGCCGCTGGCCGCGGTGAAGAACTCGGCGAGGCCGTCGGCGTGGTCGGCGATGCCGCGCGAGATGCTGGCGACCGACGCCAGCGTCGCCATCATCGCCGGTGTGGCGCGCTTGAGTGATTCGGTGACCCGGGCGAATTCCGGTGTGGCGTCGATGAACCGGTTGATCGTCGACTCCAACTCGCGCGACGCGGTCGACAGGTCGTCGATCATCATGCCCAGTTGTTCTCCCCGACCGCCGATCGCCTTGTCGACCGCGGCCAGTGCGACGTTGACCTGATCGGGGGCGACCTCGGCGATCAGGGCCGAAAGTTTGGCGAAGATGTTGTAGAGGTTGATCGCATCGGGGCCGTCGTCGAAGGCGATCTCGGTGCCGGCGGTCAGGGTCGGGACCCCCGTCGTCGGCGCCCCCGGCTTCGGCGCGAACTGCACGTAGACGTCGCCGAAGAATGTGCGCGGCAGGACGCGCATCAGCACCGTGGCGGGAATGGCGCCCAGGGCGTTCTTGTCCAACGTCATGCCGACGCGCGACGACGTGGTGCCCGCGGTGATCGAGCTGATCTCCCCGACCTTGACGCCGTGGTAGCGCACCGGGGCGCCCGCCCCGATGAGTCCCGCCGACACCGGCACGTCCGCGTACACCGTGGGGTTGGTGGTCAGCGTCCCGGTGCTGCGCGACACCATCCACAGGGAGAACAGCAGGATCACCAGGGTCGCGGCCACCGCTCGGGCGGCGTAGCGTATCCGCGACACCGGCGTGCCCGGCAGCATGACCGTCATCGCTACAGCCCCAATCCCGGGATCTGCGGGACCAGGCCCCACAGTCCGAAGGTGAACACCACGTCGAAGATCCCGATCGCCAGGATCGAGGTCCGCAACGCGCGCCCGGCCGCCTGCCCGACCCCCTCGGGGCCGCCGCTGGCGAAGTAGCCGTAGGAGCAGTGCACGAGGGTAACGATCCCCGCGAAGACCACCGCCTTGATCGCGGAGTAGAGCAAGTCGGTGGGGGTGAGGGCCAGGTGGAAGAAGTAGTCGTAGGTGCCCGAGGACTCGCCGTTGTACCAGACCACCACCGCGCGCGTCGCGATGTAGCTGGCCAACAGGCCGATCATGTAGATCGGGAGCACGCACACCATCGCCGCGATCATCCGCGTTGTCGCCAGGAACGGGATCGAGCGGATGGCCATCACGTCGAGTGCGGCGATCTCGTCGGAGATGCGCATCGCGCCGATCTGCGCGGTGAACCCGGTGCCCACCTTCGCCGCGAGCGCGATGGCGACGACGACGGGCGCGAGCTCGCGGGTGTTGGCAATGGCCGCGAGCATGCCCGACAGCGACGTCATGCCGACCAGTTGCAGGCCGCGGTAGGTCTCGACGCCGAGCATCATCGCCGCGGCCAGCGACATGGCCAAGACGATGCCCATGGTGCCGCCCCCGGAGAGCAGCGACTTGGTACCAAAGGTCATGTCGGCGATCTGCCGCACGACGTGCTTGCGGTAGTGCACCAACGTGTAGGGGATGGCGGCCACCGCGCGGGCGATGAACGTGACGTACTCGCCGAACCGAACGGTGTGGTCGACCAGCGGATGGATGCGGCCCCGGTAGCCGGCTCTGGCCCGCGCGCGGATGTCAGTGGTGGACACCATGTCAGAAGGCCCCCACGGCCGGCACGATCACCGTGTAGAGCTGCGAGAGGATCGTGTTGAAGACGAACACGAGCGCGAAGGCGATGACAACCGCCTCGTTCACGCTGTCGGCCACGCCACTGGGCCCGCCGCGCGCATGCAGACCTTTGAAGCAGGCCACGATGGTCGCCAGCAGCGCAAACATCGACGCCTTCACCAGCGCCATGACGAAGTCGGACATGCGACCGTATTGACTGAACGTGGACATAAATGCGCCGGCCGGGAGGTGCTGCACGTAGATGTGGTAGAGGTAGCACGCGCCGACGCCGGTGACGGTGATCAAGGAGCACAGCACCAGCGCCACGACGATGGCGGCGGCGATCCGCGGCGCGACGAGCCGTTCGATGACGTTGAGGCCCATCACCTCCATCGCGTCGATCTCCTCGCGAATCTTGCGGGAACCCAGGTCGGTGCAGATCGCCGAGCCCGCCACACCGGCCATCATCAGGGCGCACACGAGCGCCGCGGCCTGGCCGACGATGACGAAAGCCACGACCGCACCCGAGTAGCCGCCGGCGCCGATGCGCCCGGCCAGCTCGCCGACCGAGACCGCGATGAACACGCCGACGGGGATCATCAGCAACAGCGCCGGGCCGGTGCTGACGCGACCGATGAACACGATCTGGTTGAGCGTCTCGGTGATCGACAGCCGGAGCCTCAGCGTCGCGACGACCAGCGCCCCGATGGACTGCAGCGCGAACCCGAGAGTGTGACCCGCCTCCACGGCGAGGTCGCGAACGGGCCCGCGCGAGGCGGGAAGCTCGAACGCCATCCATTCCCCCATTCAACGATCGATGATCAATACCCCAACGGCGGCTGCCCTGAGCTGACGTGGCTGCCGTCACACTGAAAGTGACCGTAGCATGTTTCATATATGAAGTGTGAACTTGGGTGGGTTGGTCCCAGACCCCAGGCGGTCAGTCCCCGGCGCGTGGACGCCGAAAGGCACCCAGGCGCAGGATGTGGCGCAGCACGAAGGCGAAGACCGGGCGCGCCAGCGGGGCGGCCGACCGCCACGGCAGGAACCCCACCCACCTGGGCGTGCCGGCAATCGTCCAGCGAACCTGCACGACACCCTCGCGCTCGGTCGGCTCGATTTCGAACCGCTCACCAAAGGAGCGAATGGTGCCCGGCAGGCAGACCGCCGTGCCCGTGAGAGTGATCACCGCATCCTGCTCGAACTGTATGACCTGTTCAGAGACGGAGAACACGGTGCCGGACATAGTGCGTCGAGACCCGACTCCGGTCGTCGCAGCCCCGTCGGCCGCCAGCCAGGTAGGGCCGATCAACCACGGCAGACTGCTCAGATACGGCCGGTCGGCCAGTCGCGCGAATACCTGCTCCGGCGCGAGCGGTGTGCGCTCACACACCGTCACCGCGAATCCCGCCCCGCGACGGAAGTAGTGGTCGATGTCGTCCAGCGCAATCGGGGCGAGGGGCGACCGGCCCGGGCGGCGGGCCAGCGACACCGCTGCCGCTAGGCCCACCAGCCCCGCCAGACCGAGTGCGGCAAGCACACCGAGCGCAATCAGAAGCATCTCTCCATGTGTCATATTTTTGATATTATCCGCCGGTGACTTCCCAACGATCCGTTGCCGCCCTTTCGATCGGTATCGCCGCCGCGGCGTTGTCGGCAACCGCGGGCGCCGCCGCCGCAGTTGCGGCTCCGATGCCCACCATCGCCGTCGCCGCCGCCGGCGATACCGACTGGCAGATCACCTATCACCGGGGCACGGCGACGCGGCGCGACGCCCGGTGCCGGGTGTGGCTCGATGATCGGGTCGTCGCCTCGCCCGAGGCCACTCCCCCGCTGCTCGCGACGACGACCCTCGCCGGGGCCGACGTCGCGCCCGGCGCCCACCGGATCAATGTCCGCTGCGGCCGCACGGTGAGCCCGACACTGTGGCTGATCGCCCCCCGCAACCAGATCTTCGACGGCGTCACCTGGTTGTCCAACGGCACCGCGGGACTGCTCGGCTACTAGTCACCGCCGGGCTCGGAGGGTTCCAGTCCCGTGTGGACACGTACGTTATCGAGCGTCCACTGCTGGAACTCCGGCCCTGCTACGTCGTCAACCGATTGCGGCAGCGACGGAGCGTCGGCAGCGGGGTCATGGTCAGCGGCCCATACCTCGACCTCGGCCACCTTGGACGTGTCAGCGACGACGACCTCCTCGGTGAACGGCTCGTCTGGCAGGTTGAGGAGTCCGGCCTCACGGAGGGCGTTGATGACGTTCAGCGTCGCGACGGCCTGAATGATGATCCGGCAGGTCAGGATCGCCCCTGCCCGGTACCGCTCCTCGACCCCGGCCAGGCGCGTGGAGTCCCTGCGCTCTTGGTCCGAGTGCACCACGTCTCCGTAGACCCATGCCCAGCCGAGCGCAGTCGCCGTGTTTGACTCACGATCCTCGCCTTCGCCGAGGTGAACGCTGTAGGGCGTGCCGTCATCCGGGGCGACCGTCGGCTCTACCGACTTCCATCCCTCGCGCAGTTGCTTGATCGTCACTCCCACCGGACCGTTGGTGAACTCCACCCGGTCTCGGAGCATGTATGCCAACGCGTTGACCGCGTTGAGCCCCTTGGACGGTTCGCCGTCCAGGACGAGCGGGCGAACTCGCGCGGTAGCCGACTCGACCTGCTCCTCGGATTCGGGGAGCACGGTCCGCATACGCGCTCGGCCCGGCTCGAACGTGATTTTGAGCGTGGTTTCGGCGACATCAGCGACCAACTGCTTGTCCTGAGCCAGTGAGTGCGCCGCGACTCGTCGTGCGCGAACGATGAACGCGCAGAGTCTCTGCATGTGCAGTTGTCCAGGATCGGGCTTGTCAGTCACCGCCCCACTGTATGCGGGGCTCACGGTTACCGGGGACCGTCCGAGGTGCGGGCTATCGTGAGTCCGTGAGCCAAACACCCGCACTCCTCGACCGCGTAGAGACTCGGCGGCTGGAAGTCCAGTCGCGGCTGGACCCGCAGACGCAGGCTCGGCTCGGCCAGCACCTCACCAACGCCCCCACCGCCGCGTTCATGGCCGGACTGCTCAGGCTCCCGTCAACCGGCACCTATCGGCTGCTCGATCCCGGTGCGGGCTCAGGTGCGCTCACGGCTGCGGTGGTGGCACGCGTACTGGCGGAGGCTCCTGGCGTCCGGCTCGACGTGACCGTGGTCGAGGCCGACCCCGCCATGCTGCCCGCGCTCCGCGAGACCCTGGACGAGTGCGAGCGTGCCGCTGCCGCCGCAGGAGCGGAGTTCACCGCAACGGTCATCGAGGGCAGTTTCATCGACACCGCCAGGACTCTCGGCACCTTCGACGCAGTGATCCAGAACCCTCCGTACGGCAAGCTCGCGGCAAGGGCTTCCGACCGTCTCGCGACCTCCCGGCAAGCCGTGGACTGCCCCAACATCTACGCGGCGTTCGTCGCCCTGTCTGTCCCCGCGCTGCCCCCCGGTGGGCAACTCGTCGCGATCACGCCGAGGTCGTTCACCAACGGCACATACTTCGCCAAGTACCGGCAGTGGCTCCTCCCGCAGGTCGCGTTCGACACCATCCACATCTTCGACGCCCGCGACTCGGTGTTCGCCGACTCCGGCGTCCTGCAAGAGACGATCATCTACTCGATGACCCGGACCGACGAAACCCCCGACACGGCGATTCTTTCCCTGTCGAGGGACCATCGTGACTCGCTGACCGAGCGCGAGGTGGACTACGCCGAGATCGTCCATCCCGGTGATCGCCAGCTCTACGTCCGAATCCCGTCCAGCGCGGACGACGCCGACCTCGTAGCGCAGATGTCAGCGTTGCCCTGTTCACTGGCCGACCTCGGGGTCAGTGTCAGCACAGGCCGCGTAGTCGATTTCCGCAGCCGCGAGCAACTGCTCGATGAGCCGTACGACGAGCACTACCCGATGGTGTACCCGGCCAACATCTCCCACGGCGTCCTGACTCACCCCAAGGCGACCGGCAAGCCTCAGCGGTACTCCATCACCCGCGCCGAGGACCGCCGCCTGCTGGTGCCGGAGGGCGTCTACACGCTGGTGAAGCGTTTCTCCTCCAAGGAAGAGACACGCCGCCTGGTGGCGGGCGTCTGGAACCCGGCAGAGCAGGGTGAGGGGCCGGTCGCCTTCGACAACAAGCTCAACTACTTCCACGTCAACGGCAAGGGCCTCGACGCCGACCTCGCGATGGGTCTGGCTGTCTGGCTCAACTCCGAGCCGGTGGACCGCTACTTCCGCACGTTCTCCGGACATACCCAGGTGAACGCGACCGACCTGCGCGGTATGCGCTGGCCCACGCTCGCGACACTGCGGAACCTCGGTGTAGGTCGCACCGAACTCCCCGACACCGGCACTATCGACCGGCTCGTCACTGCCGTGATCGCAGCCGAGCAGGACACCGCCGCGTGAGCGCCATCGACCTCCGGATCGAGGAAGCGCGAGACCTGCTGCGCTCGTTCGGCTTCGACAAGGGTCGGTACAACGAGCGCGCCGCGCGGGTCCTGCTCGCGCTGCTCGGGATGACGCCCGAGAGCGCGTGGTCCGACGCCCAGCAGGACGCGCTGCCGACGTTCGAGATCATGGAGCGAATCCGCCAGCACTGGGGGATGGACTACAAGCCGAACACACGTGAGACGATCCGTCGGCAGACACTCCACCAGTTTGTCCAAGCGGGTTTCGCGGTCCTCAACGAGGACGACCCGGCACGTCCGGTCAACTCCAAGGACAACAACTACCGGATCAGCGCCGAGGCTCTGGACGTGATCCGGCGCTACGGCACCGACGACTTCGTGCTCGCACTGACCGAGTATCTGGTGAAGCAGCCGGGTCTGATCGAGATGTTCGCCGCTGCACGGAACATGGAGCGTATCCCGGTGACGCTGCCTGACGGCACACCGCTCACCCTCAGCCCTGGCGGGCAGAACCCGCTGATCGCTGCGATGATCGCTGACTTCTGCGCCCAGTACATCCCCGGCGGTGAAGTGCTGTATGTCGGTGACGCCGACGCGAAGCTGGCGCACTTCGAGGAAGCTCGGCTTGCCGAGCTTGGTGTCACCGTCGATCACCACGGCAAGCTCCCCGACCTTGTGGTCTACCAGCCGAGCAAGGACTGGCTATTCCTGATGGAGGCCGCGAGTTCGCACGGCCCGGTTGACGCAAAGCGACACCGCGAACTCGCGGAGCTGTTTGCCGACTGTACGGCTGGACTCGTCTACGTCTCGTGCTTCCCGGACCGGGCCACAATGCGTAAGTTCCTCGCCGACCTCGCCTGGGAGACCGAGGCGTGGGTCGCCGACGATCCCAGCCACATGATCCACCTCAACGGTGAGCGGTTCCTGGGGCCGTACGGATGAGTCCCCAGGCCGAGGACGCGGCAATCGCTCCGAAGGGTCAGAACCGCGTTCGACTGGCGATCTACGCCGCGTGCTTCGCCGTCGCGGTCCTCGTCATCGTGCTTGTGGTCGTGGCAATTCAGTCGGGCGGATCACTCGCGTCCTGGGGATCGCCCGTCGTCGCTGCGGGCGCTCTCGCCGTCGCACTGGCAGCCCTGAACCAGTCGGCGAAGTCGGCTGACGCCGCAACGCGCAGTGCTGCGCTCGCGGAGCTACAAGAGCAGCGCCGCCAGTACGGCTGGACGGTCACCCCTCGATCGAACAATCACGACTACGAGCTACGGAATGTCGGCACGCTCAACGCACGTAACGTGCAGCTCTCGGGAGACTTCTTCATCCTCGACTTCGCCGGGCGTCAGCGCGCCAGCACCGAGGCTGTGGACATCGCTGCTGGTGAAGCGCGGGTGTTCCATGCCGTTGCTTCGTTCGCGCAAACCGGTGACGAGGTGACGATCACCTGGACCCCAGAGGGACATAGTGATCGGATGTGGACAGAGCTGGTTCCGCCCCGCCAGGGGGACGACCACGAGCGGCGTGACGAGCGACGGGACGACCGTATCCGCACCGAGCAGTACCAGCGAGAGGATGTCCGCGACATTCGAGAGCTTCTGCTCCGCGTCGGTGACGCCTACTCCGAGTGGAAGGTCGATCAGGACGACGCAGCCAAGAAGCTGCGGCTGCAACTGCTCGTCGCAGCCCTCCCACCTATAGCGACTCACCGCATCAACCCGAAGTTCTCACCGGCTTCCGGGCACACCGCCGGGCGGGCACACCCACCGGCGGATAAAAGCGCGCAACTCGTCGTCGGACCGCGGTGGGACCGTCGGGTACTGCAGGAAGCTCAGCCACACCCGCATGACCAGTTCGGCGAGTCCGCGCATCGCGTCGTCGTCGTACCCCTCCGCGGCCCAGTCCACCTCCAGGCGGCGCAGCATCTGCGCGCCGAGGGCAACAGCACTGGCCGAGGTGGCCTCCCGGGTGAAGAACTCCGTCTCCCCCGCGCGCAGCATCAGACCGATTGCAGGTTCGTCGGGCAGTACGCGCAGGCAGTAGATGATCGTCTCGGTCACCGCATCCGACACGGTGCGCACCTGCGCCAGGTCGGCCTGCATCCGGTCGAGGAAGTCCGCGGCGCCGGCCGAGGCGACCGCGACCAGCATCTCGTCGACCGACGAGTAGTACCGGTACACGGTCTGCCGCGTGACCCCCAACTCATTGGCCACGTCGGCCAGCCGGGTCTTCTGCGCACCGAAGCGCTCGACGCAGCGTGCCGCGGCGCGCAGGATCCGCTCCCTGGCCTCATCGGAGTTCTGGGGCAGATCGCCTTGCCACCCCCGGGTTCTCATGTGCCCATGCTCTCACCCGGCTGCTCTCACCCGGCGCTGACCGGCAGCGGCGCACGCCGCCCACGGAGTAAGGCGACCAGTAGCACGCCGGTGGCCACCACGAAGCACGCCACGACGTATGGGAGGTTCCCGATCGGCGTGTCCTGCGCGGTCAGACCATCGGTCGCGCCGAAGTAGGCGGGCAGTGCGGTGAGCCAGAGCACCAGGTGCACCGCCAGGAACAGCGGCCCGAACACCAGCAGGAACGGCAGGGCCGTCCGGGCGTCATCGGCGCCGAGGTCCGGCTGCGCGCGCAGGCGGCGCCATTGCGCGTAGAGCAGCGCGAGCCCGACGACCCAGACCGCCACCAGCTCGACTGTGTACACGATGGTCTGCGCATGCTGATTCGCGTTCTCATCGCGCCCGAACACCGCCGTCGGAATCGACAGCAACGGCATGCTGATGACTGCGACGACCCCGGCCACGACGATCCGCCAGGTCAGGGACCATCCGCGCGGGGCGGCCCCGGCCAGCACCGGGTTGCGCACCAACCGCACGGCGAGATAGACCAGCACCGCGAAGGAGACTGTCGCGAACAGCCACACGCTGCCCCAGGGCACCGACGCCACTGTGGGGACCGCGACGGGATTGCCCAGCTTGTCGGTGTGGATGCCCTGCTCGTGCAGCCGTGCGAGCGTGTTCGCGTAGTAGGGGGCGTCGATGTTCCACGCCCACCACTTCAGTTGCGGGCCGAGCTGATCGAAGATCTCGTAGAAGGCTTGGAAGACCAGCGCGACGACGAGGGAGCCGCGCAGCGCCGAACGCCTTGAGCCGTCGAAGAACCCCCAGGCCCGGACGACCTCGTAGGCCAGCTGGCTCACGGCCGGATAGAAGGCCACGATGTAGAGCGGCAATCGGTCGAACATGAAGTTCACCGTGAAGACATTGTGGGAGAACATGAACCCCATCGCCTCTTGCGCCCGGAACCATTCCGGGAAGTAGAGCGGGGGCTCGATGACGAACAGGTAGACCAGCGAGCCGATCCAGATCGCGAGGTTGGTCGGGTCCCCGTCACGGCGCAGCCGGCGGATCGCGTGGATCAGGGCCAGGACCGCGCCGAGAATGATCGTGACCTCGAGCACGGGCAGGGTCCAATTCGCCAAGTCGGCTGGATTGCGCACGGTGACAATCGGATTGGCCGTCTCGCAGTCGAAGCCGAGGTAGCGGGTGATGATCGACGGGACGTCGCCGGGGGTGCAGACTGCCATGCCCGCCTACCCCGCCGCCACCGAGGCGGCGGCCATGTCGGCCGCAGCGGTCCCCTTCGGGATCACCAGGGCCCGGCCGGCCGGGTGCGCTTTGCCGTCGCGCCACACGTCCGACGGCGGGTCCTGCTGGTTGTCGAACCCGATCGGCAGCCTGGTGCGCCGCACCGCCCGCTTCACGGCGAACCACGCAAGACCGGCCAGCACGCGGGGGCTCTTGACCATGGTCGTGACGGACTCGTCGAGGTTGAAGACGTCGGCAAAGTGCTGTGCGACCACCGAATCCTCGCGCGTCGTGGCCGAGATGTGGTTGAACACCGGCCAGCTGGCCCGGCTGGCGAGTCGCTGGCGCCAGCGCGGGGCGACATCGGTGCCCTCGGCATTCTCGTACCCCTGATCGCGGGCCAGGGCCAAGGTCCAGATGTCGTCGAGCTCTTGGCGCTGTGCGGCGAAGAAGTCCTTGCAGAACGCCCCGCCCAGCCCGGTGCCGGCGGCCACAGCGGCGTCCAACTTCTCACCGAGCAGCCGGGCCGACTTCGACGCCGAGCTCATCCCTTGCGCATAGAAGGGGTTGAACCCGCAGATGGCGTCGCCGACGACGACGAGACCGCCCGGCGGGTTGGTCAGCGCGTCGAAGCGGCGGCGCTTGTTCCCGGTGGACTTGGTGACGAACACCTTGGAGATCGGTTCGCACAGGTCGACCGCCCGGCCGAAGGCCGGAGCCCTGACCTTGTGCACGGTGTCGAGGAACTCCTCTTCGCTGCGCGGCATGGGGTGGCCCCACGATCCCATGGTGACCAGGACGCGGTCGGCCTCGATGGGGAAGATCTGGCAGAGGAAGTCGTGTTCGATCGGGTGGGGCGAGGTGTCGGCGGTCGGCATGACCGACATCTGGGCCCACCACCAACTCGCCGGCAGGTCGGCCGGCTTCTGGAACCACTGTGAGGTGTAGGTGACGCCCGCATCGAGCGACTGCACCGGGATCTCGGGCCAACCGGCCTTGACCAGCCAATCCGAGACCGCCGAACCGCGGCCCAGCGTGTCGATGACGAGATCGGCCTCGACGAGGCGACGATCGCCCTCGGCGTCGCCGCCGCGGACCCACACGCCGGTGACGCGGCCGTCGGGCCCCCCGCCGCCGACCGACTCCAGGCCCTCGATGTTGACGCCCTCCTCGACGCGGACGTTGGGCACCAGCGCCAGCTTGTCGCGCAGCGTGCGCTCGATGAGCAGCCGCGACGCGTAGACCATCGTCATCGGCGCCTCCTTGCGGGGCACCCACCCGTCGCCCTCGCAGTGGGCGGCGGCCATCGACGGCATCATGTGCAGCGCACCGGCGTCGACGAGCGCGTCTTCGAATCCGGGGAAGAGGGCATCCATCGCACGGCGCCCGGAGTTTAGCAGGAAGTGGGGGTGCTTGCTCTGCGGCACGCCGCGCCGATGCTCGGCGTCGACCGGGATGATGTCGCGCTCGAGGACGAGCACCTCGTCGAAATATGGGGCCACGGCCCCGGCGGCGCACATGCCCGCGATGCTGCCGCCGAGAACCACCGCGCATTTGCCTGCCGACACAACCGACCTCACTTCACGTCATACGTTTTTTGGATGATGTCCAACCGTAGGATATGACGGGGCTCACGTCAATCAACCGACCCGACGGCCGGTGCGCACCGGCTGAGCGACTCAGAAACGATTAACCGGGGCGCAACATGATGCGCCCTGCCCGGACACATGGACTGTGCAACGATTCAGCCATGAGCCCGCCTGACCGCCCCGCGACCCAGTCCGCCCGCAGCGCGGCGTTCCGGCGCTACGAGGCGGGCCTGGACCAACGGGCCGTCGACGAGATGTTCGGTCCCGACGGCAGCATCCGCGACCCCTACACGGGTATCGCATCGGCGCTGCGGGCGATGGATCCCGGCGACCTGCGCGCCCGCCTCGACGCCCTGGGCCGCGCCTTCATCGACCAGGGCGTGACATTCTCGCTCTCCGGCAAGGAACGGCCCTTCCCGCTCGACCCGGTCCCACGCGTCATCTCCGCGCCCGAATGGCAGCGACTCGAAGCGGGCATCACCCAGCGCGTCCGGGCGCTGGAAATGTTCCTCGACGACGTCTACGGCGAGCAGGCGATCATCGCCGACGGCGTGCTCCCCCGGCGACTCATCAACTCCTGCGAGCACTTCCACCGACAGGCCACCGGAATCCGCCCGCCCAACGGGGTGCGCATCCACGTGGCGGGCATCGACCTGATCCGCGACGAGCACGACGAGTTCCGCGTGCTCGAGGACAACGTCCGCTCGCCGTCGGGCGTGTCGTATGTGATGGAGAACCGCCGGACCATGGCCCGGGTCTTCCCCGACCTGTTCGCCACCCACCGGGTGCGGGCCGTGCGGGACTATCCGCGCCACCTTCTGCGCGCCCTCCAGTCGTCGTCGCCGTCGAGCGCCTCCGACCCGACCGTCGTGCTGCTCACCCCCGGCGTCGCGAACTCCGCCTACTTCGAGCACTCGCTGCTGGCCCGGCAGATGGGCATCGAGCTCGTCGAGAGCCGCGACCTCATCTGCCGCGACAACGTCGTCTATATGCGGACCACCGCCGGGCAGACCCGCGTCGACGTCATCTACCGCCGGATCGATGACGCCTTCCTCGATCCGCTGCAGTTCCGCCCCGACTCCATGCTCGGCGTCGCCGGGATCGTCAACGCGGCGCGCGCGGGCAACGTCGTCATCTCCAGCGCGATCGGCAACGGGGTCGCCGACGACAAACTCGTCTACACCTACGTTCCCGACATCATCGACTACTACCTCGGCGAGCAACCGCTGCTGCGCAACGTGGAAACGCTGCGCTGCTGGCTGCCCGACGAGTGCGCCGAGGTCCTCACGCGGATCGACGAACTCGTCGTGAAGCCGGTGGAGGGCAGCGGTGGCTACGGCATCGTCTTCGGCCCCTTTGCGACCCGTGCCGAACTAGACCGCCTCGCCGCCCAGATCCGCGCCAACCCCCGCGGCTGGATCGCCCAGCCGCTGGTGTCGCTGTCGACCAACCCGACGCTGTTCGGCGACACCCTCGAGCCCCGCCACGTCGACCTGCGCCCGTTCGCCGTGAACGACGGCGAATCGGTGTGGGTGCTGCCCGGCGGACTGACGCGCGTCGCACTCGAGGACGGGTCGATGGTGGTCAACTCCTCGCAGGGCGGCGGCTCCAAGGACACCTGGGTCCTGGCCACCTCCGCCCCGGCCCTGCCCGGTGAGGTCAACGACGACGAGCTGGTCGACGCCGAGATCCCACCGGCGCCGATCACGGCACCGATCCTCGAGCCTCCCCTGACGCGCGCCGCCGACCAACAGCAACAACAACAGCAACAAGGCCGGATGAAAGGGGTGGTCTGATGCTCGCCCGCAACGCCGACTCGCTGTATTGGATCGGCCGATACGTCGAGCGCGCCGACGACATGGCACGGATCCTCGACGTGGCCGTGCAGCAACTCCTCGAGGACGCGACCGTGGACACCGACTCCATGGTCCGACACATGATGGCGGTGCTCGGCTTCACGTCCGACGAGGACGTCGAGTACAACGTGTGGTCACTGGTCGACTCGGTCGCCTACGACCATTCCTGCCCCGAGTCCATCGTCGGGCTGATCGAAACCGCCCGCGAGAACGCACGCGGTGCGCGCGAGGTCATCTCCAGCGAGATGTGGGAGTGCCTCAACGCGACATATATGGGCCTGCCCGACGCCGAGCGCCGGGCCCGACTGCTCGGTCCGCACGCCTTCCTCACCTATGTCAAGGAACGTGCCGCGATGTTCGCCGGCCTGACCGACGCCACGCTGAGCCACGACGACGGCTATAGCTACCTCATCGTCGGGCGCTCCATCGAGCGCGTCGACATGACCGTGCGCCTGCTGCACTCGCGCGCGGCCTACCGTCGCGACGCGCTGTCCTGGATGAGCCTGCTGGTCGCCGCCGGGGCCCAGGACACCTACATCCGCGCGTACCGGGGCGCGGTCGACACCGAGAACGTCGTCGAATTCATGATGCTCGACCGGCTGTTCCCGCGATCGGTCTTCCACTCCCTGCGCGCGGCCGAGCGCCACCTCGCCGAGCTGGACAACCGGCCCGACCGCGTGGGATCGCAATCGACCGCACTCACCCTGCTCGGCCGGGCGCGCAGCTCGATCGAGTTCATCGGCCGGTCCGAAATGGTTCGCGACCTGCCCACCTACCTCGGCGACCTGCAGTCGACCTGCCGTGCGGTCAGCGAATCCATCGCCGAGGAGCACTTCCACATCGAGCCCTACGTGTCCTGGACCGACACCGGGCTCGTCTACGACGTCATCGAGCACGGAGGCCACCGATGAGCATCCGCCTGCGCCTGGTCCACACCACCGGCTTCACCTATTCCGCCCCGGTCACCTCGTCGTTCAACGAAGCACGGATCACCCCGCGCAGCGACGGTCGCCAAACCGTCATCGTCGACCACGTCGACACCGTGCCCGGCGCACGACAGTTCCGGTACAACGACTACTGGGGCACCACGGTCACCGTGTTCGACCTGCACTCCCCGCACGAACGGCTCGAAGTGGTCGGCACGGCTGTCGTGGAGACCGAGTACGAGGCCCGCGTTCCGGAGGCGACCTCGATCGACTGGACCCAGTTGCGGCACGGATCGGTCGTCGACGAGTACGACGAGATGCTGTCCCCGACCGTGTACGCGCCCCACGCCCCCGCACTGGCCGACTTCGCCCGGGAGGCGGCCGCCGGCCTGCGCCCGGCCGCGGCCGCAGAGGCCGTCGTGGCCGGCGTGGCCGGCGCCATGACCTACGAGCCGGGCACCACCGAAGTGCACTCCACGGCGGTCGACGCCTGGGGCCACCGCTCGGGTGTGTGCCAGGACTATGCGCACATCACCCTGGCGATGCTGCGCAGCCTGGGCATCCCGGCACGCTACGCGTCGGGCTATCTGCACCCGCTCGACGACGCCGGCATCGGCGAATCGGTCGACGGCGAGAGCCATGCCTGGGTCGAGGTCTGGACCGGCGGATGGTGGGGCATCGACCCGACCAACAACAAGTTCATCGACGACCACCACATCTCCGTCGGCACCGGTCGCGACTACGCCGACCTGACCCCGATCAAGGGCATCTACACCGGCAGCGCCACCTCCGAGCTCGACGTGACCGTGCGCATCACCCGGCTGGCCTGAACCACGACCACGGTAACTACAGTTCGGTCATGGTCGAGTTGATCGTTTCCCCCGCTCATCGCACGCTGCGCGATCGTGTTCATCGGTTCACCCGCTTCGATCTGCTGCCCGCCGAATCGGTTCAGGCCGCGTTCGTCCGCGGCCACAGCACCGGTGACCCGGTGGCCGAGCAGTTCGTCGCGCAGACCTATCACGGCGAACTCGGCCCGGAACGCTCGCGCGAACTGCTCGACGAGGCCCTGCGCGTCGGCATCGACAACGTGCCCGACGCCCCAGAGTCGATGCGCGCACTCTTCACCGAATTCGAGACGGTCCCCGACTGGGTCGACGCCGACCTCGTCGAAGTGGGCGCCGCGGTGTGGCGGCGCTGGGGGTACAGCCTGGGGTCGGTGGGCAATGCCGGGACGATGGACACCTACACCGAGGGGTCGTTGGCCGTGCCGCTGTCACTGTCGGGCGGCTACGCCGGCGCCAGCGCGCTGCACCGCTACCTGGAGACGAGCCGGTGGTGGCTGGAGGTGTGCCGGCCGGGCGCTGCCCTGACCCCCGGTTCCACCGCGCGCGAGGTCTCGCTCAAGGTCCGGGTCATGCACGTCTCGGTCCGCGCCCGCGTGGCCGAGCACCCCGAGTGGAACGCTGCCGAGCACGGTCTGCCGATCAGTCAAAGCGAAATGATGCTGACGCTGCTCGGCGGCAGCGTCGGACCGGGGATCGGCCTGTTCGGGCTCGGCTTTCTCACCTCCCCCACCGAGATCCGGGCAGCACTGCACTTCAACCGCTATCTCGGACACCTCGTGGGCTGTCAGGTCGACGAGATGTATCCGACCACCGTCGCCGACGGGGTGCGCCTGCTCTACTACTTCGACGCCACCCGCAAGCACGATTCCGGGCCGCTGGGCGCCGAACTCGTCGAGGGCTTCGTGCCCTCCTTCGAACCCGGCCCCGACGTGCGCGGCCTCGCGCGGGTCCGCGCCCGCTATCACCTGCAGGTGCAGGCCGGCTACACGCGGCTGTTCATGCTGCCGTGGAACCGCCGCCACTATCGCCTGCCCTCCGGGTTGCCCGGCCTGGCGCTACTCGTCGGCCGGGCACCGGTGATCGCGGCCGTCGAAGCGGCGCGGCGCCTCTCCCCTGCCGTCGACCGGTGGTGGCAGAACGGCCAGATGCGCCGCTGGCGCCGCTGGCACGCGTGGCACCTCGGTCAGCGCGAGGAGCGCTTCGACGCCGGAAAACAGTTGCGGCGCTGAACCCGGCTCATCGATCGGCGTCCGGCACCTCGTGCCTTCCCCGCTCGGTCGACACCGTGCGGGCCAAGACCGTCGCCCCGGACTCGGTCAACGCCCTACGCCAGGGCAGGGTACCGTCGATCTCGATCTGGATCGACCAGCTCAGCACCGTCCGCAACGCCACGACGATGGCCAGCACGCCGACGTTCTCCAACGACGGCTCGGAGGTGATCGTCCGGATCAGGTCGGCGGCAACGAGGATCTCCAAGCCGAGCAGGATCGAACTGCCCACCGAGGTTCGCAAGACGGTCAGCGCACCACCCTCGCGGCGCACGATCCGACCCGCCCAGAGAGTGAACGAAATGGCGAACCCCACCACGATCGCCACCACGCCGATGACTTCGAATCCAGTGGCCACACCGTCGAATACCTCATGCAGCGTCATGCCGCGATCCTACGGGTGTGCCACCAGCGGTCGGCCCTTCACTACTGTTCAGCCCTGCACTACTGGTCGGCCCCCGCACCGCAGCCACAGCCGCTACTCGCTTCCGACCCGCACTTGCAGTCGGGGCCGCAGGTGCAGTTCTCACACGTGCACTTCGGATTGGAACAGCCGTTTGCCTTGTCATCACCCATACCGCCATCGTATGCGCCTTCGTGCATGCGCGGACGGCATTGGACGACTCTCCCGACAACCGCGGCTACCGCGCACCGGAGCCGAGGCCGACCCGGATGATCCGATCGTCCCCCGCACCGGGGGTGCCGCGCCCGTCGGTGTTGTTGGTCAGTACCCACACCGCCCCGCCTGGCGCGACGACGATGTCGCGCAATCGGCCGAACTCGCCGGTGTGGTGGTCGGTGACGGCGCCCGGGTCACCCAGCGGCACCGTGCAGATCCGCTCGCCGCGCAGGTTCGCCACGAGCACCGCGCCGCCGACGACCGCGATCCCACTCGGGCTCGCCTCGTCGGGGAGCCAGGTTCGCAGCGGATCGCGGTAGCCCGCCCGGTGCCCGGCGCCCTCGACCACCGGCCAGCCATAGTTCTGACCGGGCTCGATGAGGTTCAACTCGTCGGCCCGGTCGGCGCCGAGGTCCGAGGCGAACATCCGGTGATCCGGCGCCCACGCGATCCCCTGCGGATTGTGGTGGCCGAGCGTGTAGACCGGCGATCCCGGGAACGGGTTGTCGGCCGGTATCTCCCCGGTGGGGGTCAACCGCAGGATCTTCCCGGCCAGCGAACCGAGGTCCTGGGCGAGCTGTGGCCGCCCGGCATCGCCGGTGGTCGCGTACAGCATTCCGTCTGGGCCGAACGCGATCCGGCCGCCGTCGTGCTGTGCGGCGGCGGGAATGCCGTCGAACACTGTTTCAGGTGGCCCCAACGACAGCGACCCGGCCGCCCCGCGAATCGGGAACCGCACGATCCGGTTCTGGGGGCCCGCGGTGTAGTAGGCGTACAGGTGGCGTTCGCGCACGACGATGCCGAGCAGTCCCCCCTCGGCCGTCGAGTCCACCCCTTCGACGGTCCCCACCCGCCGCATCCGCCCATCGGCGTCGACCTCGATGATCTGCCCGCGCTCACGCTCGCTGACCAGCGGCGTCGAGCGGTAGAAGGTGATCGACCACGGTGCGGCGAGTCCCATCGCGATGACACTGGAATCCTCGGAAACCGTGGCGTGTCCGGGGTCTGGGTGCCGGTCGACTCGGGGATCCGGCCGGGGCCCGCCGCACGCGGTCAGCGCGGATACCACGGCCACCGCGACCACGACTACGCATCGGCGCCCGGCACCTCCCCAGGATCTCACCGGTCCCATTGTTGCCCCATTCGCCAGCCGCGGCCACCCGCGCGTCAGAGGAATCGCGGCCCGAACTGTCGGTCCCCGGCATCGCCGAGACCCGGGACGATGTACGCATCGGCATTCAGGCCCTCGTCGACGCAGCCGATCACCAGTCGTACCCGGTGATCGGAATCCTCCAGTGCGGCAATACCTTCCGGGGCGCCCACGACGCAGACAGCGGTCACATCGGTGGCGCCGCGGGCGGCGAGGATGTCCAGCGCGTGCAGCATCGAGCCCCCGGTCGCGAGCATCGGGTCGAGCACGATGACCGGTTGGCCGGCCAGGTCGTCGGGCAGCGAGACCATGTACTCGCGCGGTTGGGCGGTGCGCTCGTCGCGGGCGACGCCGATGAACCCGACGCGCGCCTCGGGCACCAGTTCCAGCGCTGCTTCAAGCATGCCCAGGCCTGCTCGCAGCACCGGCGCGAACAACGGTGGCCGGGCCAGCACCGCGCCGTCGACCGATCCCACCGGCGAGGTGACGGCGACCGGCGAGACCGAGGCGCCGGCCAACGCCTCGTACACCAGCATCCGGGTCAGCTGCGCGAGTAGTCGGCGGAACCCCGCGTCGTCGGTCTGCTCGTCGCGCAACGACGTCAAGCGGGCGGCGACGAGCGGATGCGTCACGACCCTCAGGTCCAGTAAGCCGCGGCTCATGGCGATCAGCGTAGCGAGGCCGGCGGCGTTCCGCGGAACGCTAGCCTGCCTCGATCCCCGATTCCGCGGCGATGCGCGCGATGGCGACGGCGAGATCGACGTCGGCGTCGCTGAGTCCACCGAGGGCATGGGTGGTCAACGACAACCCGACGGTGCCGTAGCGGAAGTCGATATCGGGGTGGTGGTCGGCCGCCTGCGCCGCTGCCACGATCGCGACGACGAAGTCGAGGCCGCGCACCATTGTGGCCGTCCGGTACCGCGCGACGAGGACCCCGTCAACGACCCGCCACGGCACGGGCACGCGCTCCTGCACCTGGCCTTCGGTCAGCGGTTCGTACCGGTTCCCAGACATTGCGGCCTCCCTACTTCGACGATTCGAGGGTGAATTCGTCGGCAAGCCACCGACCGTTCTCGCGGCCCATGTCGACCCGCATGACCACTGTCGACGACGGCGACGAACCCGCACCGGACACGGTGCTGCGGACGGTGGTCCGGACTGTCGCGGTGTCGCCCGCGCAGGTGATGGTGGACGCGCGGACCACCACGGCGTTCACTCCGGCAGTCGGCCCGAAGGCGGCCAAGGTTTGCGTCAGCGCCGGAGCCACCTTGCGGTACCCCGACACCGTGGTGGTGTCGCGCACCCGGCCGAGGAGCTGCTCTTCGGTGACGCCCTGTTCCATCGAGAAGATCGTCGTCACCGACCGGGTCGCCGCGGCGACCACCGAATCGCACGGGTCCTCCCGCAGCGCGCGATACCCGAAGAAGGCTGCGACCGCACCACCGACCAGCACGATGACCAGGGCCACGACGCCGACGACGTAGGGCCAGACCGCGCGCTTGGGCCGCGGCGGCGGCGAGTACGGACCGTATTGCGGGTACGGGGGTACTACGGGTACCTGGGGGTATTGCGGGTACTGCGGGTGGACCATCACACCAGCCTAGTGCAGACACGGGCGCCCGCCTTTCGCTCATACGTTCCCCTCCGGCGTAGCATCGTTGTCATGGTGACCGGCATTCAAGACACGCTGTTCGACGCGGCCGACACCGCGCCGACGCTGGGCCCAATCGCCGACGCCGAGCGCCTCGAACTGACGCAGGGCGCGTGGGTCGACCTGCGCCCGGGGTGGCTCACCGGGTCGGCGCAGCTCTTCGACCGCCTCTACAACGACGTGCCGTGGCGCCGGGAGATGCGCCAGATGTACGACCGCGTCGTGGCGGTCCCGCGCCTGGTTGCCCAGTATCCGCACGGCGATCGCCTCCCCGACCCCCTGCTGGCCCAGATGCGCGATGCGCTGACCGCCCACTACCTCGACGGCGAACTGCCCGAGGGCTTCGCGACGGCGGGGCTGTGCTGCTACCGCGACGGGAACGACAGCGTCGCCTGGCACGGCGACCGGATCGGCCGCGGCAACCACACCGACACGCTGGTCGCCATCGTGTCGCTGGGCTCGCCACGGTCACTGCTGCTGCGCCCGCGCGGCGGCGGTGCATCCCGCCGCTTCACCCTTGGCGCGGGTGACCTGCTCGTCATGGGCGGGTCCTGCCAGCGCACCTGGGATCACGCGGTGCCGAAGGAGAAGCGCGCCGGACCCCGGATCAGCATCCAGTTCCGTCCGAGCGGCGTTTGGTGACGGCCGGACCTGGCCCAGCCCAGCGGGGGGAAGCATCCGCCGTGGGGAACGACAGGGGGTAGCGCTCTAGCGCCACAGCACGAAACCCAGGGCGACGAGGACGAGCACCACGCACAACGCGACCACTGGCGCAGGCCCGGGCATCGACCCGCCGCGCTCCAGCGCCCGATCGACGCGCCGCCAGCGCACGACCCCGACGATCGCGGTCAGCGCGCCGATGAGGACGAGCGTCGTACCCAGCGCGGTCCGGGTGCCCTGGGCGCCGAAGGGGTCGAACAGGTGCAGGACCGCGACGCCCGCCGCGATGAGGCCCATCGAGGTGCGCAACCAGGCCAGCATGGTCCGCTCGGCGGCCAGGGTGAACCGGGCGTCCACCGCGCCGGGCGGCACCGCCGGGCCGTCGGGGTCGTCGGAGTCGCCGGAGCTCGTGGTCACCCCGACAGCATCGCACAGCTCCGACGGGTCTGTCGGAGGCGCTGCCGGGCGCCGGTCGGTGTGCAAGGCTGAAGCCGACCGCGAACGTCAGGAGCGCAGATGTCCGACACCACCGCCCGGCCCTTCGACGACACCCAGGACTTCGCCGATGCGGACCGCGGCTTGATCGCCACCCTCGATCTCACCACCATCACCAACGCCGCGGGCGAACCGATTTGGGACCTCGATGCCTATTCGTTCCTCGACGGCGAGGCACCCGGCACGGTCGACGCGAGCCTGTGGCGCCAATCGCGCCTGTGCGCCAAGCACGGCCTCTACGAGGTGACCCCGGGGATCTACCAGATCCGCGGCTTCGACCTGTCGAACATGACCATCGTCGAAGGCGATACCGGTGTCATCGTCATCGATCCGCTGATCAGCGTCGAGACGGCCGCGGCCGCGTTGCGGCTCTACCGGCACGAGCGCGGCGAGCGCCCGGTGGTCGCGGTGATCTACACCCACAGCCACGTCGACCACTTCGGCGGCGTCAAGGGGGTCACCTCGCAGGAGGACGTCGACGCCGGGCGGGTGCAGATCATCGCACCGGTCGGCTTCCTCGAACCGGCCATCAGCGAGAACCTCTACGTCGGCACCGCGATGAGCCGACGCGCCGGCTACATGTACGGTGCCGCGCTGCCCAAGGGCCCGACCGGGGGCGTCGGGGCCGGACTCGGGCAGACCACCTCCACCGGGACCGTCACCCTGATCGACCCCACCGTCGACATCACCGAGACCGGCCAAGAGCTCACCGTCGACGGGGTGCGGATGGTCTTCCAACTCGCGCCCGGCACCGAGGCGCCGGCCGAGATGCACTTCCACTTCCCCGATCACCGGGCCCTGTGCATCGCCGAGAACGCGACCCACACGCTGCACAACATCCTGACGCTGCGCGGTGCGGTGGTCCGCGACCCGCACGCCTGGGCCCACTACCTCGGCGAGGCCATCGAGCTGTTCAGTGACGACACCGACGTGGTGTTCGCGTCGCACCACTGGCCGACGTGGGGCCGGGAGCGTGCGCTGGCCTTCCTGCAGACCCAGCGCGAGATGTATGCCTACCTGCACGATCAAACCCTGCGGATGCTCAACAGCGGGCTGACCGGCATCGAGATCGCCGAACAGTTCCAGATGCCGCCGAACCTGTCGCAAGCGTGGCACACCCACGGCTACTACGGCTCGGTCAACCACAATGTGAAGGCCGTCTACCAGCGCTATCTCGGCTGGTTCGACGGCAACCCGGCCCGGCTGTGGCAGCATCCCCCGGAGGCCGCGGCGACCCGTTACGTCGAGTTCATGGGCGGCGCCGACGCCGTCGTGGAGAAGGCGCGCAAGTCCTTCGCCGACGGCGACTACCGGTGGACCGCACAGGTTCTCGACCACGTCATCTTCGCCCAGCCCGACCATGCGGCGGCCCGGGAGTTGCAGGCCGACACCCTCGAGCAACTGGGATTCGCCGCCGAGAACGGCCCGTGGCGCAACTTCTTCCTCTCCGGCGCGATGGAGTTGCGCACCGGCAACTTCGGCACGCCCACCAGCGGCAACAGCACAGACATCGTGTCGCGCCTGGCCCCCGAGTCCTTCCTCGACGGTGTGGCCATTCAGATCGACGCGACGAAGGTGTGGGACCTCGACCTCACGCTGCGCTGGGTGTTCGGTGAGCAGCGCTTCCTGACCCGCCTGCACAACGGCGTGCTCCTGCGCGACCACGACCGGGCGGGTGCCGAGGTCGCCGCCACGGTCACCGTGCCCGACGGGGTGCTGGCCCACCTGGTGACCGGCGACCTCGACGGCGCGCTGGCCGCAGGGCTGTCCATCGACGGCGACGGCGCAGCGCTGGGCACCGTCCTGGGGGCGCTGCAGCGGCCCGACCCCGGGTTCAACATCGTCACACCGTGACGCGGGAGCAACGTCACGCCGTGACGCGGGAGCATCGTCACACCGTGACGCGGGAGCGCTCACCCTCCAGGAACCAGGTGGGTTGATCGCCGAGGCCCTTGACCGCGACGATGCCGCGCTCGACGAAGACGAAGTCCGCGGCCAATCGCTCGCGCACCGAGGCCATCACCTGGATGCGGCCGGGGACCCCGGTCGACTCCATCCTGGAGGCGCGGTTGACGGCGTCGCCCCACACGTCGTAGAAGAACTTCTTCGACCCGACGACGCCGGCGATCACCGGGCCGTCGGCGAGCCCGATCCGCATCGGCACCGCGACACCGTCGGCACCGGGCAGGGCGGTGCAGGCGTCGCGGATGTCGAGGGCGCAGCGCGCCAGCGCGCACAGGTGGTCGGGCCGCGGCTCGGGGACGCCGCTGACCACCATGTAGGCGTCCCCGGTGGTCTTGATCTTCTCCAGGCCGTGTCGCTCGACGATCCCGTCGAGTGCGGTGTAGAGGCGGTCGAGGAAGCGCACCACCTCGGTCGGCGAGGTCCGGCTGGCCAGCGCGGTGAATCCGACGATGTCGGCCACCAGGATCGACGCATCGTCGTAGGCATCGGCGATCTCGGCATGGTCCGGCATCTTGAGTCGCTGGGCGACGCTGCGCGGCAGGATGTTGGCCAGCAACGCCTCAGACCGCTCGTACTCCTCCTCGAGCGCCTCCTCGGCGCGTTGGATCTCGAACAGGCCGTAGCCCACGATCACGAACACCAGCACACAGGCGACGACGGCGTTGATGACGAAACTGCCGGTCATCAGATAGCTCGGGAGCCGACCGGTGTCGGTGGGCACCGTCAGGTACAGGACGACCAGCGCGGTGACCGAGGTGCCCAGCACCGTCAGCATCAGCGCCAGCCGCCCTGTCCCCACCACCATCGGGGCACTCGCGGCCATGATCACGAAGTACAGCAGCAGCCCGGCCCCGGTGCCCAGCGCGACGGTCAGCACGATCAGCGCGACCGTGCCCGCGGCGAGAAAGGTCAGCGCCGGCACCAGCGGACCGAAGCGCTTCAACCTGGGCACCAGCACCATTGCCGCGGCGAATACCAGGTTCGTGATCGCGATCGGGATCAACGCCCCGCCCACGATCGCCCCGATGATCGCGAAGCCGACGTTGAGCGCCGCGGCGCCGTAGGACGCGAGCGCGATCAGCCGGTGGCCGCGGGCGTCGGCCGGCGACGGCGCCATCGCGCGCATCGCGCACCACCGACGGAACTCCACATGGCCCGACATGGTGCGAGCCTAGCCAACCGCCGGCCGCTCAGTGGTGGAAGTGCGAGCCCGTCTCCTGCCGCGGAATGGGTGCGTCGAGACCCTCGAGGAAGGCGACCTCGGTCTCGATGTCGGCAATCAACGCCTCGGCCAGATCGTGGCTCAACCCCAGGCGCACGACGATTCGCTGCAGGGTCAGGTCGGCGAGGTCATCGGCCATCGGATAGGCCGGCACCTGCCAGCCCTTCAGGCGCAGCCGGTCCTGCAGGTCGTAGAGGGTCCAGTTCTCGGTGTAGCCGGTCTTCATGGTCCAGGCGAACACCGGGATGGTGTCACCCTTGCTGATCAGTTCGAACGGCGCCATTTTCGCTATCCGCCCGGACAGGAACTGGGCCACGTCCAAGGAATACTGCTGCACCTCCCGATAGCCCACCCGGCCCAGCCGCAGCAACTGGTAGTACTGCAGCAGCACCTGGGCGCCGGGGCGGGAGAAGTTCAGCGCCAACGTCGGCATGTCGCCGCCGAGATAGGCGCAGTGGAAGACCATCGACTCCGGCAGGTCGGCGGTGCTGCGCCACACCACCCATCCCACCCCGGGGTACACCAGGCCGTACTTGTGGCCGGAGGTGTTGATCGAGACGACGCGCTCGACGCGGAAGTCCCACTCGAGTTCGGGGTGGCAGAACGGGGCCACCATGCCGCCCGACGCACCGTCGATGTGGATCTTCACGTCGTGCCCGGTGGCGGCCTGGATCCGGTCGAGCGCGGCGGCGATCTCGCGCACCGGCTCGAACAGGCCGGTGTAGGTCTGACCCATGATCGCGATGACGCCGATCGTGTTCTCGTCGACGTAGTCGGCCAGGTTGTGGCCGTCGAGGACCAAGTGCTCGCGGCTCACCGGCACCCAGCGCGGTTCGACCTCGAAGTAGTTGCAGAACTTCTCCCAGCACACCTGGACCGCGGTGGACAGCACCAGGTTCGGCTTCTCGGTCGAGAGGCCGGCCGCGCGGCGGCTCTCCTGCCAGTGCCGCTTGAGCGCGAGCCCGCCGAGCATGCACGCCTCCGAGGATCCGATGGTCGACGTGCCGATCGCGTTCTCGATGTCGGGGTTGTGCCACAGGTTGCCCAGAATCCGCCAACACCGGTCCTCTATGGCCGCGGTCGCCGGGTATTCGTCCTTGTCGATCATGTTCTTGTCATAGGTCTCCGCGTACAACTCCTGCGCCTCGCGGTCCATGTAGGTGGACACGAAGGTGGCCAGGTTCAGCCGGGCGTTGCCGTCGAGCATCGCCTCGTCGTGCACGATCTGATAGGCCGTCGACGGCGCCATCATGTCGTCGGCAATCTCGTACCGAGGCAGCGAGGTGGCCGCACCGGGCTGCAAAAAGACCGGATTGAGGTACTTGCGCGTGGCGTGGTTGATCTGGCTGTGCTCGACCATGACTCCCCTGACTCGTATGCGGCCCACAACGGGTACGCGGCTCGTCCCGGTTTAGCCGGGTCACGACTGCGACACTAGCGGCCACGGCACCTTCGCGCTGCCGTACGGTGATCGAATGCGGGCGTCCCCAGTGGCCGGGCTCACCCCGGGCTACTTCGCCGGGGTGATGGCCACCGGTATCGTGTCGATCGGCGCGCAACTGCGGGGGTTCACCCGGCTCGCGGCCGTCCTGTTCTGGATCGCCGTCGTCTTCTACGCCGTACTGGTGGTGCTGACCCTGTGGCGCATGGCCGCCGATCGGCAGCGGATGTCCGACGACTTCCACGACCCGGCCCGAGCTTTCGGCTTCTTCACGTTCATCGCGGCGACCAATGTCCTGGGCGCGGCGCTGGTCGGGACCGGGCGCATCGGCATCGCGTCGGTGCTGTTGACCGTGTCGGTGCTCGTCTGGCTCGTGCTGGGGTACGTGGTGCCGTGGACCGCGGTGCTGAGCAATCAGCGCCGCCCGATGCTCGACACCGCCAACGGCACCTGGTTCATCTGGGTGGTGGCCAGCCAGTCGATCGCCGTCGTCGCCGCCGGTCTCGAACCGATCATGCCCGGCCACCAGCAGCAACTCGCCATCCTGGCCATCTTCTCCTGGTCGCTGGGAATCATGCTGTACGGCGGGTGCGCGGCCTTCGTCGCGCTGCGCGCGATGCTCTACCGCCTGACCCCCGAGGACCTTGACCCGCCGTACTGGGTGACGATGGGCGCCGTGGCCATCACCGTGGTAGCCGGGGCGCGGGTGGTGGAGATGACCGAGACGCCGATGACCCTGGTCACCCGGGGGTTGGCCGCGGGCCTGTCGGTGGTCTTCTGGTCGTTCGCGACCTGGCTGATCCCGGTGCTGATCGCCGCCGGGGTGTGGCGGCACTTCGTGCACAAGATCCCGCTGCGCTACGCGCCGACGCTGTGGAGCATGGTCTTCCCGCTCGGCATGTATTCCGTCGCCGGGATGTACCTCGGGCGCGCCGACCGCCTGCCGTTCGTCGAAGCGGTGGGCACCCACTGGTTCTGGGTCGCGCTGATCGCCTGGGGACTCACCATGACCGGCATGCTCGTCGACATCGCGCGCAATCTGCGGCGCGCCCCGCCGCCATCCGGTTGACTCGAACCATCACACCTGACAACCCGAGGGAGATCGACATGGCCGGACGGCTCGACGGACAGGTGGCATTGGTCACCGGCGCGGCACGCGGCCAGGGCCGGGCGCACTGCGTGCGGCTGGCGACCGAGGGCGCCGACATCATCGCCGTCGACATTGCGGGGCCGCTGCCCGCGGGCGTCCCCTACGAGTCGGCGACCCCGGAAGATCTCGCCGAGACCAAGCGCCTCGTCGAAGAGACCGGCCGCACGATCATCACCGCACAGGTCGATGTCCGCGACTTCGACGCACTCAAGCAGGTCGTCGATAGCGGGGTCGCCCGGCTCGGCAGGCTCACCGCCGTCGTGGCCAACGCCGGTATCTGCATCCCGGTGATCTGGGACCAGACCACCCCGGAGCTGTTCGACGATGTGATCGGCACCAACGTGCGCGGCGTCTGGAACACCGTCATGGTCTCGGCGCGCCACGTGATTGACGCCGGCGGCGGCTCGATCATCCTGATCAGCTCGTACGCGGGCAAGAAAGTTCAGCCGTTCATGGTCCCCTACACCACCAGCAAGCACGCCGTCACCGGCATGACCCGCGCGTTCGCCGCCGAGCTCGGCCAGTACAACGTGCGCGTCAACAGCGTCCACCCCGGCGGCGTCGCCACCCCGATGGGCGGCGGTGACATGGTCGCCGCACTCGAGCGCACCGGCGCCAGCAACCCCAAACTCAATGCGATGGGCACCACCTTCACCAACGTGCCCTACACCGAGCCGGAGGTGATCTCGAACATCGTCGCCTTCCTCGCCTCCGACGAGTCGACGTTCATGACCGCTGAGCACATCAGCGTCGACGGCGGCTCCCAATACTTCTGAGGGACCGATGACAATTCGCGAGGACCTGTTGACCGTCCTGGCCCGCCGCGCTCTCACCGAGGACGCAGCGCGGCCGGAAGCCGTTGCGCGACTTCATGATCGCGGCGGTCGGACCGCGCGCGAACATATCGGGGCGGTCGTCGATCCCGGTTCCTTCGTCGAGTACGGGCGCTTCGTCACCGCCGCGCAAAGCGATCGGCGGCCCACCGGCGAACTGATCGACCGCACCGCGGCGGACGGGATCGTGGGCGGCGTGGCGAGAATCGACGGCCGGCCCTGCGCGGTGCTGTCCTATGACTACCTCGTCATGGCCGGCACCCAGGGGATGCGCGGGCACCAGAAGACTGATCGCCTGCTCGACGTGGTGCAACGCCTGCGGCTGCCGACGATCTTCTTCGCGGCCGGTGGCGGCGGGCGTCCCGGTGACACGGACATGCCGCTGGTCTCCGCCCTGGACGTGTCGACCTTTGCCGCCTGGGCGCGACTGGCCGGCGTGGTGCCGCGCATCGCCGTCGTCGACAACAACTGCTTCGCCGGCAACGCCGTGATCGCCGGATGCTCCGACCTCATCGTCGCGTGCGACGGCAGCTCGCTCGGCATGGGCGGCCCGGCGATGATCGCCGGCGGCGGCCTGGGTGATTTCGCCGCGGCCCAGATCGGCCCGATCGAGGTGATGACGAGCAACGGCGTCGTCGACCTCGCCGTCGAGCGCGACGACGTCGACGACGCGGCCCGCGACCTGCTCGGCTACTTCCTCGGCGATCTCGACGAGTGGGAGGCACCGGGCCAGGCACCGTTGCGCGAGGCGGTACCCGCATCCGAGCGGACGCCCTACCCGGTCGAGCCGATCCTCGAGACGCTGTGCGACGTCGATTCGGTGACCGTGCTGCGCAGTGGCTTCGCACCCGAGTTGTTCACCGCCCTCGGTCGCATCGAGGGGCGCACCGTCGGGCTGGTCGGGAACGACACGCGCCACGTCGCCGGCGCCATCACCGCCGACGCCGGCGACAAGGCCGCCCGATTCCTCCAACTGTGCGACACCTTTGGCTTCCCGGTCGTCTCACTCGTCGACACCCCCGGCATGATGGTCGGCCCTGACGCGGAGGCCACCGGCCTGGCGCGCCACTGCTCACGGCTACTGATCGCCGGGGCACAGTTGTCGGTGCCGCTGATCGGCATCGTCCTGCGTCGCGGCTACGGCCTCGGCGCACAGGCGATGCTCGGTGGGAGCACGCGGGAGCCGCTGATGACCCTGGCCTGGCCCGGCGCCCACATGGGGGCGATGGGGTTGGAGGGGGCGGTCCGACTGTCGATGCGCGCCGAGCTCGAGGCCATCGAGGACGTCGACGAACGGGAGCGGACGGTACAGGAGCTGACCACCGCGCTGCGCGCCCACAGTGATGTGCTCAACGTGGCCCGCCATCACGAGATCGACGACGTGATCGACCCCGCCGAGACGCGCGGGGTGATCGCCCGCCTTCTCGATGCGGCCGCGCCGATCACCGGTTCGGGTCGTCGGGTGGATTCCTGGTAGCCGACACCAGAGGCGTTCCGCGGAACGCCTCGGTCGACGGTGCGCGCGCTGTGCCGCCGGGCCGGGGCGACGCGGTCACCCGGCCGTGTGCGCGTTCGCACTCGTCGCCCCGTAGCGCTGGGCGAGCACGGCGAACGCGGCGGCGAGCTCGGGGGGACCGACGACCTCCATCGGCACCCCGAACCGTCCGAATGACGCGGCGAGCGCCCCCCACGACCAGGAGCCCGCTTCGAGGATGCACGAGTGCTCGTCGATCGCGGTGACCGTCCCGTCGCCGGCGAAGGGCCGGACCTCGCGCGCGGGGAGGCGCAGGACGACGGTGCCGCGGCATGCCCACTCGTTGACGTCCGAACCTTTGAACCGGGCGGAGACGAAGTCGTCGACGTCCCCGCCGGGCACGGTGCGCGGGGTGAAGCGTGGGCCGTGGGGGGTTCGCGGCTGGATGCGGTCGGCGCTGTAGAGGCGCCAGTCCTCGCGGTCGAGGTCCCATCCGACGAGGTACCACCGCCCCTGGGACGTGACCAGGTGGTGGGGTTCGACTCGACGGGCCGGCTGCAGCTCACGCTCGTCGGCGGCATCGGCGGCGTCGCGGGGCGCGTAGTCGAAGCGAAGGGTCACCTGATCGCGGATGGCCTCGGCGAGCGTGACGAGAACCTCGAGCGAGACGTCCACGGGTGCCGCGTCGCCGGGGCGGCCGACTGCGGTGACCTCGAGCGCGTCGAGGCGGTGGCGCAGCCGCGCGGGCATCACCTGGCGGATCGTCCCGAGTGCCCGGATGGCGGCCTCTTCGATGCCGGCGCCGATGGCGGGGGCCGCCCGCAGGGCGATGGCGACCGCGAGCACCTGGTCGTCGTCGAAGAGCAGTGGAGGCAGTTCGCTGCCGGAATCGAGGCGGTAGCCACCCTCCGGGCCCATGGTTGCCTGGATGCGGTAGCCCATCTCCCGGAGTCGGTCGATGTCACGGCGAACCGTGCGGTCGCTGATCTCGAGGCGGGATGCCAGCACCGAACCCGGCCAGTCTCGGCGGGTCTGCAGCAGCGACAACAAGGTGAGTAGCCGCGATGTTGTCGTCATGCTTCCCACCCTAGATCCGATCTAGGACAAAAACCGACCTATATGGCTGAGAAGGTGGACCCATCGGACCAAATCGGCCGACCTCATCCAAGGAGCAGCGATGACCATCCAGACCACCACCCACCTCAACTTCCGCGGCGACGCGCGCGCCGCACTGGGGTTCTACCAGTCCGTCTTCGGCGGGCACCTCGTGATCAACACCTATGCCGACTTCGGCATGCCGGCCGACGTGCCGGGCAGCGACAAGGTCGTATTCGGCCTCGTCGCCGCGGAGAACGGCTTCCGGGTGATGGGCTACGACATCCCCGGCCAGACCGAGGGCTCGATCGCCGGGGGTGGTTCGACCCGCCGCGAGAACAACACCACCGTCACCGACCAGGCGCTGTTCGTCTCGATCAGTTCCGACAGCCTCGACGAGCTCCGGGGCTATTGGGACGCACTCGCGATCGACGCCGTCATCGTCGAGCCGCTGGCGGCATCGGCGTGGAGCGCCGGGTTCGGCATGCTCACCGACCGCTTCGGCGTCACGTGGAGCATCAGCGTCACCGCGGCGTGAGCCCGTCGGTCGCGGCGCGGGTCCACCCGGCCCGCGCCGCGGCCCTCCCCTGTTCCCTCTCTCCCCCGTCCCCGGCAGTCGCCGCGGACCATCGATAGGAGCATGCGATGCGAATGCGACCCCTGGGCCGGACCGGCCTGAAAGTCAGCCCCTACTGTCTGGGCACGATGATGTTCGGCCCCGCCGGCACCCCCGACCCGCACGACTGCGAACGCATCGTCCACCGAGCCCTCGACGCGGGGATCAACTTCATCGACTCCGCCGACGTCTACGGCGGGGGTGAGACCGAAGTAATTCTCGGGAAGGCGCTACAGGGCCGTCGCGACGACGTCGTCCTCGCCACCAAGTTCAGCGGACCGATGGGCGAGGACCCGAATCGGCGCGGCGCGTCGCGGCGCTGGATCGTCACCGCCGTTGAGGAGTCGTTGCGCCGTCTCGGCGTCGACCACATCGACCTGTACCAGATCCACCACTTCGACTCGGACACCGACCTCGAGGAGACGCTCTCCGCACTGACCGACCTCCTCGCCGCCGGCAAGGTCCGCGCGATCGGGTCGTCGAGCTTCCTCGCCTCGGACATCGTGCAAGCACAGTGGACCAGTGACCGGCGCGGACTCGCCCGTCTGCGCACCGAACAGCCCTGCTACTCCATCCTCGCCCGCGGCATCGAGCGCGACATCCTGCCCGTCTGCGACCGGTACGGCATGGGCGTACTCACCTGGAGTCCCCTCGCCTGGGGGCTGCTGACCGGCAAGTACCGTCCCGGGCAGAACACCCCCGTCTCGCCGGGCCGCGCGAAGTGGGGGCCACGACACATGACCGATGTGAACAAGGCCGCCACCGTCGAGCAACTCTCCCCGGTCGCCGCCGACGCCGGCATCTCGATGACGCACCTTGCGATGGCGTTCGTGATGGCACATCCCATGGTCACCTCGGCGATCATCGGGCCGCGCACGCCTGCCCAGCTCGACGACCTCCTCGCCGGGGCGGACGTGCGCCTCGGCGACGACGTCCTCGACCTAATCGACGAGATCGTCCCCCCGGGCGTCGACGTCGGCGTCAGCGATATCGGCTACGTCCCGCAATCACTGTCCGACCCGACCCGTCGGCGCCGCACCCCGCGCGACCGCACCGCGATATGAGAGCATCCCGACGATGACACACGATCAATTGACCCTGCCCGACGCCGCCGCGTGGCGCGACTGGTTGGACGAGAACGAGCACAGCAGCGACGGGGTGTGGGTGATCCTGGCGAAGAAGGGCACCGTCGCCCCGACGTCGCTGACGTACGCACAGGCGCTCGAGGAGGCGCTGTGCAGCGGGTGGATCGACGGCCGCAAGAACGCGGTCGACGCCGCCACCTATCGCCAGCACTTCACCCCGCGCCGGCCGCGCTCGCTGTGGTCCAAGCGCAATGTCGAACTGGTCGCGGCGCTCACCGACGCCGGCCGGATGCGCGCCCGCGGCCGCGCCGAGATCGAACGCGCCCAAGCGGACGGGCGCTGGGATCGCGCCTACGCCGGGTCCGCCACGATCGAGGTGCCCGACGACCTCCTCGCCGCGCTTCGCGCGTCACCCGGCGCGGAAGCGGCGTTCCGCGCGTTGGGGAGCACCGCCCGCTTCCCGATCCTGCTCGACGTGACCACGGCGACTACCGATGCCGTGCGCGCTCGCCGCATCGCTCGGCAGGTCGCCCGACTATCGCCTGCCGGGTCCCCGCCCGATGCGGACGACTAGCGCGTCCACGGTGGTCTGATCGGGTCGCCCCCGGCGATCGTGGCGGTCAATCCCACCACTGTGGTGACCCACATCGACGTCGGCCGCGGTCCCGGATTGTCCACCCGCACCGCCGATCCCGCCGGCACCAACACCACCGACCCCGCGGTGGGCGCGATGGCACTGCCATCGAGATGGATGACCGGTTCACCGTCCAGCACGAGGAACACCTCCTCATGATCGACGACGTGCTCGGTGCCCGCTTGACCGGGGTGAAGCGTCGTGCGCCACGCGCACAACTCTCGGCTTCCCGATGTGGGTGACACGAAGGATTCGAAGTCCGCTCCGTGCATGGAGTGTCGGACGGGTTGGGTGATGTGCATGACAAGACCTTCCATATAGACCAATTGACTGTCTATATATTCAGACAGTTACACTGTCCATATGTCAAGTCCCCGCCCGCCGCGCGACGCACTGCCGTTCTTGCTGATGTCCGCAACATCGGCGGTGACCGAGCAGATCAACGACGCCGTCCGCAACGCCGGATACCCCAGCCTGCGCCCCGTGCACGGCGTGGTCCTGGGCCACCTCTCGTCGGGTGGCGCGACGATCAACGACATCGCCGCGCATCTCGGCATCACCAAGCAGTCGGCCGCCGCGATCATCAGCGGCCTGGAGCAGTCGCAGATCGTCGCCCGACGCCCCCACCCCACCGACCGGCGCGCCGTGCTCGTCGAACTCACCCCGCGCGGGCGGGCGGTCACCCGCGTGGCGGGCGAGGCCGCCGACGCTGCGCTCCGCGGACTCGAGGAAGCAGTCGGAGCCGACCATTGCCAGATCCTCCTCGACGCGCTCGGTCGCCTCGCCAACGGTTCCCCACCCCGATCCGCGTGGTGACGAATGCGTCCCACCGCCCCCTATTGCGGGGGGAGCCAACCGACCGCGCGCGGACTGGCACAGTGGTCACGAAGGCGCGGGAGCTACCCGCCGCGCTCCGCGGAAGAGGGAACGGAATTCATCATGAAGCTGACCATCAGCATGCAGGTCACCCTCGATGGCGTCGCTCAGGGCGCGGCCCGGCGGCGAACTGCTCGTGGTGGGGTCCGCGGCGCTCGCCCGGTGGCTGGTCGAGAACGAACTGTTGTTCCCCGCGCAAGGCACTGACTTCGCGCTCGACCTGATCGACTCGCGCGTGTTCCGCACGGGGATCGTCGCCCTCACCTACCGCGTCGGCGGTCGCCCCGCGTACGCCTGACGGTCCCGTCCCGAACACGGGTGAAGCCCTGGTGGAAGCACTGCTCCCACCTCGGTAGTTGTGTCGGTCTGACAGGATTTGAACCTGCGACCACTTGACCCCCAGCCCGGTGTCCCTGTGCCCACCTGGGACGATCCGGTAACCAGCCGGTGCTACCTAGTACCCCGCTGAGCAGTACCAATGACCGGATAGTGACCGATGAGAGACACCCCTGCGACCGGTCCGGCTACCCCGCCGGTTTCCTCCGCCAGTTCGCGGCGATCGGCGCCACCGGATCGCTGGTCGGCTACAACAAGCGCACCCGGGTACCGACACTGGTGCTGCACGGCACGCACGACAAGCTGATGCGGCCCACGGGCGCGCGGGCCGTCGCCGGCGCCATTCCCGGAGCGAAGCTGCGGATGGTCGACGGCATGGCCCACGACCTGCCCGAGCCGCTGTGGGGCGAGATCATCGGCGCGCTCACCGAGCACTTCACTCAGGAGTGACCGCCGGCCCACTGGGCGAGGCGATCGTGGGCGGCGCGCAGCCGTTCGGCGGGTTCGGTGCGGACGATCAGCCAGCCCAGGGCCAGCGCTAGCGCCGCGGCCAGCAGCACCGCGCCGATGCGGCCGAGGCCCATGCGGAAGGTCGACTCGTCGGTGCTCGCGGTGAGCATCACCGTCGGCGTCAGGAAGGCCACGTACATCGCGTAGTTGTCGTTGCGCAGGTAGGCCACGCAGAGCAGCATCGTGATCCCTGCCGCCACCCACGGCCACGGGGTCGGTGCGAAGGAGATCAGGGTGGCTATGCTCGCACCGATGACGGTGCCGATCACGCGCTGGGAGGCGCGGGAGAACCGGTCGTCGAAGCCGACGGCGACGATCAGGCAGTACGAGAGCAGCGCCCAGTTGGCGTACGGGTACGAGGTGAGCTCGCCGATCAGTACCACGATGATCGCGCCCAGGCCGACCAGCAGGCCCGAGTCCAGGCGCCGGTCGAGCGGGACCAGCGGCGCGGGTGCCGGCAGCTCGACGCCGTCGTGCCGCCGGCTTTTCGGCGGGAAGAGCACCGACATCAGGGTGATCAGCGCGATACCCAGCACCGAGCCCACCAGCACATGCCACCACTGCGCTCCGGAGGCGGCCAGCGCGGCGAAGGCGACGAAGTTGACCGGCGAGCGGGTCATCGAGGCGACCTGGCCGATGGCGAACAGCCCCTGCGCGATGGAGACGGCGGCCAGTCCGATGAGCAGTACCCAGAGATTCTCGGTGATGCCGGCGAAGAAGCCGGCCATCGCCACCACTATGGTCCACACTCCCGCACCCACCGCCCACTTCAGCGGCATGGCGCGCGCCGGGGAGAGCAGCAGCAGGATGGCCAGGTAGCCCGATTGCGCGGTGTTCGGGCCGATGAAGTAGCGGGTGCCGCCGAGCACGATCGCCGAGGCGACCAGCAGGATCAGCGCGTATACGAGGGTGTGCCGGGGCAACGCCAGTCGCTTCGGCCGTCCCGTCGACGTGGGCACCGTGGTCACATCCACTCCTTGATCCCCGCGCTGACCAGCCACCAGTTGACCGGGTAGGCGGCGCAGAAGCCGGCGACCATGGCCTGGTGACCGTGCGCGGTGTCGACCACCGGCAGATCGGCCGCGTGCAGCGTCATCTCAACTCCCTGCGATGTCCCCAGAATGTCGCGGCTCATCCTGCCACGCCCAGCGACGAGCCGGTTCAGTGCGGAGGAATCGTGAACCCGGCGAGCTTGTCGCCGTCCAGGACGAAGATCCCGGTGGACTCGCCGTTGAACCGCGGCTGCTCCAGGAGAATCGGGTGGTCACGGTGTCACCGGCGGTCTCGGCCGACAGAATCGCCATCTGGGAGCCCATCCCGATCGCATCCGAGGCGGCCCAGCTCCGTTGATGGCGGTGACGAAGCGTGCCACGGGAGCCGGCACGGAGATGTCTTGCCCGGGTGTGCTCATGACGCCGCCGCGTTGTCTCATTGCTTAGGTACTTCTCAAAAGTTGTCAGCGCCTTTATTGCGACACTGGACAACACTTCCAGCCAACAGGTGCACCGATCACTCCGTTGTGTCGCATATTATTTCGAGACTCATCTGCGATATATTTGCGACATGACGGAACATCAGAGGGGGCACGCCGGCTATCAGCTCGGCTACGCTCGCACCGGCCGAGAGTCACCGGGACTCGAGGCGCAGCTGGATTCACTCGCCGAAGCCGGCGTCGAACCGTCCCGCATCTACAGCGACCGGGTGACCGGTGCCTCGTCGATCGCCGCCGAACGGCCTGGATGGGCAGCGTTGCTCGCGTACGCGCGCCCCGGCGACACGACCGTCGTCGTCGGCCTCGATCGTCTCGGCCGCACCGTCCCCGAGGTACTCGCCAGCGCCCGGGAACTCACCGTCAGGCGTGTCGGTCTGCGCTCGCTCCGCGAGGGACTGAACACCGACGACTCGACGGGCGCGATGGTCGTCGGCGTCCTGGCGTCGCTCGCCGTGCTCGACGACGAGGCCGGGGGTCCGCCTCGGTATCCGCGCTCGGAGAGCGCGAGCACCGGCGTCGGCCGGCCGCGGGCCCTGGACGACGATGGGGTCGCCGCCGCTGAGCGGCTGCACGCCCAGGGCTACCCGGTCCCGGAGATCGCCGCCGAACTCGGCGTCAGCCGCGCCACCGTGTACCGCCGTCTCGCATCGAGGAGGTCGGTCCGATGAGCCACCGCGAGCCGCGACTGGAACCGCTCGACACCGTCACCGAGCATGGAACAGTCACCCGTCTGCCGACGTCGTTCCCGCTGATCGATCCCGAACTCGAGGAGTTCCTCGATCCGGACCTGTTCCAGAAGGGATTCGACGACGCCCTCGCCCACCTCGACACGCTCCCGCCGGCATGGGGACGGCACTTCGCGACGACGACCCTCGCCCAGGAACCCGACCCCGACGACGACGAGCCCTGCCACACCCGGGGCTTCCGCGCCGGTCTCTACGGCTACCTGCGCCACTCCTGACGGTAGCCGGTGGTCGCATGCGACGTGCGCCCCGTTCTTAGGCCACCGAGTGCTTCTGTGTCGTCTCGTGCGACGGGGCATCGTCGACCATCTGGTGGGTGATGCCGTAGTCGCGACGCATGCGTTCCATCTCGTGGTCGCGCAGGCGGTAGGACCGCGCAAGGAGCCGGCCCTTGCCGCCCATCACGTACGGCCGCACCCGGCCGATTCCCACCATCAACGGGTTGGCCGCACGCACGATGGGCGCCAGGCGGCTGGGCGGGATCGACAGTTCGTCGGCGACGTCATCGCCGAGGAACACTCGCTGCAGGGCGCGGATCAGGCCCGCCGCGGCCGGCAGAGTCACCTTTGCCGGTCCGGGCAGCACACCCGCAAGTTCCGGAACGAGGTAGTCGTCGGTCAGTGCATCGACGAAGTCGAGGTCGTCGGAATTCGGGCCGGGTGAGGTCAGCCGGTACAGCTCCTCGATCCGCACGTGATCGGATTCGCTCGCCGGATTCAGGTGCTCGTCCACACCGACGATGTGGCCGACGTACCGCCACAGGTGGTAGATATCGCGCAGTTCTTGCTCGGTGAAACGCACACCCAGCTGCTCCAGTCCGGCGAGCGCGATGTGTCCGAACTCAGCCATCGTGAACGCCATGTACGGCTGCGGAATCGGTACGCCCCAGCGGTCGTCATCCCACAGTCCGGCCAGTCGCAGCCCACGGCGCACGTGGGCGTGAATGATGCGGACGCGCACCGTGTAGGCAAAGCCCTCACCATCGCGACGCATACCGCCCGGCGTGATCACGCGGCGCAGCCATTCGCCCACCTCCACCGATCGCACTGCCGGCTGCGACAGATAGCGGCCGGTTTGCACCAGAGGCTGACCGGCAATCGAGTTGACCGCGCCCCGCAGCAAAGACGCCGCCCCCAGCACCAGTCCGAGCCCGGCGGTGTGCTGGACGAGGGCATCGGCTGCCCGCGCCATCGCAGCATGATCCACCCACTCGGGCTCGTCGTCGAGGAAGGCGAAGAGTTCACCCAGCGCTTCCGGCGCGTGTGGGACGGCTTCGATGCCTTCTGTCAGCGCTTGGTTGACGGCAGCGGTGGCCGAGCCGGACTCGAACTTGCTGTGCACAACGGCGTCGGCCAGCGGGTCGGCATCCCACATCGCGTCGAGCCATCGGGTTCCGGCCGGGCCGTAGCGGAGCACCGCAGTATCGGTTTCAACGAGCTCAGAAGGGGGCTGTCGCGTCATCCATCCAGTCAAACACGAGAATTCCTCAGTTACTATTCACTTTTGTGACCCACTCCTCGCACCGGACTGGCCGGGCTAGTCCGGTGCAAGACCGCAGTATTGCCATGCGCGAGAGGTTGCTCACCGAAACGGTCCGGCTGCTCGCCACGGATCCCGCACGCCGCCCGACAACACAGCAACTAGCTGCTGCTTCGCACGTCAGCATCGGCACCGTCTACCGATATTTCGCCTCAATCGATGCGGTGCTCGACGAACTCACCGCGCACAGCATCCGGGATATCAGCGCCGATCTGGTCGCCGCAGTCGGCCTGGCACTGACACAGGAACCGAAGCAGGCAATGGTCACCGTGGTTGAAACGCTCACGTCTTCACTCGAACGGCACCGGCCGATCCTGCTGGCTCGCGGCACTGACCCTTCGTCCTGGGCTCACGTGGAAACCCCGCTGGTTCCGATTGCACGTGTCCTGCCCGCACGGCTGCGGCCCGATCTGTCCGACGCAGCGCTGGACGACCTCGTCTTCCTCACCATGAACGCCACATTGACCCTGTGCCTGCGGATCGCGGTCCATCGGCCGAAGCACTCCGACAGCAGCGCAATGATCGACACCGCGGCCACCATGCTTCTCGCCGCCCTCACTCCACCGGCGACTGTGGGTGGAGAGTAGTGGCCGCCCGGCTCCCAGCATCCTGTCCCCCGACGCAAAAGAAACCCACCGGCTTGCCGGTGGGTTTCTTTTGCGTCGGGCTGACAGGATTTGAACCTGCGACCACTTGACCCCCAGTCAAGTGCGCTACCAAACTGCGCCACAGCCCGTGGCTCCCTGCGGAGCACCCCGCGAGCGGGGCGAGAATCACCTTAACGTACCGCGCGCACGGTAAACGAATCGGGCCACCTGCAGGTAGGACAACCGCTCGGCGAGCCGGGTGCTGACCCGGCCCACCGCGTCGAAGAAGTGTGCGTCCTTGCCGATGACCGCCCGCGTCCGGCCGCGCAGGGTCGCCTCGATCATCAGGTGCGCCGCCTTAGGCGCCGGCATCGCGAACGCCTTGGCCACCGCCTCCGGCATGCCCAGGGTCTGCGAGCTCCCGCGCACCAGATCCGTCCAGATCGTGCCGGGCAGCACCGTCGTCACGGTGACCTTGGACTTGGCGTTGCGCAGGTCCTGCGCGAGCCCGTAGCCGAACTGCGCCACCGCCGCCTTCGACGCCCCGTACAGCGCCGCCCCCGGCACCGGCACCATCGCCGCCAGGCTGGCCGTGATCATGACGACCCCGCCCCCGCCGCGCTGCTCCAGCAGCGGCAGGAAGGCGCGTGTCACGGCGGTGGTGCCGTAGAAGTTCACCTCGATGATCCGGCGCATCCGCGCCTCGTCGATCTCGCCGGCCCGTTCGAAGTCCTGCGCGATCCCGGCGATGTTGAACACGCCGTCCACCTGTCGGTGGCGCTCGAGAACCGTGGCGGGCAGCGCGGCCACCTCCTCCCCGTCGGCGACGTTGAGCCGGTGGGTGCTCAGCCGCTCACCGGCGGCCGCCTCTCGTGCCAACCGCGCGAGCGCGGTCTCGTCGAGGTCGGCCGCGGCGACCCGGCCACCGCGCGCGAGGAGTTCGAGCGCCACGCACCGGCCGATCCCGTTGCCGGCGCCGGTCACCACGAAAACGCTGCCCTCGATCTGCATGCCGCCTCTTCCTCGCTCAGGTCCCCGGTCGACGATCGGGCAGGATGACGTGCACACCGTCGACGTCATGTGCCCGCATCGCCAGACCGTACACCTCGCTCACACGCTCGGCGGTCAGTGTCTCGCGCGCCGCGCCGACGGCGACCAGTCGCCCACTCCCCTGCTCATCGGGCGCGAGGACGGCCACCCGGTCGCTGTAGGCCGCCGCCAGGTTCAGGTCGTGCACGACGACCAGCGCCGCCGCACCCGCCTCGACCTCCTTGGCGACGATCGCCATCACCTGCTCCTGGTAGTGCGGGTCCATGGCCGCGGTCGGCTCGTCGAGCAGCAGCACCGGGGTGCCCTGCGCCAAGACGCGCGCCAGCGCGACTCGCCCGCGCTCCCCGCCGGACAGGCTGCCGAAGCTGCGCCGGGCGAAAGCCGTCACATCGCAAGCGGCCATGGCGGCGGCCACCGCTCCGTCGTCCTCCCGGCGCCGATCGGTGCGCGCCCACGCGTGGCGCGCCATCTGCACGACCTCGGCGCAGGTGAAGGTGAACCCGATGGTGTGCTCCTGCGGCAGCACCGCGCGCCGCTGGGCCTGGTCGATCCGCGACAACCCCGCGATCGAATCGCCCAACAGCTCAACGGTTCCCGCCGACGGGGCCAGGGTGCCCGCGATCGCAGCGAGCAGGGTGGACTTGCCGGCGCCGTTCGGGCCGACCAGGCAGACCAGCTCACCGGCGTGCAGTTCGAGCGATACATCGGCCACCACCTGCCGCTCCCCGCGCGACACGGTGAGCCCGGCCACCCGCAGCGCGGTGCTCACAGCCAACCCCCGCGCTTCATCTCCCGGCGCAGCAGGAACAGGAACACCGGGCCGCCCACCAGACTGGTGACCATGCCGATGGGGAGTTCGCCATAGGGCACCAACGTGCGCGCAGCCAGATCGGCGGCGGTGAGCAGCGCCGCACCGGTGATCGCGCTCGCCGGGATCAACACGGCGTGGCGCGGACCGACGATCAGCCGCATGAAGTGCGGCACCACCAGTCCGACGAACAGGATGATGCCGCAGAAGCTGACCGCCGCGGCCGTCAGCAGCGCGACGATGACGATCGACACCCGGCGCAGCTGCTCGACGTCGACGCCGAGGTGTCCGGCGGTGTACTCCCCCAGCGCCAGCAGGTCGATGCGGCGCGCCAGGGCCATCGAGGCGGCCAGCCCGAGCACGACCAGCACCGCCACCAGCAACACCTGGTCCATCGTGGCCCGGTTCAGGCTGCCCATCTGCCAGAACACGATCTGGTCGCGGGCCGCCGGGGTGGCCCGGTAGGTGAAGAAGGCGATCAGCCCGCCGGCGAACGCATTGACCGCGATCCCGGTCAGGATCAGGCTGACCACCTGGGTGCGCCCCGCCGACCGAGACGCCAGGTACACCAGCAGCGTGGTGACCAGCCCGGCCGCGAAGGCCCCGCCGGCGACGGCGTAGCCCGCCGCGCCGAGGCCGCCGACCGCGATCACGCCCGCGGCACCGGCGGCCGCACCCGAGGAGACGCCGATGACGCCCGGCTCGGCGAGCGGGTTGGCGAACACCCCCTGCAGCACCGCGCCGGCACATCCCAGTGCCGCACCGACGGCCAGTGCCAAGTAGACGCGCGGGATCCGCACCTGCCACAGCGTGTCCTCGCCGACCTGGTCGGGCAGCGGGCCGACCGGGATGCTGATGTGGTGCAGCAGGGAGCCGACGACCTGTCCCACCGGCACCGGGTTCTGGCCGATGGCCATCGCATACAACGCGACGACGACGGTGACGCCGGCCGCCACGGCTAGCGCGATCCCGGCGCGCACGCGCCGGATCTCCCCCGTCGAACTCATCTGGGCCACCGGTACAGCGCGGTGGCCAGCGCCAGCGCCACCTCGCCGGTGCGGGGTCCGAAGGTCAACAGCTGGCCGTCGGCCATGTCGATCACCGTGCGCGTCTTGCCGGCCGGGGTCTGCGCGACGCCGGGCACGCGCAGCAACCCGTCGACGCCACCAACCGAGGCCAACCCGTCGGTCATCATCAGCAGCACGTCCGGCGCCGCCTTGATCAGCCCTTCGGCGGTGAGCGAGGTGTAGGGCTCGGTCAACCCGGCGGCGGTACCCGCATCGATCCCGCCGAGGAAGGCGATCAACTCCGAGGCCCCCGACCCCGGCCCGCCCAGGATCATCAGCCCGGTGCCCCGCGCATACAGGAAGGCGACCTTGGGCTTGGGGTTCAGGCGCGGAACGAGTGCCCGGGCGGCCGCGATCTGCTTCTCTGTCCGCGCGGCGAGTTCGGCGCCGGCCGACGCGACGCCCAACGCGGCGGCGGTGCTGCGCAGCTGCGCAGCAGTGTTGTCCAAGTCGCGGACCGGATCGCCGAGCACCACTGGGATCCGCGCCGCGCGCAACCGCACCGCCAGGGCCGACACCGACGGCAGCGACGCGTCGGCGAGCACCACGGTCGGGCGCAGCGCCAGGATCGCCTCCAGGTTGGCATTGGTGCCGTCGGGCGTGAGCACCGGGATGTGTTGGGCCGCCGGGAACTTCGTGGCGATGTCGCGACCGACCAGGTTGGCCCCGAGGCCCAGCGCGAACACCGTCGTCCCATACGTACCGAACCGGTCCAACGCGATGATCCGGCTGGCATCGGCCACCGTCACGGCCGGGCCGTCGGCGGAGGCGACGGTGACCGGTAGCTGCGGCACCGGGCGCACCCCGATCGGCACCGGGTCGGCCGCAATCGGCGCCGTCCGGGGACCGGCCGGCACGACTGACACCGTCGGCGCGCCGCCCACGTCGAGGGGTGCGGTCGTGCAACCGGCCACCACCAGGGCGGGCACGATCAGTGCGAACATCCGCCGAAGACTCCTCATGGATGGGTCCCCGACACGATCAGTGGTGCGAACGGGCCGTACCCATGCCGACGAGCGCTTCCGCCGACTCCGCCGACAGCTTCCAGGTGCCGGCGACGAGGTTGAAGGTGTAGGGCACCGTGACCGGGGCCGGGGCGTGCGGGCTGGCCACTCGCACCTGCGCGACGGCCTTCGCGGCACCCTGGGCGGTCACCGACGCCACGGTGAACTTGTCCGGGGTGTAGCCGCCGCGCACAGCGTTCTGGGCGAACCCGTGCAGCTTGGCCCCCCACGCCGGGTCGGAGGAGTCCACCAGCGCCGCAGCCACCCCCTGGGGCGTCGCGGGGTCGAGCAGCGTCCGCAGGATCCCCTGCGCCGCAGCCGCGTCGAGCGCTGCGGTCTGGACCACCGAGGGCGTGGAGCCCTTCGACGTCGAGGCCTTCTCAGAGTTGGTGCAGCCCACCGCGCCGAACAGGGCCACGGCGGCCAACGCGCTCACCGCACCGGCGATGCGAAGATTCATGACAGTCTTCCTTCCTCCCGCGGGCACCGACCAGCGCCCGGCTAAGGCCATCCTAATCAAACCCGGAATCGGCACGGCACCCCGAATCAGCGCTTGCGGCGCTGCTCGCGCTTGTCGCGGACCCGGACGTTGACCCGGACCGGCGATCCGTGGAAGCCGAACTCCTCGCGCAGCCGCCTCTCGAGGAAGCGACGGTACCCGGCCTCGAGGAAGCCCGTGGTGAACAGGACGAAGGTCGGCGGCCGGGTCGCGGCCTGGGTCGCGAACATGATCCGGGGCTGGCGCCCGCCACGCACCGGGGGCGGATTGGCCGCCACCACATCCTTGATCCAGCTGTTGAGCTGCCCGGTGCCGATGCGCTTGTCCCACGACTTCAGCGCTTCCTCGAGGGCCGGCACCAGTTTGGCGACCGCCCGCCCGGTCGTCGCCGAGATGTTCACCCGCGAGGCCCATTGCGCGCGGTCCAACTCGCGGTCGATCTCCCGGTCGAGCGCATAGCGGCGGTCCTCGTCGACCAGATCCCACTTGTTGAAGGCGATGACCAGTGCGCGCCCGGTCTCCACGACGAGCCCGAGGACCCGCAGGTCCTGCTCGGTGAGCGGCTCGGACGCATCGATCAGCAGGATCGCGATCTCCGCGGCCTCCAGCGCCGAGCGCGTCCGCAACGAGGCGTAGTACTCGTGCCCCGACGCCGTGCGCACCTTGCGCCGCAACCCCGCGGTGTCGATGAACAGCCAGGTCTTCCCATCGAGCTCGATGAGTTCGTCGACCGGGTCCACAGTCGTGCCGGCAACATTGTCGACCACCGAGCGCTCCTGCCCGGCGAGCTTGTTGAGCAGCGAACTCTTGCCGACGTTGGGCTTGCCGACCAGGGCGACGCGGCGCGGCCCGTCGGTCGGCGCAGTGACGCGGGTCCGCTCGGGCAGGACCTTGAGCACCTCGTCGAGCAGGTCGCCCGCACCGCGCCCGTGCGCGGCCGACACCGGGTGCGGCTCGCCCAGGCCCAGCGACCACAAAGTCGCCACCTCGGCCTCGGCGCGCTCACTGTCGACCTTGTTGGCGGCCAGCAGAACCGGTACTTTTGCGCGGCGCAAGACCCGCGCGACCGCTTCGTCGGTCGCCGTCGCGCCGACCGTCGCGTCGACGACCAGGACGATGGCGTCGACCGCCGACATCGCCCGCTCCGCCTGATCGGCGACCGCCTGCTGCAATCCCTTCGCATCGGGTTCCCAGCCACCGGTGTCGGTGACCAGGAATGACCGCCCCGCCCAGCTCGCCGGGTAGGACACCCGGTCGCGGGTCACCCCCGGCAGGTCCTCCACGACGGCCTCGCGCCGCCCGAGGAAGCGGTTGACCAGGGTGGACTTGCCGACATTGGGCCGCCCGACGATCGCCACCGACGGCAGTGCGGCACCCGTCGCCCCGAGATCGTCGCCGCCGACCGCGTCGACGAACTCCCAGTCGGACTCGTCGTTCCACACGCCGTCACCGGGCAGCGAATCCGCTCCCAAGTAGTCGTCACTCATCCGAGCACCCCGATCCTTCGGTCCACCAGTTCGGTCAGCCTGCCGAGCACCTGCTCGAGGGTCAGGCCGGTCGTATCGAGCTCGACCGCGTCGTCGGCCCGGCGCAGCGGCGAGGCCGCCCGAGTCGAATCCAGATGATCGCGGCGGTTCACACTCACCAGGACCTGATCGAGGTCACTCGTGCGCCCGGCCGCGAGGTTCTGCCGGTGCCGGCGCGCCGCGCGCTCGTCGGCGGTGGCGGTCAGGAACACTTTGAGCGCCGCGGCCGGGAACACGACGGTGCCGATGTCGCGGCCCTCGACGACCACGAAGCGGCCCGCGGCGACCTGTCGCTGCAGCCGCACCATCTGCTCGCGGACGCGCGCGTTCGCAGCCACTGCCGACACCGTGTTCGTGACGTCCTCGGCGCGGATCGCCGCGGAGACGTCCTCGCCGTCGAGAAGGACGACCGTGTCCGCGTCGGCGCTCTCCCGCAGGTCGATCGCCAGTCCTTCGACCAGGTCCGCCACGGCGGTCTCGTCGTCGGGCGCCACCCCGGCCCGCAGCACGGCCAGGCTCGCCGCGCGGTACATCGCGCCGGTGTCGAGGTACTGCGCCCCGACCCGCTCGGCCAGCAGGCGCGACACCGAGGACTTGCCGGTGCCGGCCGGCCCGTCAATGGCCACGACCCCCTCGGGCCCGCCGGTCACAGGCCCACCGCCTGGTACAGCGCGCCGATCTCGTCGCGGCCCAGCACCCGGATCGATCCCGGCCGCTGCTCCCCCAGTTGCACCGGGCCGACGTCGGTGCGCACCAGTCGCGTCACCGGGAAACCGAGGTGCTCGAGGAGTCGGCGCACGATCCGGTTGCGGCCCTCGTGCAGGGTGATCCGCAGCACCGAGGCGCCGTCCCACACTTCCAGCGGCACGAACTCGTCGACGCGCACCGGCCCGTCGTCGAGCTCGATACCGGCGCGCACGTGGCGCGCCAACCCGCGCGGCACCTCCCCGCGCACGGTGGCCAGATACGTCTTGGGCACCTCGAAGGACGGGTGCATCAGCCGGTGGGCCAGTTCGCCGTCATTGGTGAGCAGCAGCAACCCCTCGGTCTCCGCGTCGAGGCGCCCGACGTGGAACAGTCGCTGCCCGGCCATCACGCGCTCGGCGACGAGATCGCCCACGCATGGGCGCCCCTGGTCGTCGGCCATGGTCGAGTGGTACCCGACGGGCTTGTTGAGCGCGAGGTAGGTCATGTCCTCGTCGATGAGCACGCGCACCCCGTCGACGCGCACGATGACCTGTCGGGGATCCACCCGCATGCCCTGTTCGGTGACCACGACGCCGTCGACACTCACCCGGCCGGCCGCGATCAACTCCTCGGCACCGCGACGCGACGCGACTCCGGCCGCGGCGAGCACCTTCTGCAGCCTCGTGCCCGCCGGGTCATAGGGGTCGGCGGCGGAGGTCAACCCGACGAACTCGCCGTCGCCGCGATCCGCGGCGAGCGGCCCCTGTCGCTTGGCGGGTTTGGCGTTGTTCAACCGGACCTTGCCGGACTCGGCGTCCACGCGTGAGCGCTGCCGGGGCTTGCCGCCCTTGGCCGGCGGGCGCTTGCCCGATCGTTTGGGTCCCGGTGTGCCGTCGCGGCTAGCGGATGCCATGTCCTGCGTCCTGATCGTCGTGTGTGACCGATGCCGGTGCGGCGTCGGAATCCACCGATTCTGCCTGGCCGGCGGACAGTTTGGCGAATCGCGGATCCGAGGTCAATTCCTCGGAAAGGTCCTCGATGAGGTCGACGTCGGGCAGCAGCGGCCCGAGATCGGGCAGCTCCGACAGCGATGCGAGGCCCAACCGCTCCAGGAACAACTCGGTGGTCCCGTAGGTGGTGGCCGAGGTCTGCGGATCGGTGCCGGCCTCGTTGATGAGGCCGCGGGCGACCAGCGTGCGGATCACGCCGTCGACGTTGACCCCGCGGATCGCCGAGATCCGCGCCCGGCTGACCGGCTGGCGGTAGGCGACGACGGCCAGGGTCTCCAAGGCGGCACGGGTCAGTTTTGTGCGGGCCCCGTCGAGCAGCAACCGCTCGACATAGGGCGCGAGCTCGGCGCGGGTGTAGTAGCGCCAGCCGTCGGCGGTGAAGCGCAGGTCGATACCGCTGCCCGCCGCCGTCAGGTCGTCGGCGATGCGCGCCAACATCGCCTTGACGCGCAGCCGGTCCTGGTCGGTCGCAGTGGCCAACTCCTCCACCGACACCGGGGTGTCGACGACGAGCAGCACTGCCTCCAGCGCCGCCCGCAGGTCCGCGTCGCCGAGGACCAGCGCGTCCTCGGAGTCCAGGGTGGTCTGCGCCGCCTCGTCGCTCATCCGTACTCCTCCACTCGCGCCATGCCCAGGTCGTCGGGGTCGCGATCACCGGTCCAGCTGACGGTGAGCACGCCCAGCGCCTCGGCCTGCTCGAAGCCGACCGCCCGCTCCCGGTACAGCTCCAACAGCCCGAGAAACCGGGCCACCACCTGCAATCCGTTCTCACACTCCGCGATCAGCTCACCGAAGGTCAGCGTGCCGTCCGGGGCGTCGCGCAGCAGCACCGAGATCCGGCGGGCCTGCTCGGGTACCGACACCTTCGGCATGTGCAGGTGGTCCAACCCGACCGTCGGCACCGGTTTGGGCGTCAGCGCCGTCGCGGCCACCTCGGCGAATCCCATCGGATCCACGCCCAGCGTCACCTCGGGCAGCAGCTGCGCGAAGTGATCCTCCAGCGCGACCGCGCGCGGATAGCGCTGCAGGGCCGTGGCCTCCAACTCGGCGAACAGGGCCGCCGCCTGCTTGTAGGCGCGGTACTGCAACAGCCGTGCGAAGAGCAGGTCGCGGGCCTCGAGCAACGCGAGGTCCTCGGGGTCGTCGACCGCGCCCGACGGGAGCAGTCGCGCGGCCTTCAGATCCAACAGGGTCGCCGCGACGACCAGGAACTCGGTCGCCTGCTCGAGGTCCATCTGGTCGCCCATCGTCTTCGTGTAGGCGATGAAGTCGTCGGTGACCTCGTGCAGGGCGACCTCGGTGACGTCGAGACGGTGCTGGCTGATCAGGTTCAGCAGCAGGTCGAACGGCCCCTCGAAGTTGGCCAGGCTGACCCGGAACCCGGGTTGCGCCGGAGCGGTCATCGACGTTCGTCGTCGCGGGCGATGACCTCGGCGGCGACATCGCGGTAGGCCTTGGCCCCGGCCGACTTCGGCGCCCATGAGATGATCGGCTCGCCCGCCACGCTGGTCTCCGGGAACCGGACGGTGCGGTTGATGGCGGTGTCGAAGACGACGTCGCCGAATACTTCGACGACGCGCGCCATGACGTCGCGCGAGTGCACCGTGCGCGGGTCGAACATCGTCGCCAGGATCCCGCCGATCTCCAACCCCGGGTTCAGCCGGTCGCGCACCTTCTCGATCGTGTCGGTGAGCAGCGCGAGTCCGCGCAGGCTGAAGTACTCGCACTCCATCGGGATCAGCACACTGTCCGAGCAGGCCAGTGCATTGACCGTGAGAAGACCCAGCGATGGCTGGCAGTCGATCAGGATGTAGTCATACCGGTCGACGACGGAGTGCAGCGCCCGGCCCAACGTCTGTTCCCGGCCCACTTCGTTGACCAGCTGGATCTCCGCCGCGGACAGGTCGATGTTGCTCGGCAGCAGGTCCATCCCCTCGACCCGGGTTCGCTGCAGGACGTCGTCGATGGCCGCGATCGGCGCCACCAGCAGGTTGTGCACGGTCTGCTCGAGCTCGTGGTGTGCGACGCCCAGGCCCGCCGACAGCGCGCCCTGCGGGTCGAGGTCCACCAGCAGCACCCGGCGCCCGTACTCGGCCAGTGCCGCCCCGATGTTGATCGTCGACGTCGTCTTCCCGACGCCGCCCTTCTGGTTGCACACGGCGACGATCGTCGCCGGGCCGTGCGAGGCCAGCGGCGCCGGCTCGGGGATCTCGCGCAACGGGCGCCCGGTCGGGCCGAGTTCGCCCTGGGCGACGCCGGAATCCGCCTCGGCCTCGTCGTCGACGCCGGGGCTGTTGACCGACAGCCGATACTTGTCGGCAGGCTCCGGCGTGCTCACAGACCGCGATTCCTCTCTCCGCTCGATGATTGTGTCCACCCTAGCGGGCACGGGGGTGCGCCGTGGCGTAGACCTCGCGCAGAGTCGATACCGTGACCAGCGTGTAGACCTGCGTGGTGGTCACCGACGCGTGGCCCAGCAGTTCCTGCACGACGCGCACGTCGGCGCCGCCGTCGAGCAGATGGGTCGCGAAGCTGTGCCGCAGGGTGTGCGGCGACACCGCCGCGGTGATCCCGGCGCGGTGCGCGGCGTCGGCGAGGATCTGCCAGGCACTCTGCCGCGAGAGGCGCCCGCCGCGCACGTTCAGGAAGACCGCGGGCCCGCTGCGCGCCGAGGCCAGTGCGGGCCGCGCCCGCACCAGGTAGGCGTCCACGGCCGCGACCGCCGGCCCGCCGACGGGGACCAGTCGCTGCTTGCCGCCCTTGCCGCGCAGCAACACCGAGCGGGCCGCCAGGTCGAGATCGTCGATGTCGAGGGAGATGACCTCCGAGATGCGGGCGCCGCAGCTGTAGAGCAGTTCCAACAGCGCCCGATCACGCAGCCCGCGCGGGTCGTCCCCGGCGATACTCGCCAGGATCGCGTCGACCTGTTCGACCGACAACGCCTTGGGCAGCCGCTGCGCCGGCTTGGGCGGGCGCACCGCCCGCGCCGGATCGGCGCCCGCCATCCCCTCGGCGAGCGCGAAACGGTGCAGCCCGCGCGTGGCGACGAGGGTGCGGGCGATGGAACTCTCCGCCAGCGGTGCGCGGGCGCCGTCCACATCTGGGGCGGGCGCCCGCAGGGACACGAGGAAGTCGCGCACCCGCGCCTCGTCGACGTCGGCGAGGTCGCTGATCCCTCGCTCGAGCAGAAAGGCCTGGTAGCGCCGCAGGTCGCGGCGGTAGGAGGACGCCGTGTTCGGGGCGACGCCGCGCTCGACGACCAGGTGGTCGAGGTATCGGTCCACCTGCTCGGCCAGCAGGGGCGGTGTGCCGTTCAGTCCCGTTCACCCCGCGCCGCCGTGCGCCGGTCGAAGGCCGACGGCCGATCCGCCCACAGGGCGCCGATGGGTCGCACGCGGTCCCCCGTCCCGACGGCGCGCGCCGCGGCCAAGATCCCGGCCACCGCGGTCGCGTTGACGACTTCGCCGTTCATCGCCATCGCCACCGCATCTGCCAGCGGCACCCACGACCAGCGCAGGTCCGCCTCCTCGTCGAAGCGCTGCGCGGCGGGCAGCGGGCGGCAGTCGCGTGCCAAGAAGACCCGCAGCGCCTCGTCGGTGAACCCCGGCGACACCGCGAGGTCCACCAGGACCTCCCAGCGATCGGCCGCCAAGTCGACCTCCTCGGCGAGTTCGCGTGCGGCGGCGGCGGCCGGTTCCTCTCCCGGCGCATCGAGCAGGCCCGCCGGCAGCTCCCACAGGCGGCGGCCCAGTGGGTGCCGGTATTGCTCGACGAGCGCGACCCGCCCCTGGTCGTCGAGTGCGACGACGGCCACGGCGCCCGCATGCTCGACGACCTCGCGGCGGGCGGTGCGTCCGCCGGGCATGACCACGTCGTCGACGCGCACCGCGATGATCGCGCCGTCGTAGACGACGGTGGAGTCGACGACGGCGAAGTCGTGCCGATCCGACATCGGTGCGCTACTCCGCCGACACAGGCTCGGCGTCCTCGCGCCGCTTGATCTCCACCGGCAGACGCTCGGCGGCCTTGTACTCCAGCGCCGCGGCGATCAGGCTGCGGAACAGCGGGTGCGGGCGGGTCGGGCGCGACTTCAACTCGGGGTGCGCCTGCGTCGCGACGAGGAACGGGTGCTGCGCCGGCGGGTACTCCACGAACTCGACGAGGCGCCCGTCCGGCGAGGTGCCCGAGAACAACAACCCGGATTCGGCGATCTTGTCGCGATAGGCGTTGTTGACCTCGAAGCGATGCCGGTGCCGCTCGGTGATCTCGGTCTCGCCGTAGGCGCGAGCGACCAGGCTGTCCTCGGCCAACACCGCCGGGTAGGAGCCCAGTCGCATGGTGCCGCCGAGGTCCGCTTCGCCGGCCACGACCTGCTCCTGATCGGCCATCACCGAGATGACCGGATGAGTGGTGTCGGGCTCGAACTCCGCGGAGTTCGCGTCATCGAAGCCCACCGAGCGCGCGGCCTCGATCACCACGCACTGCAGGCCCAGGCACAGGCCCAACAGCGGGATCCCGCGCCGACGCGCATAGCGGATGGCCCCGACCTTGCCCTCGATCCCGCGAATGCCGAATCCGCCGGGGACGAGGATCGCGTCGACGTCGCCGAGCTCGTGCTGGGCGCCGGCGTCGGTGGCGCACAGGTCGGACTGGACCCAGACGATCTCGGTGCGCGCGCGGTGCGCGAAACCACCGGCCCGGATGGCCTCGGTCACCGACAGGTAGGCGTCGGGCAGGTCGACGTACTTGCCCACCAGCGCGACCCGCACGGTCTCCTCCGGCTCGTGCACCCGGCGCAGCAACTCGCCCCACACCGACCAGTCGACGTCGCGGAACGGCAGGCCGAGCTTGCGCACCACATAGGCGTCGAGGCTCTCCGCGTGCAGCACCTTGGGGATGTCGTAGATGCTCGGCGCGTCGGGGGTGGAGATGACGCCCTCGACGTCCACGTCGCACATCAGCGCGATCTTCTGCTTGAGCGCCTCGGGGACGTCGCGGTCGCAGCGCAGGATCAGCGCGTCGGGCTGGATGCCGACGTTGCGCAGCGCCGCCACCGAGTGCTGCGTCGGCTTGGTCTTCAACTCCCCCGACGGCGCCAGGTACGGCACCAGCGAGACGTGCAGGAAGAAGACGTTGTCCCGACCGACGTCGTGGCGGATCTGACGCGCGGCCTCGATGAACGGCTGCGACTCGATGTCGCCGACGGTGCCGCCGATCTCGGTGATCACCACGTCGGGGCGCACCCCGTCATCGCCGGGCTCGCGCATGTCGAGCACCCGCCGCTTGATCTCATCGGTGATGTGCGGGATCACCTGGACCGTCTGCCCGAGGTACTCGCCGCGCCGCTCCTTGGCGATGACGGTCGAATACACCTGGCCGGTGGTGACGTTGGCCGCCTGCGAGAGGTTCACGTCGAGGAAGCGCTCGTAGTGCCCGACGTCGAGGTCCGTCTCGGCCCCGTCCTCGGTGACGAACACCTCGCCGTGCTGGAACGGGTCCATGGTGCCGGGGTCGACGTTGAGATAGGGGTCGAGCTTCTGCATCGTCACATGCAGGCCCCGCGCGGTGAGGAGCTGCCCCAGGCTCGACGCGGTCAGGCCCTTGCCGAGCGATGACGCGACACCGCCGGTGACGAAGATGTGTTTGGTGCCAGCACTTCCATGACGCAAAGGTCGCAAGCGGACTCTCCCGATCGGTACCGATCCGGGGCGAAAACCCCGGTTTACCTACGGGACTTCACGGTAACACCTCCGGGCCGGAATCGGTGCATCACCGCACTCCCGGGTGGCGGGTCAGGCCGGTGGTGTGATCGCGGTCGCACCTGCACCGATGCCGTAGGCCGCCGGCTTGCCCTGATTCGCCTGGCGCAGGGCCAACACGGTGGTGATCCGGCCGATCGGCTGGTTCACGTTGTCGACGGTGGCCACGGAGTTGCCCAACGACGGATCAGACCGGACGATGGCGATCGGCGAGCCGCCTTTGGCCGAGCCGACGCGGCCGGCCAGCACGCCGCCGAGACCACGGGCCGCGAACGTCGCGGCGAGTCGCCCGACGAGTTGCCCCTGAGCGCCGGAGTCGACGGGGAACGCCCCGCCGGTCACCACGACGACGAGTTGGCCCGGGTTCAGGGCGCGATCGGTGAAAGTGACGAATCCCCCCTCGCGCAGCGCCTGCAGCGCGGCGTCAACCTCGGCGGTGGGCAGCTTTCCGCGTCCCGGCCCGGTCTGCAGGAGCAGCCCGAGCAGGTCGCCGAGCCGGCCGCCGGAGTCGGTCAACTCCGGGCGCAAGTTCTTCCCGGGCGGGATCGACTGGTCGATGATCGACCGGAGCTTCTCCGCCTGGCGGTCGCGCAACAGTGCCTCGGTGAGGCCGAGCTGCCCGGCGAATCCGGCTCCCGCGGCGGACAGTGATTCCTTCACCGCCGTGACATCGTCGTCGGCGGCGTTCGGCGCAGTCACCACGACCACCGACTTGCCCTCGAGTTGACCGCGCAGCAACCGCGGCGCCACGGCGTGTGCGAAGCCGTCGGAGGCATTGCGGGCGGCGTTGGCCTCATCGAGCTGGTCGTTGAGGTCGCCGATCCGGTCGCGACTGGTGCCGGTCAGCGAGTTCACCTTGTCCCCGAGGAAGCCCGTCCCGAGGAATAGGCCGATGATCAGTGCCGCGAAGACGGCGACCAACGAGATCGCGTGCTGCCGAAGGGAGATCACGGTGCGGTCAGCCGGTGAGCCCGGAGACCCAGGTCAGGAGGTGGTGCCACTGCGCGACGAGGTACTCCACGACGCCTTCCCCGCTTCCCGAGAGCATCAAGGTCGCGATCACCGCGGCCAATGCGGCGAGCACGAGCAGCGCGATACCCACCCCGGACCCGCGCGAGCGGTAGAGGGAGGACACCGCCCGGGCGTCGACGAGCTTGGGGCCGACCTTGAGCCGGGTGAGGAACGTCGAGGGGTTGCTCTCCCGTCGCGATCGGTCGAAGAAGTCGTCGAGCCCTCCGCCGAACCCGACCGTCACGATCAGGTCGGCTCCGTGGTGATCGACGAGGAGCAACGCCAGATCCGCCGCCAATCCCGCCGCCGGGAAGGTGATCGCGCCGACGCCGAGGTCCTGGATCCGGGTGAGGCCGGTCGCGTGGCCGTCAGTGTCTGCGGGCAGGACCAGTTGTGCGCCCGAGCGCAGGGTGTCGCGGGAGATCTCGTCGGGGTCGCCGACAATCAACGCCGGCCGGTAGCCCGCCTTGAGCAACGTGTCGGCGCCGGCGCCGACGCCGACCATGACCGGGGAGTACTCGCGGATGAAGGGCTTGAGCGCACGCAGCTGGGCGGCATGGTCGGGTCCATCGGCCACGATCACCACGTGCATCCCGTCGAGGTCGACGTCGACGTCGGGCACTCCCACGCCGTCGATGAGCAGGGGCGACTCGCTGCGCAAGTATTCGATGGTGTTGCCGGAGAATGCCTCGAGGTGGTCGACGACACCGGTCTTGGCATCGATCATCTGATCGGCGATGTCGGACTCGAGCAACTCCGCCCCGATGCCGACGCGGCGCTCCCCGATATAGAGCTTGTCATCGTGGATGCGGACTTTGACGCCGTCGCGCACCTTCTTGAAGACCTCGACTCCGACATTGTCGAGCAACGCGATCCCCGCGGCGACCAGCACTTCGGGCCCGAGGTTGGGATAGCGCCCCGAAATCGACGGCGAGGCGTTGACGACAGCCTCCACCTCGGCCTTGACCAGGGCATCGGCCGTGGTGCGGTCGAGGTCCACCTCGTCGAGGATCACTACGTCACCGGGGCCGACCCGTTCGAGAAGACGCTTTGTGTTCTTGTCGACCCGGGCGATTCCAGTGGTGCCGGGCAGGCTTGCGTGGGAACGGCTGAGTACAGCAGGCATCTTCATAGGGCACATCATGGGTCCGATGCCCTGGCTACGCACGAAGGCGCGCCGTAACATCAACCACTTTTGTCACATCAACCGCATCTGTCCCAGCCCGACCCGTGAAGAAGCCCCGTGCCGTCGACGACGACACGGGGCTCCCCGGGGCTTTGTGCTCCAGTGTGGAGCGTCGCGCTAGGTGGCGGAGTCGCCGTAAGGCTGCTCGTCGAACTCGAGCTCCTCGCGCCGAGTCTGACCGGTCACGCGCTGGGTCCGCGTCTGGCGCTCCTTGCCGAACTCGACCTGGCCGATGCGGCGCACCCGCTTGCCGACCTCCACCTCCTCGCCGCGCAGCTCGATCTCGAACACCCCCTCCTCGAAGGAGTAATTCGGATCCACCACGTCGTCGTTGAGCTCGGTGCGGTTGACCGTGAGCTTCTCCTCGAAAACGTCGACGTCGAGCGAGGCGTTGTCGACCACGACCTTCTTGTGCACCTTGACCACGCCGGTCGGCACCTCGCGCTTGGCGGCGACCAAGTCTTCCGCGTGTAGTTCGACCGTGCGGGCCGCCTCGGCGGCTGCGGCTGGGGCCGGGACCGCGATCGTCGCCACCGGAACGGGAACGGCAGGCACCGGTTCAACAGTGGTGGCCACCGGCTCGGGCGCCGCAACCGCCGGCTCCGGGACCACCGGCTCGGTCACCGCCGCGAGCTGAGCCGCCACCGGCTCCTCTGCCACCGGACGGCCGACGGCCACCCAATCCCCCTCGGCCACCTTCGCAGCGGTCAGGTCGAGGCGGATGAAGTCCGGTTCGAAAGCGGCAACACCGCTCTCCGCGAGCAGCATGTTGGCCGCATTGTTGTGGACATCGACGACGAGGTCCGCCCCCTGGGTATCGGCGACGGTGCCCACCTCGGCACCGTCACGAGAAACCACCGGGGTACCCACCTTGATGTCGTACCCGGCGAAAGTGACGATCATTTTCGCTTTCCCTCCGTTAAAGGCCGTCTAGCCCACAGTGTGTCTGTCTATGGTCTGCTTCTGTGCATTCTGTCAGGATGCACTCCAACTCGCGGTATCCACATCGAATTCCGCGTCAAACCTAGTCGCCGTTGCGCGTCCGATTCCCGAACCGCTGCTCGCTTCGCGTCTCAATCGGGATCTCCGCGCGCACCCGATGATGCGGATCCACCTGCACGACATCGACGCGCTGGCGCCGAACCTCGCCGTCAACGACGACATTCTTCGTCTTGCGGTGCCTGGTGACGCGGACTTCCTCGCGGACCACCAGACGCTTGACGACGACGATCTCCTCCTCGACGACCGGTACGACGAAGGTATCGCCATCCCAATAGGGGCTGGGCATCTCGTCGACTTCGCGATCCTCGACGGCGACGCGGTCGACTTCCACGAATTCGCGGCTGACCGGGACCGAGATCTCCTCGTTCTCGGTCACGACCGACGTCCGCACCTGTGCAATGCCGGTGACGACTTCGCGTGTCTTCGCAGTCAGGTACTCCTGGTGCAGACCGACGGTCATCTTCCCCGGCTGCGGAGAGTCCGGGCTCTCTGCAGCACCTCGCGTCACATCCATAACCATCACCCTAACGCCGACGACACTGATTTGTGGAGTCGGAGTGTGTATTCCGCACTCGAAGGGTTACCGATTCGGAATACGCCGATTCAGCCGCCGCGTTCAGCCTGCGCCGTCGACAACAGCTCTTCGGCGTGCGCCCGGCCTGTGTCGGTGTCCCCGAGGCCGGCCAGCATCCGCGCCAACTCGCCCACCCGTTCCTCACCGAGCAGGGTCCGCACGGTACTCGTCCGGCCGCCATCCTCCTTGCCGATCACGACGTGGTGGTCGGCGAATGCGGCTACCTGCGGAAGATGGGTGACGACGATGACCTGGTGGTTGCGCGCCAGCCGCGACAGCCGGCGGCCGATCTCGACCGCGGCACGCCCGCCGACACCGGCGTCGACCTCGTCGAAGACCATCACCGAACCGCCGTCCGGCGAGGCCAACACCACTTCGAGGGCGAGCATCACGCGCGAGAGCTCGCCTCCGGAGGCCGATTTCGCGATCGGGAGCGGCACGGCGTCGGGGTGCGCGACCAGCGCGAACTCGACGATATCGGCGCCTTCGCCGCCCAGGTGGCAGCGCACACCGTCAACCGGCAGCGTCCGCCGGTGCGTCGGCGAGACGGCGGGCGCCACTCCCTCGGAACCGTCGGCGCGTTCGTCGCTGAGGTCGGGCGAGACGGTGACGAGCAGAGCCGCGCCACCCATCGCGAGCCCGGCCAGCTCCTCGGTCACGCGTGAGGCCAGGTGTTCGGCCGCCTCGACGCGCAACGCCCGCACCTGCGCGGCCGCAACCGCCACCCGTTCTGCTGCAATCTCCACCTGTTCGGCCAGCTCGTCGATCGACTCGGCCGGATCGTCGATCTCGACCAGCCGCTCGCACGCCTGCGCCCACCACAGCCGCACCCCATCGATATCCGGGGCATACTTGCGGGTCAACGCCTTGAGCTCGCTCTGGCGCACGAGCAATTGGTCGAGCTCGGCAGCGTCGGCTGGGAGCCCGGTGACGATGTCGGACAGATCCGAGGCAAGATCGGTGACCACCGCCAGTGCTTCGCGCACCCGCGGTGACAGTGCCTGCAGCGCCGCGTCCGCGGATGATTCCACCAACGATCGGATCTGACCGAGCTCGTCAATCACCCCCGAACTCTCATCGCCGTCACCGGCGGCCAACCCGAGTGCCCGCGCACCGGCCGCGCGGACGTCCTCCAACTCGGTCAGCCGCTTGATCGTCGCGACCAGCGCGGCGTCCTCCCCCGGCTGCGGGTCGACCGCGTCGAGTTCCTGGACGGCGAACCGCAAGCGATCGGCCTCCTGGGCGAGCTCGAACGAACTCGCGCGCCGCTGGGCCAGGTCGTCGGCGAGCTGGATCCAACGCGAACGCGCGGCTCGATATCCGGCCAGCGCGGCGACGACGCCGGCCCCGGCGAACCGATCGAGCGCAGCCCGCTGCTGGTCGGCGCGCAACAACCGCAGCTGGTCGTTCTGGCCGTGGATCGTCAACATCGACGTCGTCACCTGGCCCAGCACACCGACCGGCACCGACCGGCCGCCCAGATGCGCGCGCGAACGCCCGTCGGAGCCGACCGTGCGAACCGCGATCAGGGAGTCGTCGTCTGCCTCGGCGCCAGCCGATTCGAGCACCTCGGCGACCAGTCCCGACGCCTCGGCGCCGTCGAGTCGGAACCGGCCCTCGACCGTCGCCTTGGCATGACCTGCGCGCACCCGGCTCGCGTCGGCGCGACCACCGGCCAGCAGGTGCAGGCTGGTCACGACCATGGTCTTACCCGCACCAGTCTCCCCGGTCAGGACGGTGAAGCCGGGATCGAACTCCGCCGACGCGTTCTCCAACACGCCAAGGCCCGCGATCGACAGCTCTTCCAGCATCTAGGCCCGCCCTCGCCCGGGCCGCCCGCGCCAGCCGGTCACCGGCAGGCTGAACTTCGTCACCAGCCGATCGGCGAACGGTTCGGCATCGACCCGCACCCATTTGACCGAGCGCTCGCTTCGCACGGCTTCGACCCGTGCGCCGGACGGCAGCGGGAACGACCTGCGCCCATCGCACACCGCCAGTGCGGGGTGCAGCGACTCGACTTCGACCGCGATCCGGGAATGCGGTGAGGTGACCATGGGCCGGGCGAACAACGCGTGCGCGTTGCTCGGCACGACCAAGATCGCCTCGAGGTCCGGCCACATCACCGGGCCACCGGCGGAGAACGCGTACGCGGTCGATCCGGTCGGCGTGGAGATCAACACCCCGTCGGCCCCGAAGGCCGACACCGGCCGCCCGTCGACCTCGGTCACGAGTTCGAGGACCCCACGATGGGCGTCGTTCTGCACCACCACCTCGTTGAGCGCCCACGTCCGCTCCAGCACCGCCCCGTCCGGACCGATGATCGCAATGGCCAGGGTCATCCGCGGCTCGACAGTGTAGCGGCCCTCGATCAGCCGCGTCATCACCTCGCCGACCGAACCGGCCTCGGCCTCGGCCAGGAACCCGATGTGCCCGAGGTTGATCCCGATCACCGGGACGGACGCGGGATGGGCCAGCTCGGCGGCACGCAGGAAGGTGCCGTCCCCGCCGAGCGCGATCACGACCTCGCAGCCCTCGGCGGCCACGTCATCGGGCTCGATGCTCGTCACCGCTCCGCCGAGCGCACGCAACTCGTCGACGTCGACTCGGGCACGCGGCTCCGACGCGCGTTTGTCGGTGTCGACGATGCGCAATTCGACGCCGCCCTCGGCACAGCGCAGGGCGATCGCCGCGAGGGCCGAGGCGAGGTCGTCCCGACCCGTGTGTGCCACCACGACGAACGCGCGTCCGCCGTCTGCCACGGCGCTCACTGTTCGGTGCTCACTGTTCGGTGCTCCCTCTGCCTGTCTGTGGCGCTCTGTCTACTGTGGCGCTCTGCTGTGACCAGCTACTGTGGCCCCGCCGCGACGACCCCGCTGATCAAGTCGACAACCGCCTCGACGTCGAATCCCCGGTCGATGCCCACCAGCGTATCGGGGTCCGCCGACAACTCCGTCGGCAACTGCCCGGTCCGCCGCGCCAACTCCTCGTCGTCGCAGTCCCGGGTGAGCCACAGGAAGTATTCGACATTGCCCGACGGGCCCGGCAGCGGCGACGCTCCGGCATCGCGCAGCGTCAGACCCAGCGCCGAGGCCCAGCGGACCACCTCCACCACCGCAGACGTGCGCAGTCCCGGATCGCGCACGACACCGCCGGCGCCGACTCGGTCCTTGCCGACCTCGAACTGCGGTTTGACCATCGGGACCAGGTCCCCACCGACGCGGGTGCAGGCGGCGAGCGCCGGCAGCACCAGCCGAAGCGAGATGAACGAGAGGTCGGACACGGTCAGATCGACGGGCCCCCCGATGTCGGCGGGGGTCAGCGAACGGACATTGGTCCGGTCCAGCACGTGGACCCGCTCATCCGAGCGCAACCGCCACACGAGTTGGCCGTACCCGACGTCGACGGCGGTGACACCCTCGGCGCCCCGTCGCAACAACACGTCCGTGAAACCGCCGGTCGAGGCGCCGGCGTCGAGACAGCGTCGGCCCGCCACCTCGAGCCCGGCAGGGCCGAAGGTGTCGAGTGCGCCGATCAACTTGTGCGCGCCGCGCGAGGCCCACTGCTCCACCGGTGCCCGCACGACGATCGGCGTGTCCTTGGCGACATTGGTCGCCGGCTTCGTCGCCGGTGCCCCCGCGACGCTCACCTCACCGGCCGCGATCAACGCACTGGCGTGCTCGCGCGAGCGCGCCAGGCCGCGCCGGACCAGTTCCGCGTCGAGTCGTGCCCGTGGTGCCATCGGTCAGGCGTGATCGATGGCGGCGAGCGCATCGGCGAGCACGCGGTGCGCACGCTCCAGCAGATCGGCTTGACGGTCCAGTGCGGCAAGCTGCGCGACCGACACCGGCGAGTCGTCGTCGACATCTGCCGTGTGGCGGACCACCTCGTCGAGCTTCTCCAGCATCTCGGCGATGGCGAGCGCGACATCGTCTGGTGACACAGCGACCGCGGGATCGGACGCCGCGCCCGGCCGGTGCTGCCCCGGCTTGGGTGTTGGGGCGGTGGAATCGGGGCTACTCATGATTCCGACAACGCTAGCCGACGCCGAGGTCGCGGAGAAGCTGCGACACAGCCTCATCGTCCGAGGTCACAGCCAAACCGGCGACCTCCTGGGGGGTGATCCCCCGGGACCACGCCGCCGCCACGAGCGCGGGGATCGCCGACTCGGGATCGGCGTCGACGCCGCCGCCGATGGACAAGGCCCCGCCGGATCCGGAGATGGTCCAGGGGTGATCCCCGCCGATGGCGGTCACCGATGCGGACGACTGCAGTGCGCCCAGGTCCAGGCCCACGTGGGTGGGCCGTTGCCGTGCCGGCGCCCCGATGACCTCGCGCAGCGAGCTCACCCCGGTAAGGACGAGCAGGCTGTCCGCACCAACCGCGTTGGCGCCTTCGATGTCGGTATCGAGACGGTCGCCGACGACAAGCGGCACCGAGGCTCGGGCACTGGCGATCGCATCGCGCAGCAGTGGCTGCGCGGGCTTGCCGGCAACAATCGGGGTCGCCTTGGTCGCCGATGCGACCGCAGCCACCATCGAGCCATTGCCGATCAACAAGCCCCGCTCACTGGGGAGGGTGGTGTCAACATTCGTCGCCACCCAGAGAGCACCGGCCGCGATGGCCAGCGCCGCCTCCGATAGCGCCGCCCAGCCGTTGTCAGGCGAATGTCCTTGGATCACCGCCTTCGGCTCGTCGGCCGCACTTCGCGTCGGCACCAAGCCGACAGCGCTCACCTCCGCGGCCAACCCCTCGGTACCGACGACGAGGACCTTCGAGCCCGCCCGAACCCGTTGGGCCACCAGCCGCGCCCCGGCTTGGGCGCTGGTCACGACTTCCTCGGCGCTTGCGGCGAACCCCAGCTCGCGCAGGTGCCCGGCCACTTCGGCCGGGCGTCGACTGGCGTTGTTCGTCACGTAGCGAATAGTCGTCGGCGACAAGGCTGCGACGGCGTCGAGTGCACCGGGAATCGGCAACTGGCCGGCGAACACCGTTCCGTCGAGATCGAGGAGGATCGCGTCATAGCCGTCGGCCAGATTGGGCACAGTCGGTACAGAGGTGGGCGCACTCGGCACAGAGGTGGGCGCGCTCGGCGCAGAGGTGGGCGCGCTCGGCGCAGAGGTGGGCGCGCTCGGCGCAGAGGTGGGCGCGCTCGGCGCAGAGGTGGGCGCGCTCGGCGCAGAGGTGGGCGCGCTCGGCGCAGAGGTGGGCGCACTCGGCACAGAGGTGGGCGCGCTCGGCGAAAGGCCCGGATCGGCCAGTTCGACCAGTCGCAGCTCCGCATCGGTCGCGTCGTCGAGGTCGGCAGCGGCGGCGTTCATGAACCACGCAACCGCGTCATCGCGCCGGCCGGCTGCCAGCAACGCCTCGGCGTACGCGTAGAACAGCCGCGTCGCCTCCGGACCGGTCTGTCCCGGCGTCAGATCTGCAGCTTGCAGCGTCACCACGGCCTTGTCCGCCTCGCCAAGATCCAGGCGAGCCCCGGCCTCGACAATCAGCATCTCAATGCGTTCGTCGGCCGGCAGGGAGCGCGCGTCGTCCCCACGGGCGATCTCCAGTGCCCGCTCGGGACGGCCGAGGCCTCGTTCGCAATCGGCGATCAAGGCCAACAACGCCGTCCCGCCCACCATCCGCCGAGCGGCCCGCAGTTCGCTGAGCGCCTCTTGCCATTCACCGGCGTGATAGGCCGCGACGCCCGCCGTCTCCCGCACGACGCCGATCCGGCTCGCCCGACCGCGGGCCGCACGTGCATGTAGCAGTGCCAACGCAGGATCCTCGTCGGCGATTCGGCCGACCATCACCAGGTGGCGGGCCACCGCATCCGCCGTCGCCTTGTCCAAGCTGAGCAGGTCGCGCCGCACCGCGGGGTCGAGGTCCGCGGCCACGACGTCATCAGGCAACGCCGGCTCATCGGGCCGCGCCCGTGGTGTCGTCTCTCGAGTGCCGCCGGGCCGATTCCCGCTGGGACGGCCACCACCGGACCGGTTCCCACCGGGACGGCCACCACCGGACCGGTTCCCACCGGGACGATCGCCACGGGGCCGGTTGCCGCCCGTACGGTTCCTGTGCTCCCCTGCGCTCATCTCTCGCTATTCCGTTCTGCTGCTGACCTGCCACGACCACGCTACCGGGGTCCGTTCGGCCGGAAAATGACTCAGGCCCCACACTTGCGCGTGGGGCCTGAGACTAGATTGTGTTCGGCGGTGTCCTACTCTCCCACACTGATTAGGTGCA
>WBZS01000157.1_pt2 | contig 74235 bp, 59 predicted proteins | sample 5204201 | NCBI WGS metagenome assembly WBZS01 (sample SAMN12344357, study PRJNA552823) | activated sludge metagenome | biome: Activated sludge suspended growth; feature: Nitrification reactor; material: Wastewater; isolation source: activated sludge from nitrification reactor of wastewater...
GTAATCACGACGGCGAAGCAAAGACGCAGCATCTTCATCGAGGATCGCTACTACGTCACCGTGCAACTGTAAAGCCGAGGCTGTAACTTGCGATGTAACTGGACCTTCAATCGTAGCGGCGATCGCTTCCGCCTTGTGTTTACCGGTTGCCAGCAACAAACACTGGCGACTATCGAGAATTGTCCCCACACCCATCGTGATCGCCATTTTGGGCACCTCCGCTTCGCTGCCGAAAAAACGGGCGTTGTCGATTACGGTTTGCCGCGCCAATGTCTTGATTCGCGTCCGACTACCCAGTGAAGAGCCCGGCTCGTTGAATGCCATATGGCCATCGACGCCAATTCCCAAAAGTTGCAAATCGATCCCACCTGCCCCTTTGATTTGATCCTCGAACGAACGACAATGCCGCTCGAAGTCTAACGCACGCCCGTCGGGAACATTAGTGTTCTGCGGCAAAATATTAACGTATCGGAACAGGTTCTCTTCCATGAAGTACCGGTAACTCTGCGGGTGCGTCGGCGGTAATCCTACATATTCATCTAGATTGAAGGTCGTCACTTGCGACCAATCCAGGCCTTCCTCCTCATGCATCCGGATCAATTCTCTGTAAACGGCCAAAGGGGTGGAGCCTGTCGCTAGCCCTAAAACGCATTTTGGCCGATGTCGAATTAGGCGCCCGATCATTTGAGCTGCCAACAAGCTAGCTTGATTGGTGTTGGACTGAATTATGACGCGCATGGAAGCCTAAACTTCTACAAAGATCGCTGGAATTTGAGTCTTCCATGCTATCTGATTCGACGATTTTAACCAACCAGCCACCGAAAACGGCGTTGCCAAAATTCCTCTTTTTCGCGAAAGTCCCGCCGCTATTATCCCATGCCATTCGCTTTCGCCGATTTCGCAACCTTATGAGCATCGACCCCACATCATCGCACGATCAAACCAAATTTCGCACAGACGAAATTCCGTTGCGCCGGGCAACTAACCCTCGCAATTCGAGCGATCAACCAGACCCCGATTTGATCGATCAAACCAAGAACCACATTCGTACATTAGTTCAAGAAATTTCAGATCTCGCCAAATCGAATTGCTCTGAAGAAGACTTCTACCAAGGATTCTTGACCAAGACAACCAGCGCCTTGGCCAGCGTAGGAGGCGTGATCTGGACGCGGGAGGACGAATCGTCACCACTCGGATTGCTGTACCACATCAACCTGAAGCTCACGCCGTTGGCAACGGACGCCGCTGCACAAATCAAACACAGTCGTTTGCTGGAACAAATTCTAACCCGAGCGGAACCGACTATTATTCCGCCCAATTCCGGCGGAAGCGATGAGGAAGAAGCCGGCAATCCGACGAACTTTTTGTTGCTATTCGGTCCGCTGGTAGTGGATGGTCACACCGTAGGCTTAGTCGAAATCATTCAGCGATCTGGCGGTGGCCCGGCAACTCAACGGGGCTATTTACGTTTTCTTTCGCAGATGTGCGAAATCGCCAGCGATTTCCTCAAAACCAAACGTCTGCGAGACTTCCACGAGCAACAACAATTGTGGTCGGAACTCGATCAGTATTCTCGAACGGTTCACCAAAGTCTCGATACCCAACTGACCGCTTTCACCATTGCTAATGAAGGCCGCCGAATTATTGGTTGCGATCGATTGAGTGTCGCGATAAAAGTGGGTGCTCGTTTCCAGGTGGTCGCAGTGAGTGGACTGGATACGATCGAGCGCCGGGCCGATCAAATCAAACGCTTGGCTCAACTTGCTGGAACCGTTTCACGCAGTGGTGAACGACTTTGGTTTGGGGGTGATGACTCGACACTAGCGCCGCAAATCGAGGCTCAATTGCATGCCTACGTTGACACGGCCCATTCGAAATTCGTTGGAATTCTGCCACTTTTTGACGACGCTGACCCAGGAAACAAGAAACGGTTTCCCGTCGCAGCGCTTATCTTGGAACAGCTTTCTGGCTCGCAGGTTTCATTGCAATTCGAAAATCGCGCCAAACTTGTTGGCGAACATGCGCAAGCTGCACTTGCTAATGCCATTGCGCACAACAGCATCTTTCTGATGCCGTTATGGAAAAAACTGGCCTGGCTTTCGACACCGTTCCGCAACGCGCAGTTTCCAAAGACTGTCGCGGTACTGGCCATTGCGATGGCACTCGTTGCGACACTGGTATTGATGCCCTACCCGTTTTCACTCGGTACTGCCGGCGAAATGATCGCTGAAACACAACAGGAAATTTTTGCCGAAGTCGATGGGAAATTTGTTGAAATTTGCGTGCCCGATGATCTCAACCAGATTGTTGAGCAAGGGACTGTCTTAGCGCGTATGACGAACAACGATCTCGCTCGCGAAATTGAAAAACTACGGGGAGAAATCAGCGAACTGGACAAGATCGTAGAAAAGCTAAATCGGCAGTCCACCTTGGCCAGCAAACTGAGCGAAGAGGAAGAGCTCGATATTCTCGCACAGCTCGACAAAGCCAATGTTGAGCGTGAATTCAAAAAGAAAGAACTTGTACTGCGCCAGGACGACTACAGGAAACTCGAGATCAAAAGTCCAATCCGTGGCAATGTCGTCAACTGGCAAGTTCGCCGGAGTCTGCTCGGACGCCCCGTCCGAAGCGGTCAAAATTTGATGACGATCGTTGCTCCAAACTCGCGGTGGCAATTGGAATTGCTCGTCCCCGAGAAACGGATGGGACATCTGCTGGCTGCGCAAAACGATTCCCAAGAGCCTCTGACAGTTGCCTTTACATTGGCCTCGAATCCGGGAAGCCAATTTCGTGGGCGCATCGTCAAAATTGATCCGATCCTCGATGTTCACAAGGATCAAGAAAACACAGCACGCGTCTTGGTCGATTTCAGCAACGAACAAATACCAGAAGAATTATTGCGAGCCGGCACAAAGGCAACGGCCAAGATCGAATGTGGCACCCGCTCCCTGGGATATGTGCTGTTACACGAATTTTACGAAACTGTGAAGACTTCGGTACTTTTTTGGTTTTAAGGACTTCCCGCGAGTCTGCGGCCCCTCCATCACCGGCAAAATCGCGAGCTTCTCAAATTTCGCTAGCGATTTGACAGCCTCGGCTCGCGCCCGGCTCAATTCGATCAATCTCAAATGCTGCAAAAGTCGATAATCTGAACACGGCTAGCAGTTAGAATTGAAGTGATACGATCCGCTTCGATTAATCCGGTTGAACCCAACGCAAAAAGAGACTGACCCTATGCTCACGTTCCTTAAAGGACTCCCCTCGATCGCCCTCGCATTTGCCCTGATCTCTGGATCGGCTAACGCCCAAGAATCCGAGTTTCAAAAACGACTGGCTAATCCCGCCGGCAGTACGAGCGCGAGTGATGACTACTTTGTTACACAGTTGATTAATGACGTCGATGTACCGTCACTGGAGCCAGGCCAGATCGATACCGTACTCGTTCGCGAAGGACAGTTGGTCAAGAAGGACGAGATTGTCGCGACTTTGGACAATCGATTGTCGCAACGAGGACTCGAAGAGGCGACGTTCAAGTCAAAAATTGCCGAGACCAAAGCCAACGATCCATCAACCCTTGAGGAAGCCATTGCTCGATTAGAATTTGCCAAGGCCGAACTCGCAATCAGTGAGAAATTGTGGCAAACCGACAACACATCAGCGTCAGAATATCGAAAAAACAAGGCCTCAAAAGCGATCGCAGAAGCTGGCTTGGCCAAAGCACAAGCCGAACGTCAACTCGCGAGAGCTGAAATCGATGTCGAAAACGTACGTGTTAAAGCGGCCAATGATGCGATCGAACGCCGAATTATTCGCGCACCCTTTGACGGCCTCGTTATGTCAGTTGATAAAGAACCGAAGGAATGGGCCAACACGGGGGACAAGGTTGTAAAAATTGTTCGCATGGATCGCCTGCGGGTCAAAGGCGACCTGAGTATCGAACAACACAGCCCATACTCAGTCAAGGGACAACAGGTCGAGGTCTCAGTGAAGATTCCTGGAATCAATACTATTCAGCTTTTCCCAGGGGTAATTGTCTTTGCGAAGCCGGATTTGGCACTACGTGGAAACCGCTTCGAAGTGTGGGCGGAAATTGAAAACCGAGTCGATGAAAATCAAAACTGGTTGCTTTATCCAGGATTGACCTGCGATATGCGGATTACGGGAAATTGAAGCCAAAGGAAGCGCTGTAACGGTTTAAAAAATCCACAGGAATGCCTGGCCGGCTTCGTCGATGCGGACCTCGACTTTCAAGGCGGGCTTCGTCTGCGCCAACAATTTGTCGAGCGTCAGAAAATGCGGCGACTTCTTCCGTTCGAAGGTCACGATGGCCGTCTGCAAATCGACTTCCTTTTCGGCCAACGAGTTGTAATCGATAAGAATCGGCAAACCCATTCGCTTTTGCAATGCGCCAATCGCGTCGGCCAAAACAAAGTCGCGAATATTAATATCCAGCCGGTCATAGAGTTTTGGCGCGATCTCGCTCAGGTTGCCTTCATGAGGCCAGCCAACTGGCCAAAATTCGGCCGTGCTCTTGCTGGAAACGACTCTCAACTCGATCGGTTTGCCTGGGGCGCGACTGGGAACCATCACAAGGCCCAAAGGCCGCAGACTCGAGGCCAATGCCGTTCCATAGGAAAGGCCCTTGAGCTCATCGCGCGTTCGTCCTCCGGCGACGATCGACGATTTGAGTTCGGCATCAATGACGACGGGGATTTTGATGGAGGCCGTAATTTTATTGACGATGCTTTCAACCGTTGCGTCCACCGTACTCTCGGCATACGGTTGAGCGAGCTCCTCGCTGATACCCACCAACTGCTCGCTCGTCAGTCCAAACGCTTTTTTCTCGGCAAGGGCAACCTTGGAGCCATCGTCGCGGATTTTTTTTAGGTAGTCGCTGATTCCTGCGCTGTCATTTCGCGAGAATTTTGCCGTGGAGAAGAAAATGTTGCGGCCTTGAGCGACAGCAATGATTCGCACGCTGACGACTTGACCGTTGACTACTTCTTCGACCTTAGGCAGCGGAGGTTCAGCGGCTTTGGAAATTTTCAGGTGGTCGGCGCCGACTTTTTCAAGCGTCGTCATGAGTTCTTGTTCTAATCCCAGCTCCTCGTCGCCGCCGACGACCACCTCCAGCCGCAGAACGCGAGTTTGGCCCAAGGCCGAAAGACCGCTCCCTAAAAAAGGCAATGCAATCAAGAACAGCAACCAAGCGATACGCATTTCTTTCGATCCATCGTCTTGCAGATATTTTTTTCGGACCAGCGTCCGGATGCCACAATTCTAGTCGCTGATCCCGTATCGGACGATACAATAAATCGTTTTGAACAGGTCCCGGACCCCGATTTTCTTGCCATCTTGGTAACTGCGGGCTTGATAACGAATCGGCAATTCAGTGATTCGATAGCCGCGACGGGCAATTTTCGCCGTCAACTCCGGTTCGATTCCAAATCGATTCTGCTTTAGCGCAAGATCCTTCAGCACGGATCGGCGAAAGACTTTGTAGCACGTTTCCATGTCTGTAAGTTTGGTGCCGGTAAACAGGTTGGACGATGCGGTCAACAACCAATTTCCGAATCGATGAAAGGCTGAGCCATCTTGTGGGTGTTCGGCGATGTATCGGCTGCCGAAAACAACGTCTGCTTCATCTGCCAAAATTGGATGTAGAAGTTTGGGAATGTCTTGCGGGTCATATTCCAGGTCAGCATCTTGGACCAGCACAATGTCGCCAGTGGCCCGCGCGAACCCATCGCGGAGCGCTGCCCCCTTACCCTCATTTTTCACCTTGAAGATGAGTTGCAATTTTTCGACGCCTTCAAGTCGCTGCAGGATCGAACGGGTTTCGTCGGTACTGGCATCGTCGATAACAATAATTTCTTTTGAAAACGGAAGTGCGGCGACCCGACTGATTACTCGCGCAACGGAGGCCTGTTCGTTAAAAACGGGAATGACAATGGAAACGACTTTTCCCGCCAATTCAGGGTCTACGGATGGCAACTGTTGGTAGAACTGCAATTCATCCTTGACCAGCGACTGCAAGGATTCGAATCGCGCAACGATGGAATCCAACAACAGGTTGGGGTGGAGAGCAATCGACATGCGTTTCCTAACTCGAGAGATGTATTCGTTCGCTCAAATATGGAGTTCGATTGGAAGGAAAGCGTTCCCAAGCACCAATTTTTTGGCCATTCACAACGGCCTAAACCCGAATGTATCGACTGATGGGATTGTACCATTTGAACCGCATACAAGGACGCCCAAACAGGCAGCACCTAAACAAAAAACCGAGCGGGTTTTACTAACACCGCTCGGCTTGAGCTGCAGATCTACTTGGAAAATCAACTTATTCCCACTGCAAGGCCCCGCCGGTTTGATATTCGGTAACTCGGGTCTCGAAGAAGTTTTTCTCCTTGGGCATATCAATCGTTTCGCTCATCCAGGTAAATGGATTCGTGCTATTGTACTGAACTGGCAAGCCAATGCGTTCCAAGCGGCGGTCGGCAATGTACTGCACGTAGTCGCGGAACATCTTGGCATTCAATCCGAGCACGCCGTTCGGCAAGCAATCAGTTGCATATGCCAATTCCAATTCGACGGCTTCGCGAACGCGGTCAATCATCGCCTGTTTGAATTCCGGAGTCCAGATTTCAGGATTTTCGGCCTTGATACCGTTGATCAAGTCCACTCCGAAATTCAAATGGATCGATTCGTCTCTCAAGATGTACTGGAATTGCTCGCCAATCCCTTTCATCAGGTTGCGGCGATGGAACGACAGAATCATCACGAAACCGGTATAGAAGAAGATACCTTCCATGATCAGGTAATAACCGATCAGGTTCTTCAAGAAAGCTTGGGCACCTTCGAAGGTGGTCGTCGTGAAATCCGGGTCCAGAACTTCGCGGGTCAACTCCATCTCGAAAGCATCCTTGCGAGCAATCGCCGGCACTTCGCGATACATGTTGAAGATTTCGCCTTCGTTCAAGCCCAGGCTTTCGACCACATAAAGGAAGGTGTGGGTATGCACCGCCTCCTCAAAGGCCTGTCGCAACAAATACTGCCGACACTCGGCGTTCGTGACGTGTTTGAAAATCGCGAGCACCAGGTTGTTTCCCACGAGACTTTCAGCGGTCGAGAAAAAACCAAGATTTCGCAGGACCACTGTTCGCTCGTCGGCCGTCAACTGATTGGAACGCCAGATCTCGATGTCCTTATTCATCGGGACTTCGGTCGGCATCCAATGGTTGGCACAACCGTTAATGTAATGCTCCCAAGCCCAGTTGTACTTGAGGGGCATCAACTGGTTAACGTCCACTTGATGACAATTGATCAAACGTTTTTCACGGGCATCAATTCGTGAACCATTTCCGCGGATTTCTACTTTTTCATCAAAGTCGATTGACATCTCATTTCACTCCATGCGCTGAGTTGATTATTGTTTAAGGGGTTCAAAAAACCAGCTGCACCTAACCTTGCCTTGGCAAGATTCGCACCGCTGAAGGTTGACACTTATTGGCAGGCTTCGCAATCTGGATCATCCAGACGACAAGCCTTAACCTCCGGTTGGGCCTCGGAAATTTGAAAATCCGTAGGATTGGATTCAGCAACAACCGAGGGCATTTGGCGATCCATTTTCACATCGCCCGAGGCACTTTTGTTCTTCATCCAACGGGGTTGCACGCCGTATTTGTTGATGTCAACCGTCGATTTCTCAACATTGGTCGCACCCAACGTGCGGAGATAGTACGTTGTCTTCAAACCCTTTTGCCAAGCCAATCGGTACATGTCGTCGAGACGTTTCCCGCTGGCTTTGTCCAGGTAAAGATTCAAGGACTGGCCCATGTCGATCCATTTTTGGCGGCGGCTGGCACACTCGATCAACCACTTCGGATCGATTTCGAAGGAAGTCGCGTATTTATCCTTGATGTCTTGAGGCAGTCCAGGAATTTCGCCGAGAGAGCCGTCGTAATATTTGATCGCTTCCAACAGCTCGTCGCACCACAGGTCGCGTTCCTGTAGTTCATTCACGAGTTTGATATTCACCTGCACAAACTCGCCAGACAAATTGCTCTTGGCAAACAAGTGCTTGTACGTTGGTTCGATGGACTGTGTGACACCAATGATCGTCGAGATGGTTGCCGTAGGAGCGATGGCCATCACATTGCTATTACGCATTCCATATTGCCGGACATGATCGCGAACGACTTGCCAGTCCAAGGTTGAGGTGCGATCCATGTCGATCTGCCACCCTCGCTCCTTTTCCAACAGCTCAATTGTGTCCATCGGCAACAATCCGCGATCCCATTTCGATCCCTTGTACGTGGAATAGGGGCCTCGTTCCTTCGCCAATTTGCTGGACGCCAAAATTGCAAAATAGGAGATCGCCTCCATACTGCGGTCCGCGAATTCAACCGCATCATTGCTGGCATAACTGAAGCCCAATTCTCCCAAGGCATCTTGAAAACCCATCAAACCCAAACCAACCGGACGATGACGTCCATTGGAGTTCTTCGCCTCAGGTGTCGGGTAGTAGTTGATGTCGATGACGTTGTCGAGCATTCGAACAGCAGCAGTCACCGTCTCGCTCAACATTTCCAAGTCGAACTTACCGTTTTGAATATGTTCCAACATGTTGATGGAGCCGAGATTACAAACCGCGATCTCATCCGCTGAGGTATTCAGCAGGATCTCGGTGCACAAATTGCTGCTGTGCACAACGCCCGCATGATCTTGGGGTGAACGAATGTTCGACGGGTCTTTGAAGGTGATCCAAGGATGCCCGGTTTCAAAGAGCCTGGTCAACATCTTTCGCCACAACTCCATCGCCGGCAGAGTTCGGGACAGAGCAATTTTCCCTTCGCGGGCCATTTGCTCATATTCCTCGTAACGTCGCTCAAACGCCTGCCCCACCAAATCATGCAGATCGGGAGTGTCGTTGGGACTGAATAATGTCCAATTCTGATTGTTGGTCACCCGTTTCATGAACAGGTCAGGGATCCAGTTGGCGGTATGCATATCGTGCGTGCGCCGACGATCGTCGCCGGTATTTTTGCGGAGGTCGAGAAATTCCTCGACATCCAAGTGCCACGACTCCAAATACGAGCAAACTGCTCCCTTTCGCTTACCACCTTGATTCACCGCAACAGCCGTGTCGCTGACCACTTTCAGAAACGGAATGACGCCCTGGCTTTGGCCATTGGTGCCTTTGATGTGGGCATTCGTGGCTCGAATATTCGTCCAGTCATTCCCCAACCCGCCGGCCCATTTCGAGAGTTTGGCGTTATCGGAAATTGCCTTGAAGATGCTGTCCAAGTCATCGCCAACGGTGCTCAGGTAGCAAGAACTTAGCTGTGGATGCAGCGTTCCCGAATTAAACAGGGTCGGTGTGGCAGACGTGAATCGGAAGGATGACAGCAGGTTGTAGAACTCAATCGCACGCTCGTTCTTAAGTTCACCTTCGTTGATTGCCAGCCCCATCGCGACTCGCATCCAGAAGTACTGCGGAGCCTCAAATCGAAGTCCGTTGATATGCAACAGGTAGCGATCATAGATCGTCTGCAAGCCGAGATAAGGAAATTTTTCGTCACGTTCCGCCACAATCGCGTCGGCCAATCGAGCTAAATCAAAGGACGCCAATTCCGGAGATAACCGACCGTTGTCGATTCCGGTCTGGACAAAATCGGGGAAGCGATCGCGATAGCGTTCGTGAACGTCCTCATCCTTCGGCGATTTTCCCAACGACTCGCGATAGATGATGTTCAAAACCAGACGGCCCGCAACCTTGTCAAATTTTGGATCTCTTTCGATTTTGGCGCGGGCAGCCAAAACCATCGCGCGGGCAATTTCGGTATTCGTGATTCCGTTGTAAATTTGCTTCGAAATTTCTTCAGACAACAGGTCTCGATCGACATCAACCGACAGTCCTTCGCACGCTCGATCAACTTGGCTTCGCAAACGGTCAAAATCCAACACTTCGGTCTGGCCTTCGCCATTGACCATGGTCAATGTGGGAACCTCATCCAACTGCATCGCGTCATGTGAGCGCAACTGACGCATTTTGGCTCGTTCATTGCGGTACAGAATGTAGCGGCGAGCCACTGCGAAAAATTCGGCTCGCATCAACTCGGCTTCAACTAGGTCTTGGACTTTTTCCACCGAAATCGAATTGTCGTTACTCGAGAGTTGCAGAATTTCAGCGACGACCTCGTCAGTCATCTGTTCAATTTTTTGTTGCAGGCTGGAATCGATTCGTTGAACGTCAGCAAGTCCTTTTTCAGCACAGAATGCCTTGGACATCGCGCGCGAAATTAGATCCCGATTGAAAACCGTGACTCTGCCGTCTCGTTTCCGTACTTGTAATGCTGTTTCCAAACTATTTACCATCGCGTCTTGCTCCCTAAAAAACTCATTGAATTTTGCGTCGCTCATCCAGAAAGCTGCAAAAATGACAAACAGGAAATTTGACTTTGGGGTCCGACACGTTTGGTCGTACGAAAAGAAAGTCTCAAACAAGTTGAGAGCTGCTTCCTTGCGACGATATCCGTCTCGAACTCCTAAATCACTTAACTCCTAAACTTGGTATCCCTTACCCCGCTGACTTCCGGCCAAAAAATCGGTTTTGACCCCAAATCCAGGCAAACATCAAAAAGCCAGCCTCGATTGCGTTCAAGCGTTTCCCACCAGCAGTTTTTTTGAGTCGGGATTTGAAACAATTCGCAACCCGTTCCCTCACAAAAACTGCGATGTTCGCAACTTCGGCAAATCCGCAAGAAAATCAGCGAAGCCCAATATATCGACACCAAATGAGATGTCAACACAAAATATTGTGCCTCAAATTTCCTATCGGTTTTGAGCGGGGCAAATCCTAGCAAATTTTGATGTGATTGAAAGTATCCGAAGCTAGCAATTTCTTAAAAAAAAGTGGGACCCATTAATGTCGATTAAATGCCAATTCAACAATCCCACAGAATACCCAATTTGGTAATTTGGGTAGGGAAAACTCAGGTTGCAAAAAGGCGAACTCCTGGTGAATAATTCTGCTGTGAATAAGCTGTCGACAAAGACCCAATGGCGGAATTTCTATTGATTGCCACTCAACTTGCCTCTCGCCTTTTGACGTCGCGAAACAATGAAGGCCAAATTGCAGCAAAACGAACACTTGTCGCCGACTTTGTCGTCGAGAAAAGCGGGCGATTTCATGAAGGTCGTTTTTCTTCGCTGCGCACGGACGATCTTGAAATCATGTTTTCAGCAATTGACGAGTTCTTCTTGGATGGCTGGTGCGGACAAGCCCTAAGGGCCGGCGGGCATTGTTTGGGTTTCCGCTTGGGAAAACGCATGACGCGCTGTGGTGGCAAGACTACGACTTGGACAAAATCCCGCGCTCACAATCAAAAGCAAATTGAAATCGCCATCTCGCCGCGATTGCTACATGAATCGTTTGACATGCAGAATGAGGCTCTCGTGACAGGCGTTGTTTGCCGCAGTCCATTAGACGCATTTGCGCGAATCATGGAGCACGAAATGCTCCACCTGTTGGAAATGGTATTGTGGAACGACTCCAGTTGCTCGAAGAAACGCTTCAAGGCCATAGCGAACGGAATCTTCGGCCACCGTGAGTCGACTCATCGACTTTTGACACCCTCGCAAATCGCACAGAAGCGCCATCAAATTGCCATTGGGAGCCAAGTCGTCTTCAAATTCCACGAAAAAACTCTAACTGGCATCGTCAATCGCATCGATCGACGTGCAACCGTGCTTGTTCCAAATCCTGCCGGACAACGTTACACCGACGGAAAACGGTACAACAAGTTCTATGTACCAGTGTCATCGCTGCGATCCGTTTCGTAAAAATAGGCACAAAGAGAATTCTGCCTGGTTCCTTTTGCAACTCACACCACGGGCCGCCTTGACCAGTCCACGTGACTGCAACAACTACCCCGCCGACACATCTGTCGCTTCGTTGCAATTTTCAATGCGCACAAAAAAACCCACATCGGTTGATGTGAGTTTTCAGATATCAAATTACCAAGTTCGAAACTAGGCCGGGGCTGCTGGAGAGACCGGGCCATCGTTATTGTTATTGTTGAAATCGATGTTTTTGAACAATTCAGTCAGAATCCAACCGAGAACGGCAAAGCGTCCAAGGCTTGCCAATCCGCCACCGAGGCCACCAAAGCCACCACCGCCGCATCCGCCACTACCACCGCTACATCCACCCCAATTACCTGCCGATCCGCAACAGCCACCTGCAGCAACACCGCAGCCGACTTCCGAACCGACAAAATTAGGCTGAATTGGAGCACTTGTCATGGTGCAGGCATCACACGCATTGCCGAATTGCTCGTTGACGATCGCGCTGTCGCCCAAAACTGTTGGGGCGACATCCAATGAAGGTGATGCGTAGTTAGTCTGTGCTGTAATCGGTGCAGGCTCAATCGTTTCAACGGCTTTGTCGACTGCGGGAACTGCCTCTTGTTGAACGGCTTCGAAGCTCAACGCTGCGATTCCTTCTGCGCCTTTGGCGACAAACTCGTAAATGCCTGGTTCTACATTGTCAAAGTAGAACTCGCCGTTGTCACCAACGCTCGATTTGCCAACAACTTTCTTCTCGCGGATTAAATGGACCGATGCCTTTTCAAATTCATTGCCTTCAATATTCAACAGGCTGAACAGGTTTCCGTTGAGCTTGCCATTGTTAATTGCAACTCGGTTTGAACCGGCTGCAGGCAAAGCGTTCGATTCATTGGCCTTTACATCGTTGAGTACCGCGGTCGGCAAATTTCGGCCAAGAATCGAGACAATGTGTTCGAAGTCAGGACTAATCGTGGCAACTTCGATAATATTATTGGTTGCAGTAGTGAGGTTGTCCGTCAAACGAACACCGAACGCAGCAAAGCCTTTGGCACTGGTTGCTACAAATGAGTAGGCACCAGGCTCCAACCCGACAGCTTCAAAACTACCGTCGTCAGAGGAATAGCCTTGAAAAGCTACCTTGCCGTCACGAATGAAAAATACTTTTACATTGCTCAACCCTGACAGTACCGAATCCATTGAGGCACTTCCAATTCGGCCCTTCACAACTCCTTCGGCATCAATCGCGATCGCATGATTTCGAAAGGTACCAGCCAAAACCGATGTTGGAGCATCATTGATGGACACATTGCCGAACGAAATCGGTTCGTTGTTGGCAAAGTACTGATGAGCGGAGACCGCTGCAGTTGCCATTAACGGCAAAGCCAAAACGGTAATTGCCAATCGGAAAACGCTGAAGAGTTCTTTCATTTCACACCAAACAATTCGAGTTAAGTTAGGCAGGACTCGTGAGTACATGAACGATTTTTGTCGCTCCATCCATTGGAATCACCAAAGTCGCCAAAGTCAAGAGCTGAAGACGGGCAATCTGGGCAAGATTTAAGCGAAAAGAGTCTACCTTTTTTTCGTTGTAATCACACCAAATTCCGGACTACTCGCTGAAGCAAAGCTGTTTTTTTGCATTGGCCTTGCCAAATAGGCTAGCCTTCCCGCCAAAACCGCTAAATTCATACCAAGCGCCATCTTAATTGGGTCTCCCGCCAAAGCGACGGCGGAGTTCATCAAGACTCCATCTGCCCCCAATTCTAAAGATAACGCGGCATCGCTAGCAGCACGAATACCGGCATCGATAATGATCGGAAAATCCTTTTGCTGAGCCTTAATGTCTTCAACAATAATCCGTAAATGATTTGGATTGGCGATGCCCCCACCGGAACCAATGGGACTACCGGCAGGCATTACGGCCGCGGCACCTGCCTGAAACAACCTTCGTGCCAAAATCGGATCGTCGCTGCAATAGCACAATACCTTAAAACCCTCACGGACGAGACCCTCGGTGGCAAGTAACGTCTCAATCGGATCTGGAAGCAATGTGCGGCTATCCCCCAGCACTTCCAGCTTTACCAAGTCAATATGTTCGCAACCGATGGTATTGAGAATTTCACGCCCCATTCGCGCGCATCGAATCGCCGTTTCCGCGTCGTAACATCCCGCCGTATTCGGGATGACTTTTACTTTTTTGAGATCAAGAAAATCAATTAAACTTCGACCGGCTCCATCGTTCAATCGCTCTCGGCGAACCGCAACCGTAACGGCGTCAGTGCCACTGACGGCAATCGCTTGCTGCATAACTTCTAACGAAGAATAGCGTCCAGACCCCAGCAACAATCGGGATTTGAATTCGACACCTCCCACGGTGAGAGGTGAATCGTCCAGTTGCAGTCCAGCTAAGTTCGTTGAGAATGCCGGTAGAATTTGGCTCATGATTTTGTTGCGACGGTATTAGCCGCCTCCCATCAAGGTCACAATTTCCAGTTCATCTCCGGCGTGCAAAATCGTCGACGGATATTTGCTGCGGGGTACGATTTCCAGGTTTCGTTCGACAGCAATTTGTCCGAGCGGAACCGCGACCGATTCAAGCAGGTCTTGCAACGTTTGTCCGGCTTTGATCGACAATGCAGCGCCATTGACGCTCAAGGTCACTAAATTTGGCTGGCCATGGTTTTTCAATAATTCTTTGGTCATCGCCTAAAAACTTTCGGCCATATCACGAGCGTGGTAGCTGCTGCGAACGAAGGGACCGCTGGCGACTTTCTTGAAGCCCATCGCCTGCGCCTGCTTTCCATACGACTCAAATTCCTCGGGTGTAACATAGCGCTCGACGGGAAGATACCGTTTTTCATCGGGCTGCAAATATTGCCCGAGCGTCAGGAAATCGCAACCGACGGCCACCAAATCGGCGAGGACTTCCAGTACCTCTTCAGTGGTTTCACCCAGCCCGAGCATCAATCCGCTCTTGGTCTTGATCTGTGGATTTTGCGCTTTGATCCGTCGCAGCAATTCGAGCGTCCAGCGGTAATCGCTTTTGGGTCCGCGAACTCTGCGATACAAGCGCGGCACAGTCTCTGTGTTGTGATTGAACACTTCAGGAGCCGCCTCGATAACGCGATCCAGTGCAGCCTTGTTGCTGATGAAGTCAGGAGTCAGCACTTCGACGGATGCCCCGGTGCGCTCGCGAACCGCGATGACACATTGGTAAAAGTGCTCCGCCCCGGCATCGGGCAAGTCATCGCGCGTGACGGAAGTTATCACGACATGCTTCAAACCCAAACGCAAAGCCGCCTCAGCCAGTCGTTGCGGTTCGTCGAGTTCCAAGGTATCTGGACGCCCGCGCCCCACCGCACAGAATCCACAGGGCCGGGTACAAACATTCCCCATGATCATGAAGGTCGCGGTCTTTTGCGAATAGCACTCCATCCGGTTGGGACACCGGGCGTTGTCGCAGACGGTTTCCAAACGAAGTTCCTTGAGCAAACTCTGGGTAAAGTGATTTACGTTTCCCTTGGGAACTTGGCGTTTCAACCACTTCGGCAGCCGCTTTGCTTTGGTTACCTCGGCATTGGTTTGACAACCGCCAGAGGAACTCTCGCCGTTGGATGCTGAACCGACAATAGGAAGTTGTGTCATGACTAATTGAATTTCCAAGAGACCGTTGGTGGGCGTTTCTAAACGCAACTGACTTATTATTAACTTCTCGCTGGCTTTTGCAAAACGACACTTGACATTTAGCCGCTGGGGCAGGAAAGTCGTTGCAGACCCCGTTCATTGAGTTCTTAATGCGAAACAACTGTTTTCCATGGCTGCCGCGAAAAAACAAAAACCTGACCCCAAGAAATCAGCCGAGGGGCAAAAGAGAAATATATCCGAAAACCGGAAATCACGGTTCAAATACGAAATCTTTGAACAAATTGAATGCGGTGTGGTCCTGGTCGGCAGTGAAGTCAAAAGCTTACGCGAAAACAAGATCTCGCTCGATGAAGCCTATGTCCGCGTCAAAGGCGACGAGCTTTGGCTGGTCGGTGCAGATATCGCCGAATACAAACAAGCGACCATCTGGAATCATGACCGTAAACGGAATCGTAAGCTGCTGGTTCAACGCGGACAATTGCGCAAACTGGCGACGAAGGCCAAGGAAAAAGGATTTACCCTCGTCCCGCTTCAAATTTATTTTAACGAGCGCGGCATCGTAAAAGTAATGGTCGGGGTCGGACGCGGCAAGAAACTACACGACAAACGACAAACGCTAAAAACAAACGAAGCCCGTCGGTCCATCGATCGCGCGATGAAAAACAAACGCTAACGCTTCGCAAGTTCGAATTTGCCCGCGCGTTCAATGACCTTTCCAGTTTGTTTACAAGTCCGCCGCTCGACCGGACCGTTCCAGAAGTCGTTCATGACCCGGTGCAAATCTTCATCGATGTGGGCCAAGCGAAATTCGGCTTCGTAAACCAGGTGAATATCATCCGGACAATACCATCGCAACCTGTCTTTGGTCCCCACAGGCCTTGGGAATTCGACGATCAAGCCGATCGTGTTTTCGGGACGCTGAGGCCGATGGGGTACATCGCGCGGACACAGCCACATTTCGCCCTCACGAATGACCACATCATGTGGAGGCGTTCCATCCAAGGGTCGGATGCGTACCGCAATGTCACCCTTGAGTTGGTAAAACAGCTCCTCGGTAGGATTCACATGGTAGTCGTTGCGAGTGTTGGGCCCGAGGGACACGAACACGATGACATCATTGGCCTCTTGGTAGAACTGTTTGTTCATCACCGGCACCTTGAATTCAGCGCGGTGTTCGTCAATCCATTTCATCAAATTGAATGGGGGCATGATGGCCATTTGATTTCTCCAAAGCTCGGCATTTCTGGGCGAAAACAGTAATTTGATCTTAAGGAACCCTGCTCAACATTCCTAGCAGCTATCGATCAGTCCTCGGGCGATTCGCTGCCTTTCTTGCGACTGCGTTTAGGTTCTGCCTTGGTTGTCGATTCGCTCTTTTTCGCCTCTTCCGACATTAATTCAGCGGGGGGCGGCAATTTCGGAGCGGACCTCCTGGTCGGCGTTTCGAGTTTTGGTGATTCGGCTTCGCTTACAAAAAGCTTTTCCTGTTCGTGGGAACTTACGACTGGTTCCCAACCTTTCTTGACATTTTCTGCTTTCAGCTTTTCGAACAAACCGTCAATTTGTTCGCGCGAATTGCTGACTCGAATTTCACGCACCATTGGCGTTGCCCGGTTGGGGCTAAAATCAGTGAAGTGAATGACAAAAGCCGGATGCTCGCGGGAAACATTTTCCTTGTTGGTTCGCCACATCACAAATTTGCGAACCATCACTTCGCCTTTCAGAGTCTTTTTGTAAACTTCGCGACGGAGAATTTCACTTTTAGGCATGGTCTTTTGGAGTGCGTTGCGATCGCTGAGCGGAACCTCAACGACAGCGGCGACTTGATCAATCCGCACGTCGGATATTGCAATCGATTTGTCATCGCGGAAGCGAACGAATTGTGGCGAGATGACGCTGACGAGCGGCAGTCGACGGACAACGCGGTAGGTGGACGAGGTGCCGTCCCAGTCCAAGGTCATTCGATTGATCGGTGCACCACGCGTGGTTTGTGAAATCACATCGAGGCAGCTGATTTCGATCACTTTCGCCGGCCGCACCATTTGATAGGCCACGTGATCGGAATTGACCTCTGCATACTCACTGTCCACGATTTCGTCTTTGAGGTCCGCCAGGAGCGAGCGCCGCAGCTCATCACTGAATCCTCCTCCGACTCGACTGAGCACATGGTAGGTCCCGTCTTCTCGTCGCAAAGCCAACAAAAGGTCATGAACCAGCCCGGCGCGTTCGCCGATGGACTCGGTGAAGCCAATAATTACGGCATCGATTGTGTGTCGTTGTTTGAGTTTGAATAGGCCAGCGGAATCGCTTCGCAAAACAAGCCCTTCGCCTCCTCGTCGAATCACAAAGTCATCGAAAAAACCATTGACTTCTCCGCTGTTTTTCAGAATTTTGGTAACAACGGGATGAACCAGTCTTCCTTGTCCAAAGAGCTCGGTAATGCGGGTCCAAGTCGCTGGAAACTTTGCCCAATCAACTTGGCCATCAACCTCAATCAAATCAAAAACGCCAAAACGAATCGCTTCGAGGTCCTTGTCGGATTCGGGGCCTCGCAACAGCCTGATGGCATCGTGAACTCGCTCTCGGCGCGGGGTCACCTGATGCGCGTACAATTCGCCAGCGATGATGGCGCGGCGAACGCCAGCCTTTGCTAACAACTTCGCTGCTTCATCTGTCGCCGGCAAACCCATTCGCACTGTGCCGCCTGGATTCAGCGTGATTGCCTGGTCTCCCTGAAAGGCCAGAACGGCGAATTCACCATCCAGTTTTTCACTGACGAAATATTCGTTCGTCGGAATCTTGGTGGCCACATCCCCTTGATCCAACGGCATCATTCGGCCGCTCGTGTTTCGGCGATAGTCCTGAACTCGTGAATGCAAAAACGGATCGATCAAGGTATTCGGACCACCAACAAAGTAGCGGCCAAGCTTGATCTCCAGGTTTCGCTTGTCAACCAATTCCGACGTGTTCATTGTTGAAATCCAAAAAGTGAATTCTGTGGTGAATATTGGTCACTCAGAATTGGGCTGGGATTCAACCGAATCCGAGGCCCCTTCAGGCGCTCTTAACTCGAGATTGGACAGGTGCAACACAAGGCAATACAGTTCACCGCGTGTGCGGCCTTCCAGAAACCCCCGGTACGGAATACTGCCGCGACGGAAAATTAACGGCTGATTGCCTTTAGGTCCCGCACCCAGGATGAGGAGATTGTTGGATAACTCTAGTTCACGGGCCATCCCAAAGAGAAAGTCATACGTCAGTCCGTTGATATGGAGCAATTGAACTTTGTTTGAGAAAACAAACTTGCGAATCGCTTCATCCTTCTTGATCAGTTTCCCGGACCAGCGAAGAGGTGAATCTGGGGTAATGTTGGGCGAAAATTGTTGTCGAGGGCGTCGTTCTCTCTCTGAGCCATCAGGATTTTTGACGACCTCAAATTGTTGAACGCGGTGTGCCAAGCTTCCTTGCTTATCCACGTAAACGCGGCTAGTTTCGGTTAGAAAGGTCCCCACCGTTTCAAAATCAATTTCAGGGTCTGCCTGGATCAGATGCTCACTGATTTGCCCGATAGACCCGGCCTTTGCGAGAAGGGAGCCCAAATCGTGCGCGATTGTCGATTTCACAAGCCGGACGCTTGTCGCCTGCCGTCCACTCGCATCGAGCCAACGAACTTTCACCGGCGCCTTGACGCTCTCCATGGTCACGATCGCATCGCGGCCCGCGCTGTTAGTAATGTTAAGTTCTGCCATCCAACCGTTTCCAGGAATTTAATTGACGGACCTAAATCATGCGGAAGTCCATCTCGTCGCTTTCGTCTTCGACACCGGCATCATTCTCGTGGACGAGCGCAGAGACCTGCGGCAATCCCACGAAATCAAGTCCCGTAGGATTTCCTACGGCCATAAAGATCTGGCCCGAGTTATTTGCCAATAAGAAAGCCGAATCATATTCGATGCCTCCACGGAAACTGTAGGGGAATTTGTAAATCGCGCCGGCCCGGATTTTTTCGACCAAACTCCCATCTTCGGCAATCTCCATTACATAGACCGAACGGATTGTATGATCGAGAAAATCATCCACGTTTGTTGGCTCGGAGAGCGGGATGACAGCGCCGAACGAGGAACCGACCGGCGCAATCGGTTGACCGTACAAATCGACAGGGCTCAATTCGGATTTCTCGCTCCAATTCCCGTCAGCTGAAAGAAAACCCATTCCTGTGCCGCCCTTGGGCACAATCGTTTGGCCATCGTCGGCCAAGGTTGCCAACTCACACAGGTTGCCAGCCTCGTCGCGAATTTCGATCTCCTTGTAGCCGTACAGCTTTGCGCGATCGACCTTCGTCATTTCGAACGAAATGTTTTGTCCCTCGAATTCAAAGACCAAAGGCTTGGCCATTCGTTCCTCACATCTCGCATTTGTCCGCTAGCATCTGCATCGTATTAAATACCAAACTCTCAGCGTTATCCACCCATCAATTGGATTGGACTGGCCGTCTTGCAGCGAAAAACGTAACTTTTACACATCACTACCGAGTCGATGCTAACATCCCGCTCGACGGTGAGCCGAGGTAATTCCCGAATTAGAATGTCCATTTTTTTCGCAGGAAACGTCGATGTTGGTCTCCCTATTGATGAATGAATTTGGCCAAGTCATTGGCGGTGCACTTGCATGTGATCATTTGGCCTACGGGCAGAACTTTTGGAACGACGTGTGCGGGATTGAGGCGTCGGCTCGAATGGAATCTGCAGTTTTAGAAATTCCTGACAAGTCGGTCGTCGAAGCGCTATTGAACTTGCAATACGACGAAAGTCACCGAGAGATCGTTGATCAATACTTTCATTTGCTCGAGACCGGAGTGGCGCCGACGCCTACTCCATCTCGCTCCCGCGCCGCATAATAGCCGGGAACATCTTAGTTACCTTAAGCACGTGGAAGTTATCTTATGTGCAGGCGTTTGAATTTGCGCTTCTGAAAAAAGTTGTGGGACGTGTAGCAATGGATCAGGATCTCCCCCGCGGAGTTTTCGTGCGTGTAGCGGTTGTTGTGACATGCAGCCTTATTGCGTTTGTCGTTGCCGGGTATTCGGCAATCGCGTTGGTTGCCTGGCTTGCCTTTCCAAAAACATTTCAGTTGCTTATTCAACCGAAGTTAATCGAACATCTTCAAGAAATTCCTTTAGGTTTCTGGTGGGGGGCCATTTTCAGCCTAACCATGATTGCGATTCCTATCGGCTTCTTGACGCGATGGCTTTTGCCGCGTGAGGGCAAGTCGCACGTTTGGATTGTAGCAGCTCTGTTGTTTTTGATGAATTTTCAGCAATTTCTTGGGCAACAAGCCGCCTTCAAATGGATCAGTCTAGTGATGATGATAATCATACCTGCTGGATTTCTGGTCGGGGCCCGACTAGGAATGGCACAACAGTCGTCAAATGAATTGATGAGTCAGGTCCGCGGTCCAGCATGACTGATAATCTCGAGAACCCGAAATTTCTATGAACTATCGCTTGCTTTGCCGATTCTTGGGAATACTGGCCCTTCTCATTGGCTCATGCATGCTGCTCAGCCTGATTTGGGCCTTTCCGGAATTGGGTTACCGAACCGACCCCCAGATTCCGGCGACTCATTTTGAAGCGTCGGGATTTCGAGCCCTGTTTTTCAGTGCTGCAGTAAGTTGGGCATTTGGTGGTTTGCTCTTTCGAATCGGCAACACCAATGACCGTCGGATTTACCGCAAGGAAGCGATGGCGATTGTCGGATTGGGCTGGCTCATGTCGACATTGTTGGGAGCCTTACCCTATTCATTTAGCGGCACAAGTCGCGGCCCGGCAGTTCGTTACGTCGAACCGACTGGCAAAGTTTATGTGGCGAGCCCACGATGGAAGCTGTGGACCTGTTGGGAAGAAGACGCAAGAGTTACCGAAGATGAAACCAAGGTCATCAAGGCCTTACTGTCCGCCGGACCTGTCGGAATAAGTGCCGCGGAACTGAATCGCCAAACCGGCCTGAACGCACCACACGTCATCTTGACGCTACGGAAAAAACGTCAATGGCAAAGCCGTATTTTGTTGCCCGGCGAGGGAGGGCGGAATACTCCCGCAGCCCGCGCCGCCCACTTTCGAATCGGCACTCATGCGATGGGAATTGTTGACGGAATTTTTGAAGCTCAATCCGGTTTTAGTACCACAGGCGCGACGGTTATCGCCGACCTGCAAGACACGGTGACCGTTCCGCATTGCATTTTGTTTTGGCGCTCGACCACGCATTTTCTGGGCGGATTGGGAATCATTGCATTGTTTGTTGCCTTGCTCGGACAGGGCTCCGCAGGGAAGAGCCTGATGCGCGCAGAGATGCCCGGTCCAACCAAGGAAGGATCGACCGCTCGGATGCAACACACAGCCTGGCAGTTTTCGATGATCTACGTCGCGTTAAACACACTAATAGCCATTCTGTACATGTTTTGCAAAATGAGCATGTTTGACGCTTTGTGCCATGCGTTTGCCACGATGGCTACGGGAGGCTTCAGTACGTACAACGGCAGCCTCGGCCATTTTCAGAACATCCCGGGAGTCCATGCCACGGCGATCGAGTACATCACGATCGTTTTTATGGTGATTGCCGGAATGAACTTCGCTCTGTTATTTCTCGCCATCATTGGTAACTGGCGCGCCCTCGTTAGTGATGAAGAGTCTCAAACGTATATGGTTCTCTTGCTTACCGTCTCGGCGATCATTTTCGGCATGGGTCTCTACCATCAGGATACTGGATTCAGTGACTGGGAAGCAGGCTGGCGAAATTCTCTTTTCACTGTTTCGTCAGTCATGACGACGACTGGATTTTGCACGGCTGATTTCGATCAATGGACCGACATCAGCCGGGCGTTGCTGCTCACGATCATGTTCGTCGGAGGCTGCTCTGGCAGCACAGCGGGCGGTATGAAGATCGTGCGGCACGTCCTATTTGCCAAAATCTTGCGGATTGAAATCGAACAGTCTTTTCATCCCCGCGTCGTGCGATTGTTGAAATTTGGTGGCAAGGCTGTTGAAGATCAGGAACTCAAGCGTGGCATTTTGCTTTATTTTGGCTTGATCGCAGCTATCTTTTTCGGCACCTGGCTATTTGTCGTGGCCATGGAACCGGATTCGACTTGGGAAGGGACAGGCCTGAACAACCGCCTGATCGATGCCGGCAGTGCCGTAGCAACTACACTAAACAACGTTGGCCCCGGGGTCGGCACCGTTGGTGCGACACAAAACTTCTCGAATTTTTCTCCGCAGAACAAGCTGGTATTTACATGGTTGATGATGCTCGGAAGGTTGGAGTTGTTCCCTGTTTTAGTCTTGATCATGCGTCCATTTTGGCGTGACCAATAGTGCACATTTTTTTCCAAAGCGACTCGTATGAAATCAATCTTGTTTCGCAATGAGGAGCTTTGGTACTTGGATTCGGGGTCCGGCCCCGTCGTCGTCCTTATCCATGGTTTTCCGCTCGATCATCGGATGTGGGCGGCGCAAATTCCCGTATTGGAAAAATTTTGTAGAGTCATTGCCGTCGATCTTCCTGGGTATGGTCGCAGCGCGTTGCCTCACGAACCGCTCAGTATTTCAGGTTACTCGGAAGCCATCGCTGCAATCATTGCAGCGGAGAAGATTGAAAAGGTAACCTTAGTGGGCCTTTCAATGGGCGGCTATGTCTGTTGGGAATTCGCCGCCCAATTTCCGGAACATGTTTCTCGATTGATCGCGTGCAATACACGAGCTGCCGGAGACACTTTAGCGACGGCCAAAGCCCGACGGCTTTCCGCGCAATATGTTCGCGACAAAGGGACCGCGGCACTGCTGGCCGACATGCTTACCCGCCTGATTGCTCCTCAGACGATTGACGAATCGCCACTGGTCGTTGCCAATATTCAGGCGATCATGCAAATTGCCTCGCCGGAAAGTGTGTCGGCGACTCTGTTGGCGCTTGCCGACCGGTCTGATAATCGCCCATTGCTGCCGAAACTGAAGTTTCCAATTTTGGTTGTTGCGGGAGAATTCGATGTGATCACTCCAGCGGACGAGATGCGGAAAATGTCCACGACACTTGATCATGCGAAATTTACAATCGTCCCGGAATGCGGACACCTGCCGCCGATGGAACAACCGGATCGATTTAACGAAGTGTTGGTAAACTTTCTGAAGAATACTCGAACGCAGTCCGAATGAACCGCCGTCAACTTAGGCGGGCAACGAGAATTTGGTTTCCGCACGAACAACCGAACAGGTATCCGGGAATGTATGGAAGGACATCACGTTTAGATAGTTCCGATACGCCTGTACGTTAACGTAACTAATGGCGCCAAGGGGCATTCTGCCGCTCGCCGCAAAACGATGGAGGAGTCCTTCGAATTCCTTCTGCTGTGCCAAATGCTGCTGGACAGTTACAAACAGCTTCGCGTCCACCACGTCGATTTGGTAACGCGATTCCCAGCTACCGACGTTGGGCAACGTGACTTGTTGCTTATGCTGGGAGTCGATCGTATGCGAAATCAGCCGGCCGCTTGTTGGCAATGGCTGGTGAATTCCGGAACAAATCTCCGTCAGATTGCCTCGGCCGTTTTGAAAGGAAATCAAATGCCCAGTCATCGTGATTTGAATGCTTAAACAATAGCGTTCCCGCTCAATCAATCGTGATGAGCATTTCTCATAGAGTTCTGGGTGGACCGAACGGGAAAACAGGTGCATTCCCATTTCGGAGATTTTTGGGCGGACGAACAACACGGTGACAACCAGCCTTCGGCAAACATTGAATGAACATTGAGGAGCCCTCAAAAGTGGCGCATTGCTACAACCTGACTTTCGTTGACGACTTTATTATAGATCGTCCAACTGAACTGCGGAATAGAAACTATTTTCGTCCAATTTTTGGTAGAAGCTGGGTTGACAGAATTGGCGGATCGACTACGAACCGCTCACCCTTCCCAGGCCGTTTTCACCACCCTGACCACCACGTCTTTTTTCGTTCGACACTTAACGAAAACTAGTCAAAAATAAAACGTTGTAAACCAAATGCGACAGCACGCCGACACTCAAACCGCGAAACAAAAAAATCAACGAAAACGCGACGCCCAACAAAAAACGACAAACGAATCCAAGCCAATCAAAAGGATCGCCTGCCGGATTCCAATTCGAATAATGCAACGCGGAGAACAGAAGACTGCTCAAGGCAATAGCAAGCGCGAGGGAGCCCGAAAATGAAAGAGAGTGCCGGCGCAACAAACTTACGACCCCGCCCAATAATAACACACGAAACCAGATTTCCTCGAAGACACTGGTCCCGCAATATCGCGATACAAAACTCAACCATTCAAACGGCGAGATCTCTGCTTGAGGCTCCGTAGTCACCTCCGTCGCGAACGCAAAACGAAGGGCGTTCACAGCAAAGAATATCATTGCACCTAAAACGAAGGCCTCCCCCGCCAAGACCAGCAAATGACGCGCGTCGAAATCCCAATGGTCATGGCTACGTCGGTGCCAAATCAACACGATCGCCAGACAGGCCAGAGGCATAATCAGCGCCGGGACATCGCCAGAAAACGAGAAAACAAGTTGTTCAAAACCGCTTCGCGCCGATGAATTCCCGGACACAATGGCACCGATTTCGTAAATGATGAGCAGCGGCACCATCACAATGATGGCCATGGCGGGGCGCATTGTCTGCGCCGCGTAAAGTCCCTCGGCGCGGCGAATTTTCTCCGATCTGTAGTCGGCGGTCGACATTGAAGTCCTATCAAGGTGAAGTCGTTCGCAACTACCGGAAATCCTCATTTGCCCTGACCAACTCTATACCATCCACGCGCGGAGCATGCCCGGTCGCAGGAACACTATTGAGCGCCCAGTCGATTGGTAAGCTCGCTTGTTGCGCCAGGAACCTGTTGATCGTCGAAAACGGACGGCTGCCCAAAAAACCACGATACGCGGAAAGTGGCGACGGATGCGGTGCTACAATGAGGTGGTGCCTGTCGTTCAACAAACATTGAGCCTTCTTCTGCGCGGGCTTGCCCCACAGGACAAAAATCAGAGGCCGTTTTGATTGAGCCAAGGCGGCAATGACATTATCGGTGAACCATTCCCAACCTCGCCCGGCATGTGATAGCGGTTGGCCCTCTTCGACAGTCAAAATCGTATTCAGTAACAACACTCCCTGTTGAGCCCATGCAGTCAGGTTTCCACAAGTGGGCATTTCGCAACCAAGGTCATCTACCAATTCTTTGAAGATATTTCGCAAGGATGGAGGCGGCGGTGTATCAGGAAGCACTGAGAAGCTTAAGCCGTGCGCTTGCCCCGGTCCATGGTATGGATCCTGACCGAGAATTACGACGCGTACTTTTTCAAAAGGCGTCCAACGAAATGCCTGAAAGACGTCACCGCGTCGAGGGTAAACCGTGCTCACCACCCTCCGCCGAGCAACATACTCAACAAGTTCGTGATAACGGGGATCACGAAACGAATACTGCAAAACTTCGTCCCATTGCGATCCCGCTGGCCAGTCATTAACAAAATAAATCGACATGTTTACGACGCCATGGTTGCGCCTATTCGCGCCGGGCGAAAATCAACTAATTGCAACTGTACGTTGGTCACTCCCAGGTATTCATTGATCACAGGCTTAAACGCCAGATCGTAGGGCTCGTCCAATCGCAACTGTTCAGCCCATTCGGCTTGGCCAAACGCCACGCACGGCATTCGCACCTCGTCTTGCCGAATTCTTAGCGAAAGATGACGCCCATCGGACCCGATGGTTTTAGGTTCTCCATGGAGCAACACATTACTGACACAAAGAATTGGTCGCGGATTTCCATACCCAAAGGGAGCCATTGCTTCGATGCTGCGAACTGTTTGAAGATTGAGTTCACATAGCGCCACTTCGGCATCGATTAACAACTCTGGAACGCGCTGGTCCACCTTGATATTCCGCGAGGCATAGTCGCAAAAATCTTCCCGAAAAGCGGCGATCGAGTCATGGCGAATCGTCAGGCCCGCAGCGGCAGCATGGCCCCCGAATCCGATCAGGTGCTGCCGGCAAGCCTCCAACGCGTCATACAAATTGAAACCCGGCACCGAGCGGGCCGAACCAGTGGCATGTGGTGATGAAAGCGGATCGTTGCGGAGAATGATCGTTGGACGATTGTGCTTTTCGGCGATGCGTCCGGCGACAATACCAATCACGCCTTGGTGCCAACTTGGATCGGCTAGCACGAGTGCCGCTTCTTGAGTCGGATCGAAATGATCGTGTAGTTGTTTGTTCGCCGCGAGGATAATGGATCGTTCCATTTTGTCTCGCTCTTTGTTGAGGTTCTCGATGTAATCGGCTAACTTTTCACAGCGGTCGGAGTCCTCGCAAATCAGCAATTCCACGCCCAACCGCGCCTGGCCCAGCCGCCCGGCAGCATTCAAACGGGGGCCGATCCCAAATCCAATATTCTCAGAACTATACTCCGTTTTTTCATTCACCTTCAAGAAACGCATTAGGAATTTCAGGCCGAGGGGCGCATGCGTTTTCAGAAGCTTGAGTCCATGTCGAACCAAAATTCGGTTTTCGTCGACCAAAGGCACGACATCCGCGACCGTGCCGATTGCTGCCAGACTCATTAATGAAAACAACATTTCGCGGAGAGGTTCCGGCAATTTCTCCGACTGGCAATATTCTTGGCATAGGGCCCACGCCAACTTAAATGCGACACCCGCTCCACATAAACCTGAGAACGGATAACCCCCACCTGGTAAACCGGGATGGACGATTGCAGATGCTGCAGGCAACTCAACTCCGGGCAAATGGTGGTCGGTAATCACCAGCTCAACACCGACCTCCTGTGCGGTACGAGCTTCGTTAACGCTTGCAATACCACAGTCCACGGTCACGATCAATTGGGAGCCGGTCGCGGCAAGTTTCCGTATTTGTTCGGAATTCAGTCCGTAACCGTCATCTAATCGGTTGGGGACAAAATAGGAAACATTGCCCCCTAATTTACCGATACACCGCAACAAGATGGCGGACGCCGTCATTCCATCGCAATCATAATCGCCATAGATGACAATTAGCTTTTTTTCACGGATGGCTTGGAGGATTGTGTTGACTGCGGCACTAACACCGGGTAACTGCTGGGGCGGGCGGAGCAATGTCATCCGCGAATCAAAGAAGGAATTGAGGTGTTCGGCATTGGTGACTTCGCGACTCGCAAGGATTTGAGCAACGATCGGAGAGACCTGATGCGCCTCACAAATTTGTCGAACCAGATGTCGGTCGTTAGGTCGAACCGTCCAACGTTTGGCCATTGATTACCATCCTGTTTCGGCACACCGTTTTAGCAAAGAAAATAGTCTGGCAGATCAATCTGGAGAAAGCAATCGAGTGACCGCAATCGAACAATCCAGGGAGCACAAAAAAAGATGCCGACTAGAATCGGCATCTTGTTATTTACTTTGGACTTGCGAAACGTGTGCCCTGCGTCGAACTACGGGACTTACTTTTTCTTTTCCACGTGGATGGTATGTTTGCGCAACCGCGGGCAGAACTTCTTGAGCTTCAGCTTCTCGCCGCCCGATTTCTTACGTAGCGTGTAGTTGTAGTCGCCGGTTTCCTCGCACACGAGATGGACGACTTCCAATTTCTTCTTTGACTTTGCCATGAATTTACCCTGTAGCGATCGTCAGCCCGTGCGAGCGGACCTACCAATAAAAGCGTTCTTGACTTGAAAATGACGAGTTCATTCTAACAACAACGTCGGAAATGGTTAAGGCCGCAGATTTGCGAGAAAGCTGCGGCCTTTTGGCGTTGTGGAATGGAAATTTCCCGACAGACGGACGCGGGCCTAGGTCAAAAAGCCGGCGTCCACGTCTTTGGATCGAACCAGTTTTGAAATGGATTCGGGGCATCCGTAGAAGAACCCTTGGCCCAAGGCAAACCCCATCTCAACCAGCAAGTCATGACATTCCTGGGTTTCCACGCCTTCCGCTAACGTTTGAATTCCAAGCTCATTAACCATCTTAGCGAAAAGTCCGACGACCTCTTGGTGAGCCTTTGACGCCTGGTTGATGTCCTTCGTCAACTTCATGTCAAACTTCAGAAAATCGGGACGAACTTCCGCCAGTTCGATGAGACGAGCTTGGCCGACACCGAAATCGTCAAAGGCGAGTTTGATTTGCAAATCGCGAAGGATTGCGCTTAGTTCGCGCATCATGACCAAATTGGTACTCGCAGCCTCATGAATTTCCAAGGTAATGAGTTGGTCGGGAGCCGATTCGCGCAATTCGATTAACGACTTGTACAAGCGACCATGCCCGAGTTCTTTGGGATGGGTATTGACGAAAATGTTGATTGGTTGAGGAAATCCCCGAGCGACCTGAATTCCCCGCATGCGGAAAACCTCGCTTAGTTCAGACTCCAGATTGAGTTGCGATGCTGCATGAAACATCTCGTTAGGCATTTGCAAACCGAATAGGCGACTGCGGCCGAGAACTTCGTAGCCAACGAGTTCGCGACTGCTCAATCGGACGATTGGTTGAAAGTAAGGACACAAGTTTCCGTCGTTGATCAAACGGTCAAACTGCATCATCGCCAGTGCACGGTCTTCGGACGCTTCTTGGACGGTTTGGTTTTCTGAGTCTGCACCTTGACGTCCAACCCGGAAAATCAAGGTCGCAAATTGAACCAGATCGCTGGAGCGTACTTCAATTTCCCCTGTGACCTTGTCGCCGTTTACGTACGTGCCGTTGGTGCTGGAGAGGTCTCGAAGAAACAGGCGGCCGTTTCGCAGGCTGAACTCTGCATGTTTGCTGGAAACGGAAGAAACCGGCAAACACAAGTTTGCCGATGTGCTGCGCCCCACCGTGAAAATATCGTTGGTGATCGACACATGCTGAACGCGATCACTGTCCGAAGTTTGACCGGTCAATTTCCAGATGTTGTTCTTGGTTTTTTCGAATTTTTCAATTTTCATTGTGCTCTGTCCGGGAAAAACGTGCTTTCAATAGTTAGGTCGTCGCCGGAATTTGTCGAGCAAATTTGCAACGACGATGTGGGAAAAAAGCGCGATTGAATCGATGCTGATGGTTATTCGGACGATGCCATGCCTCGTGGTAAATCCGCCGAATTTTTGATCCTCTGCCAATTGCCCAAGCTATAGTTTTCCGTGCGCAATCGACTCTGATTATCGGAGCAATGGCACGCGTCCACCTTTTCAATGAGTGATTATCATGCAAACGGAACAAGCCTCTTCTCTCGGCAGCAGTCTACTAGCCGCCATCATGATGGACGAAAATTTTCGTCCCAATGAACCATTGTCGTTGGGTGATTGTGGGATTCCCCAAAGCCTGGTCGAAGGCTTGGTGCTCAAACGACTGTTAATCATCGGCCAGAGTAGTGGACGCCAATTGGCGAACGATACCTGTTTTAACTTTAATGTTCTGGAAGACATTCTTCAGAACCTGCGTTCGCGGCAAATGATCGTACACCGCGGTTCCGCACCCCTAAATGATTACTACTACGTACTAAGTGATTCAGGGCGAGATCGCGCCCAAGAGGCGATGCGACAATGTGCCTATGTGGGACCAGCGCCCGTGCCCCTGATGGACTATGTGCTGTCGGTCGAAGCACAAACAATTCGCAACGAAAAACCAAAAGCCAATGAATTGAAAAAAGCGTTTCGCGATATTTCGATTAACGAAGACCTGTTTGATGATTTAGGACCGGCAATCAACTCCGGGGCAGGAATGTTCCTCTACGGTGAACCAGGAAATGGCAAATCCACCTTGGCTCAGCGTATCACTCAATGCTTTGGTCAGGAGGTTTGGATCCCTTTCGCCATTTATGAAGATGGCCAAATCGTCAAACTGTACGATGCCGCCTATCATCAAGCCCCCAATGCAGATGACGAAGCCGCCATGGGATTGGCCTCCCACGACAAACGATGGATTCGCATTCGCCGACCGACAGTGGTGGTGGGTGGTGAGCTAACGATGGACTCGCTGGAAATCCGTTTCGACTCAAATAGTAAAGTCAGCGAAGCCCCGCTGCAGCTCAAAAGTAATTGCGGCAGTTTGTTGATTGATGACTTCGGTCGGCAACGAATCGAGCCTCGCGAATTGTTGAACCGCTGGATTATTCCCTTGGAAAATCGCATTGATTATCTAACTCTTTCCACAGGCAAAAAGATCCAAGTGCCCTTTGAGCAGCTGATTATTTTTTCGACGAATCTGGAACCCACCGACTTGGTGGACGAAGCCTTCCTTCGTCGAATTCCCTACAAGATTCACGTCAAGGACCCATCGCCGGAAGAATTCAACAAACTGTTTCAGATTTACGCGGAAAAAATGGGATTTCCATTCCGTCCCGAAGCAGTTGCCTACCTGATCGAGAAGCACTATGTGCCGCGACAACGCCGCTTGCGCCGCTGTCAACCACGTGATCTGTTGTCTCAAATCCGAAATTTTTGCAACTACCACGACTTAGATTTTGAAATGCGCGAGGATTATATCGATCGCGTTATCAAGAGCTATTTCACCTCCGTATTGGGTAGCAAATCCTAGTTCACAGCTCTGGAAACGACGCAACAACTTGCGCGTTGTTGCCGCATAAGCCGATTGAGTTGGTCGATCCGTTTAAAACGACTGGGGTCGGCCACAAATGGCCATAAAAAAACGTCACAACGCGCCCTTCGTTTTTTTCAACCTATGCTTTTCCGTTGAACTTCCATAATTTTACCGCGGTACCAAACGTGACGACCACTTCCAATCCCTTCAAGTCTGACAATGTTTTGGGCTATGAGATTGTGGAACGCCTGGGGGCTGGCGGCTACGGCGAAGTTTGGAAGGCCGTGGCACCCGGTGGGATGTTCAAGGCCGTGAAGATTCTTTACGGCTTCCATGACGAGAAAAAAGCCCAGGTTGAATTGAAAGCCCTGGACAAGATTAAACAGCTGCGACATCCATTTCTATTGTCGCTCGAACGAATCGAAGTCGTTGACGATCATTTGATCGTAATTACAGAACTTGCCGACAAATCGCTGGCAGATTTATACAACGAATATGCTGCGAAGGGCGCGGTTGGAATTCCGCGCGAAGAGTTGATTCAATTTTTGAGTCAGGCTGCGGAGGCCCTCGACTTCCTGTCGCTCGAACATGGCCTGCAACACCTCGATATCAAACCGGAAAATATTTTGTTGGTTGGTCGACACGCGAAATTGGCTGACTTCGGTCTGGTCAAAAGCCTTCCGGACGTGACGCAATCGCTGATGAATGGTTTGACTCCAGCTTACGCGTCCCCTGAGCTGTTCGACGGCCGCCCGAGCCTGTTCAGCGATCAATACAGTCTGGCAATGGTTTATTACGAAATGCTGACTGGCGAACGCTGCTTTGATGGCAAGACACCTGCCCAGCTTGCAGCGCAGCACATGAATGCCCGCCCCAATCTATCGCGGATCATTAAAAGCGATCAACCAGCGATGCTGCGGGCACTCGCCAAAAAACCTGAGCTACGCTTCAAATCCTGCATGGATTTCGTCAATGATCTAAACCATCAACGTTCTCTCCACAGGGAAAAGAAACGCAACTTTACGTCGGCGAGGGTGCGAAACAAGGACGGTACTGATTCAACGGATGTGAAACTCATTCAACGCGCGCAAACAAACGACCAGACAATTGTTTTGTCAGAAAATGCCTTTGGCATTAAGCGAACTAAAACGGCATTGGTCGACGCGCCAGATTATCGAGAACTGGCTGACGAGTTGACTCCCACGTTGATCTTAGGTGTTGGTGCGACTGCCAGCCGGATTCTGCAGCTGGTGAAGCAGAAAATGAATAACAGTCTGCCGACGTCCACCATTCCAGCAGTACAAATATTGTGCCTGGACTCCGACAGAAACAGCATTGCCTCGTCGGTTGGCGAGGGAACTGGCGAATCACTGGCCTATCATGAAGGCCTGGCGTTGCCGTTGCGAAAACCAGAGGACTATCGTAACCGTTCCAAATTTCATTCGAGTTGGTTGAATCGCCGCTGGATCTACAATGTTCCGAAGTCCTTGCAAACTGAAGGAATTCGGCCCCTCGGACGTTTGGCGCTAATTGACAACTTCGAAGAACTGTGGAATTGCCTCGAGGACAAAACATCAAAACTTGTGTCAACCGATGCCCTCGCTACCTCTGCGGAAAGAATGGGCAAAGATTTCAAGAAAGGCAGCATCCGCGTTTTCATTGTTTCGTCGATCTCCGGCGGGATTGGCAGCGGAATGACGCTCGACCTCGCATACACGGTCAAACTTCTGCTTAATCAGGTTGGCGTGCCAACCGATTGTGTGAACGGCATTTTGATCCATGGATCAAACTCGCGAGAGTGCGATCCCGGACTCAGCATGGCGAATTCAATGGCCTTTCTGACTGAGTTACGTCACTACACCCAATACGGATATCCCGGCGAAAGCTCAGTGGGCATCCCTCCGATCCAAGATGAGTTTCCCATCGACAATCCTTACTTCCTCAATTTTGGAGAAAATCTATCGGCCAGCGAATGGGATGACCACATCGACGAAGTCGGCGAGTATATTTTCGCGAACACCTTTACGCGGGCGGGCAGTTTCTTCGACTCGTGTCGTGAACGGGCAGTCGACTTAGACTCGTTCAAACTGCGATCCTTCGGCGTTTCCAGCAAGGGCGTGGCCTTGGAAAATAACGCGCGGCTAAAACAGGCGGTTACCAAAGCTATCGTCCAACGTTGGCTGGGCGAAAAAGAGCCTCATCCCGATTCGCTGCAGAGTGTTCAAGCTGCTCTGGCTGTATTGCCCTTTGACTCAGTCAACCAGCACATCCAAGACAATTTGCAGACGAGCATTCCGCTCTCTGTGATCGAAAGCGTCCTTGAGCAGATCGGATCGCTGGAAACGACCTCACCTGACAGCGCGCTGGTTGCGGTACAAAAGCTACGGATGTTTTATCCAAAGCGAATCGCAGAACACGAACACTCAACCTCGGTCATGTCGGTGAAAAAAGTCAACTTGCCGGAAATTCTCGTGCAGGATGCGTCGAGTGGATTGGAAGGCTTCCGTCGGGTCGTAACTGCTGAGTTCCAAAAAACATTCCAAGGTCAACGATTCACCTATAAATCGTTTCGTTCAATTTCGCGAGCGTATTTGGAGACGCTCAAGCAAACCATGGATCGCAGCACCGCAGAATCCAACGAATTCCTGGCAGAAGCTGATCGTTTGGAAAAAACGATATTGACCGCCATCGACGCGCCGAAAAGCAAACAAAATAGGGCAATTGACCTGCGCGACATCTTCAATCAATTCGCCTCGGCGTTGCGTAACTCTGTGCAGTGTGAAGCTTTGGGTCTGGCCTGCCGAGTCCTCACCCGCCATGTCAACTCCGAGATCGAATTAGTGGAGCGATCACGAATTCAATTGGCCAGCAACAGCCGCAATTCACTGGCCGAAATCCCACTCACTGTGATCGAAAATCGGACTTTTGGAATCGACCGCCTGATCATACAGCAGATCATCGCGGGCTTCGAACAAATCGTAAACGCAACAGAACTTCGGTTCTATCACAACAGCGTCAGTCCGATGGGTTCTTTCCGCGAAATTATGGTCAATGACTCGATCAATCTCAGCTCGCTCTTCGAGGATATAGGCCGGTTTGCCCAGCAAGAGATTGTGTCCTTCGGAAAAAACCTGGATATCGATGAACTACTGATCAAAGCCGCTATCATTGACAACAGTGCAATCGCCCATCAAATCGACATTTTGATTGAAAAAGCAAAACCAATGCTCGATGAATGCGGCGGCTCAGCGCGGCTGCTGGTGGCGTTGCCCGAAACTGCACCAACCATGATGGTAGCCGACTCAATCAGTCGCTCATCCGGAGTCAAGGTAGGTGCCGAACGACTCACCTGCGGAAACCTGGTCGTTATTGGCGAAACGGAAAATGTCGATATTGCGACTGTCGCCAGCCGATTGCTTGAAAAGCGTGCCGATTGTCAAGACTTGGCAAAACGCCTGCACACTCGCAACGACGTTGTGTGGTCCACCTTAGACGATCTTCTTTAAAAAAATCGGTCGCTAGTGATGGGTCTGCGGTGGCGTGGGTCAAGTCCCTGTCCGGTACGTCGACGTTGCTCCCCTGGAGACGCACTCAAACGTGCCCTTTCTCCAATCTTCTTTGTTGAAACCCCATTGCGTTGGCACAACATGTGTTGATTTTTGACAACACAATACAAGGGTTGCTCGCTTAATCGAGAACTCCCAGCCGTTCTAGAATCGCAGCTTTCCACTCTTTTCTGTCGGTTTTCAATTCTATGGGTCTTTTGGCCCGGCACTTGCCATTCACTCCTCGCGACCAACACGATCGCCGACATGCCACCTCCCACCAGCGAGTCGGCGAATTCTTTTTTCAATTACTAATCTCCTATTCTCTCCTTTCAAGCCATATGCACGCACGTCACCAATTGGAAATCGCTGGCTGGATCGCTGCCAATGCAGAATCCATCATCAACACCATCGACCAAACCGAAAATGTCCTGCTCGAAACCTATTGGTTAAGCATGAAGACGCGCACGAGTCGCTGGAACGCTGCATTGAAAACCTTTGAGCGCGATCTGGAATCGAAAGATCGAGACTTCAACCCATGGCCCGCCCTCGAAATCATTTTGGAAGAGATTGTCGTTGCGGAATCGCTCACCCGCGTCTGGTCGGCTGTGATCGTCTCCTTCGATCTACATTTGGGTGTCAAAGAGTTTTCGCCGCTCGCTCACAGCGTTTTCATCAGCCATATGGAAACTCGAAATCGCGTCATCCGGCTACTGCTGCGATCACGCGGTGAAAACGAATTGGTCTTCGATCGAATCAATCAACTGCGGCGGAGTGTGGAGAAATGGACGGATTTGTTTTTGGGGCTGTTACCCTGCAAAGAAATAGCCCGGAATTTTTCGTTTGACTCCAAGCGACACGAGGACTTCTCCCGCGAAGGCAATTTGGGGGATCCCGAATTGTCGGATCAACGCGTGCATACTTGGTTGGCGTCTGCTGAAAAAACGTTTGCCCAACAATGCAAAAAATGGAGCGCCAATCCTGAGCTTAACCGCCGGATTGTCGAAGGAATTTTCGCCTGCATTCCCAATCAGTTATTTGAGTCCAGCGAACTGCCGCCGTTGGTCGCCAGCTTGTGGCGAGAAAAATCGCACGCCAATGCTCAGGCATTAATTGATCGCCTCTCGCTCCTTGACACCTAAAACCAGCGCTAAACTCAACGTGGCTTTTGGCCTAAGACCAATCCCCACAAATGAGGCACAGATGGTAGAAAAGCGAACTGGATGTTCTCCAGGCCGGCATCTAACATCCAAGTTCGCATCTCCGGGGGGCGGTGCAAACGTGCTTGAGAAATATGCAGCGTCATCTCTAATTCAAAAAAAGCCATCGAGCGAGCACCCTTAGCCTGCCCATGGAAACAGTCGATAATCGCCAACTCGCCCTCCGGTTTCAGTCCGGTAACCAATTTGGCGACCCAACCTGCACATTTATCCTCTGGCAAACCGTGCAAAAGTCCCACGACCACAATCAGGTCGAACGCGCAAACTGGCGGTTGAGGGTTAAGCACGTCACCAACAAGCGTTTCAAATTGGCCGGCGATCCCAATGCTTTCCACCGTTGCGAGGCTTTTCTGCAAATTCTCGGCGGTGTCGATCAAGGTAACTTGGCAATCTGGATCTCGATGTGCAAAGGCACTGCTAAAAACTGCCGCGCCGCCACCAATTTCAAGGATCCGAAAGCCGCGGCGGGTTCGGCCGATATCGAGGACCTCTGCAGCATTCATCGCCGCGGGCGTTTGTGTCCATTCATGGTTCTGCAATGTAGAGGCGAGAGTCTGGCGTTCCGCCGGCGAATTTTCAGCGACAAACGACTCCAGAGCCCCACGGTATTTCGCGTCGATATCATCGTCCACAACCAATCGCGCCATAGCCGACAACGCAAAGTCATCGTCGTATCGCTCAAGTAATCCCGTCTCGCACAATGCAGAACATAACAGCTCGGTTTTCCAAGGATCGAGTCGCAATTCGGTAGCGACCTGCGTTGACGTTCTCTGCCCTGACGTCAATAAACGGATCACACCCAACTGATATCCCAGTCGAATCACGTGATACGTCGACAAGGCGTTCTGAAAACGCACGAACTCTTCAATAGTCTTGAGCTGGGTGTTTGCCATACGAACTCGGGATTTACGAATCGCCTTAAAGACTATCCAATCTTTCGGGCACGGGCTGAAATGCTGATAAGAAAATAGCGTATGCCAGAGTGTCGCCGGAATTCAATACCTTGTCCTCGCGGAAGACAACTGGACATTGAATTTTTCCGGGTTCCCTAATCTATTGCTCGCTCGCGTTTCCGTATCGATTGAGCACGATTTCGGCTTTTTCCAAAACGGCGTTCGTTTCCGGCCCATAATTACGGCATTCATGTACAAAATTCAAAATCTTTTGCCCCTCGGATATTTCCACGAAGCATTCAATACGTATTATTTTTTCAACTGTGCCTTTTTCTCGTTCGATTTCGCATTCTGAGATAATAAACCGTTCGATTCCCAGTTCTTTTAATTGATGCACTAGTGGGGTACGGTTCTTTGTCGGGGTGAGCACGCTGACTTTGGCCAATGTCGGAAAACCTCGACGTCGCGAGGCGTACGGATGAGACGACACAGGCTGTAGCCGGTCGAGACCCACAATTTCTAACTTCAAATCAGCTTGTTCAAAGTCCATTTGTAGTTCGTGCAGTTTTTCCATCACACTATGGTCCACCAACTGAGCACCCGAAAGGTCCACGACCACATTTTGTTTCTGAATTAATCCAAGTTGTTCGATTTGACGGCGGAACGGAATGAAGTTCGTAAAAACCGCAGAGCCATTTGCGTTGATGACGACTTGATTACTGTCTGAAGTATCGACCTCGAGATAAGGCTTGAAGAGCGTGCGGACTGGCAACCCATTGATCATGTGAATCGCAATCTTTAGGGCGATTCCTAACAGGATTCCGACCAATAGATCTGTTAAGAGAACGGACACCATCGTCACCACGAAAACCAAGAGTTGTTCTCGTCCAATCTTGTAGACGTTGACAAACTCCTTCGGCGAAGCCAATCGAAATCCGGTGTAGACGAGCATTGCCGCCAGTGCTGCCAATGGGATTCGGTGAATCAACGCTGGCAACAGCGCAACAAAACCAAGTAAAAACGCGCCATGCCAAAAATTTGCAAAACGTGTTTTCGCGCCATTGTCGATGTTTGCCTTACTCCGAACGATTTCAGAAATCATTGGCAAACCACCGATCATCGCCGCGACAGAATTAGCCAGCCCTACTGCCATCAAGTCTCGATTGAGATTCGACTTACGCTTCCAGGGATCGAGCATGTCAACCGCCTTGGCACTCAGCATGGACTCGAGACTTCCAATTAAGGCAAACATGACGACCCACTTGATAGCCCCCCCAAAAAATTTAGGGTCGGAAAACACCGCAAAGTTTGGCGAGGCTGTCGCTTTAATGAGATTCATGGGAACGTTAACGAGAAAAGAAGCGCCCAACTCGAAATCTTGCCCCAAAAACGAATAAGTATGCTGGTGATCGAGATCGAAGTAATACCCGGCCAGCACGGCCAATACGAGCACGACCAATTGTGACGGAATTGCTTTGACGATCAGATTCGACGATTTGGATTTCCAGAATCCGAATCCAAACATTATTGCTAGACTCGTCAGTCCAATGGCTGCGATCGATGGATTTGCGTTAGCCAAGATATGGGGCAAATGACGAATTAGTTCGAGCGGCTCGCCGGAAGCTTTTTCTCCCAGTGCTACTGGGATTTGCTTGAGCATAATAATCACACCAATCGCCGCCAACATCCCATGCACTGCCGCAGATGGAAAGAAATCGCCCAGTACCCCAGCACGCAAAAAACCAAATAGCAATTGGAGTAACCCGGCAACAACGCCAATGGCCAAGACCATGCGGTAAGCCTCGAAATTCGCTTCCGCACTTCCACCTTCGGAATATCCGCAGAACGTGACTGCACCCAAAACAATAACAATCATCCCGGCTGCCGGCCCTTTGATGGTCAGTTCAGAGTTGCTCAAGAAAGTTGTCAAAATTGCGCCGATAATCGCCGTGAAAACTCCAGCGATCGCCGGAAACCCACTTGCGATAGAAATGCCGAGGCACAAAGGCAAGGCGATTAAAAACACAAAGAAACCGCTGATCAAATCTGACTTCGCATGCTTAACAAAGCCCTGAAAATTTCCATGCGGAGCTTCTCCGATCAATTTTTTGTCGCTGTCCATCTTTTTATTCTCCCAGTTGTATTAATCGCAACCTTCGTTCGTAAACTAATTCTTCGCCTTAATCACAGAAACATTCGCCTCATCATGGCTATTCAACTTTTTAAGGTGCGCAATCTTTTGCAAGATTTCCGTCGCCGCATGGAACCGCGATTGAACACCAGGCTGCGGAAAAATGCCGCCCAAGAAAATCAACGCGCTCAACGTCCAAACCGCGATGCGTTCATTCGGCCGAGCCAACAAACTAGCCGTCGCAGTGTGGACCGTTCCCGTGAACAATCGAAAATAACCAAACAAGATCGCAATGCCGTTTAACGACGCAGCAACTACAATCAAGATTCCCACCCACGGATGCAATTCCACTCCCCCCTCGATCACCAACTCGGTGCCAACGAAACCAATCGTTCCGGGAAAACCAATGCTGGCCAATCCCGTTAACAGGAAAAACGTCGCCAAGATCGGGACATGCGGATACAACCCGTGAAATTGTCGTAAGGAAACATGCCCAATACGTGCTTCCACCGCCCGAATCGTCAATCCAAATCCGGTCAGCGAAATCACGACACTCAACCATCCGCACAATGCTCCGGTGAAACCAATCGTGGTATCCAACTCAAGCCCTACAAATACCAATGACATGTGACTCAAGAGAATACAGGCAAAGAAACTCCGGGGACTATCCTGAACCAGTGCCATTGCCGCTGCATAAATAGCGGTAAATAAAGAAGCAAAAACCAGCAAGTGCATCGACCACTCTGACGCCACTGGTAACAAAAGTCGAACGGCAATCAATGCTGCAACCATCGGTGTTGTAAACAGAATTGCCGTGCCGAAGGTCAACTTTTCAAACAAATCCGAAAGCCAGCAGTGCAACGGAGCACAGCCGTTGCGAATCAACACGGCGGTGATCAACAAGACCACGCCCAAATTTGAAACGGGTTCGTTATTGGTCTGGGAGCGCGCAATTAACCACCACCCCGAAATCAGGAACGCAACAAACAAAAGCATGTGAAAAAGGTAGAGACGTGAATTCTTGTTGCGGCGACGGAGTTCGATGTACGGCAACAGCGTTTGTAGAACCGCCAGACTGACAATTCCCCATGGCTCTCGACAGGCCAAGATTGCCACCGTCAAAACCTGGGTAATGAGCGCCAAGTCTAAAGGAAATCGCTCCGCTTTCGTCGCCGGCGTCGCAATCAATGTCAATAGACCAAGCAATGTACAAAGGGGCAGCAACGGTGCATTGAGCTCATCGACAATTAATTCGTTTTTCCCGAAAATCAGGGCCACCAAATCCCAGTAGTCGTGAGCCTCAAAGGTTTTCAAAAATTGAAAATCGACCCAAGCGCCAATCGCGGCAATCAACGCAAGAACGTTGAGAAAGATTGCAATTCCCCGCGCCCGACGATTGTCCTGCAACACCAACGCAGCAATCGCACCGAGCAGGGGCATTAACAGCGTAAGTTCGATCCAAGGCAAATGTAATTCAGGCATCTTCAATTGACTCTTAAAGTTTTTTGATCTTTGAATCCATATTTCGCAGGCTTGATTCTTCTGGGTCACGAACCATTTCACCTGCAAGAAATTGGCCCCAACGGATTTCCATGGAATGACATTTTTTGAAGAGCTTGAGGAACGGTCCAACAAAAATTCGGTCTAGGAATGAATCCAACCCGCCGCGTTCGAAAGCGAAACGAAAGAACCGAACCCCTGTAACCTGTCGAAAACGCACGTCTTCGTTTTCCAACCGATTCCCGATCGCATTCTCCAAGTTGTGGTAGTCATGCAGCAGTGTTGGCGCTCGCAACAACTGTAACGTCCGCAATCCGGCATGTCCGAGAATATGAATCAACGCAAAATAACGAATCATGGCCGCCCAGTTGGCAACAGAAAGCGCGCCCAGAACGGCCGCGAATCCAATTTCTGCCACAATAATTCCGACTTGGGTCATCGACGCAAAAGCCAACACGGTCTTGATATCGGGCTGAACCCGACTGGTTACGTTGGCATAAAATGCAGTGGCCGCACCAAGCGCAAGCACCATCACGGAAATCAAGACTGAGCATTCCAGAATCGGACTGGCTCGCAGCAAAAGAAACGCGCCTAAGTGAACCGATAGCGCGCCGTAAAAAATTGCACTCGACGGCGTCGGCCCCTCCATAGCCCGAGGCAACCAGCCCGAAAAGGGAATTAATGCCGATTTTCCCGCTGCGGCAACAAGGAAAAGCGATCCAACAAACAAGGCCTCGAGACTTGTGAATTTCGCGATGCCTTCTGGCCAAACCCCTTCGCCCACCAATCGCGAGAAGTCGCCTTCTCCAGTCAGATGATGCATGGCAATGGCTGCCATCAAGAACGCGGCATCGGCCAAACGGTAAACACACCAGACCCGAAACCCGTTTTTCACGGGCCCCGTGCGTTCGTGAAAGAAAGCGATCAACATTGCCGACGATAGTCCAACCAGTTCCCAGCCAAAAAACAGCATTTCAATCGTGCCTGCCAACGAGGCGACGATCATCCCCAATGTAAAAATTGCGTAGGCGACAAAGAAACGACTGTAACCCGGCTCACGGTGCAAATAACGACTACCAAACAATCCGATCGTACCGCACAACAAAAAGGTAAGGACGACAAAGGGAACGCTTAGTCGGTCAAAGACAATTTTCAAGTGAAAATGAAACGGCACATGATTGATTTCATTGACCGGCAGAGCAACCCAATCACCTAATTCAATCGGCACATGTCGGGTTCCCAATGTCAGCATTAATGCTAGGGTCACCAATGACATCAACAGGCCGATGACGATGGACGTAGACGTGACGAGATTCGTCTGTTTTTCCGTCAAAGGCCTGCGGGAAAGTGCGGGCAGGCCGATGGAAATTAACAAAATTGCCGGACACAGCAGGATGCCGACGCCGAGGCCCGTAAACAAACTTTCGATATTCATCGAATTGCCTTTATGCCTTTCCGACTTCCCGTAACGACGGGACAATGCTCGCGTGAATCGAAGCAAATTCTAAATGCTCCCGCTGACCTTGATACCAACTCAATGAGTCATCAACTTTCGACAACTTGTTGGACGAAGGCGTAAAAGGCACCATTTCTCCTTTGTTCCAAAGGTGCATTTGGCTGGTCTCCGTTTCGAAAGTAGCAAGCTGTACCCAGTTTCCTTTTACCAATTCTCCGATCACTGGATTCTTTTCTACAATCGCCTTAATCTTCTGAGGCGTCGTTTCAATCACAAACAACAACCTCATCGGCTCGTGGATTTCCACCATTTGAGCACTGAGTCCAGGACGCAAGTCACTTTCTGCACCCGTCATCACCCCCAACAATGAGGTGATGTTATGCGGCAGTTTGTTGCCAGCTCCGTAGCCTTCGTTGTCAACTGTGGAAAAGTAGTATTCGAGACTAATGCCACCGCAAACGGGAACAGCCGCCGACAAAATCCGCGTCAGGATTTTGCAGTCAGCATCATCAATGGAGGGATCGTAGGAGGTCAAAAATGCCCGGCGGTCGAGAAAGAGTCCTCGACTCCATTCGCGTCGCCCCACGAGACACATTGCGTTGGTCGCATGATTGTATTCCGGACGAGCTTGCGACAGGTCTTGGGCTCGGCCCTCGACATGCTTCAAGGCAATTTCTGGGGTGGCGTGCAAATCCGCTGACTCAAAACGGCGACAACGTTCGTGTGCGTTCCTGGCTCGTGCCTGATCAATGATAACGATTGTTTCCTCCACCAAATTTCTATGCGCGACCGGAACCCGTTGGAGGTCGAAGAGCTCAAAAGCATCATTACAGGTGTTGTGGTAGGCTCCCAGAAAAAAGCTATCTACAGGAATCTTCAATCCCCGCTGGTTCAGGACCTCTCTGACCCGCGGATCGTTCGCCATTTGCGTAAAAGCGCGAGCATTTGGTCCACCTCGGGCACCCGCACAGGCCCCGCAATTGTACGCAGATTCATGGGGGTTGTTCATGCTGGATGATCCGTGCCCGGCCACGATAACAAGCGGTGCAAACCGTCGGGTTAGTCCAATGTCTTCCAACGTGCGCTGAACCATGTTGGCCATTTCCTCGACAGTAAAACCCAAATGCCCTTCGGCATCTTGTGGTGGTTCGAAGGTTCGCTCAAGAAGTAACTCGGTGACCTCCGGGGGTCGGAGCCAACTGGAAAAGAGCGTCCGAAGTCTACTCGTCGACCGCGGCGCCAATATTCGAGCGACTAGAGGAATGGTTGCTAACGTACCTACCAGAGAAGTGCCAATCCAACCTGCGGCTAGTGTCCGTGATCCCAAATGGAATCCATGAGACCATCGACCCAGCGTCGCTCGGCGCTGCCGACGAGCCGCATCCTGTTTTCTCAACGAAAAGACGGCTTCCTCCCGAACGTAATGGTTCGGGCGAATGATGACGGGACAAAGTGGTGTAAAGTGTGCCTCAGCCAATCCCTTGAAATACATGACCACGGCGAAAAAACCGGCCATTCCGAACGTTTCGCAAGCAGGCTCCAATTCCTCTAAATATCGCCGAAACGATTCCTCGCGATCATCAATGCAACAAATGATTTGAAACTTCGGTCGACTCAACTCTTCTCGCGGTTTCTCCAGCGACAATTGATGTGTCAAGATGGCACTCAAGGCGCGGATTCGATAATTCCTTTCGTAGGCCAACTGGAAAATTTTCCGCCGCTCTACGGAAGAAAAAGAATCGACTTCGGTAATCAGGCAACTCCATTCATCACGAGATAATGCAGCCAATTTCTGCGGCTCCCAATGCAGGAATTGAGCCAATTGAAAAATCACTAATGCCAGTTGTGCAGGCCGATGTTCGTTTATCTGCGAACCATTCTCGTCTCTTCCACCATTTGATTCATTCAATTTCTTTGTCAAATCAGCAAGGGGTCCGCGATACCCGAGTTCCTCGCGAGCGACAAATCGAACTGCCTGGCGTAAGAGGAGCAACCGCACGGCGAGGTACTCTTCGACGCTCGATTGGGGAACACCGTGAAATACTCGATCACTGCGCTGAGCGACTTGCTCAATCATTCCGGCGAAGCCCCGCAGTTTTAATAGTTCTTGGACGATCACTTCATCAGTTTCGTCAGCTCCGACACCCAAGTCCTCCAAAGACTCAGCGATTGACTCGAGCGGAGAAATTTGGCGGGCTTGCACGTCGCGCAATTGAGCCGGGAGGTCGGCGCGCCAGGCAGCGCCATACCCACCACTAGCGAATAACAACAGAAAACAATGCCAGAAACCTTGGTTGCGCTGCGGTAATGGAAAATTCGCGAGACCTTGGTCGAGGAACATTGCCGTAAACTTGATGAGTAATTCGTCGATCAGTTGATCCGCATCGACATGACAACGATGATTCAACAATTCCTGAACCGATAGCCGCGGCACGTTGGCTTCCAACAACCCAGAATAGGTTGCAACACCGGCCGTGCTAAGGTTCCAGAGCAAGCGTAGACACAGACCTCTCCAATCGTGCTCGTTCCATGAAGCGATTTTGCGCAGGTTACTTTCGTCAAGCAATCGCTGAACAGCGATTGCTGCTTCAGGAAAAACTGCCGAGTTAACGTCTTTCTTCCCCAACCAACTTCGTTCGATCCATTTTCTCGTATTACTGATCATCTGCGTTTTCGCCGCCGCGCTGAGTTCCGAGCGAAATTCGCGCAAGGCGTCCGACTCTTGCATCAACCAGTTCATTTCCGCTTGGGTCGCGGCATAAATGGCATGCCGCAACATGGCCTTGCGGATGTCGATGCGGCGATCTAATCCAGCAATGACCTCGCCAGCACGATTGCCTAGTTCCTCCTCCAGAATTGCCGCGAGGTCCTCATCGGTCAGGCGACCCTTGGAATGTTCCTCGCGATATCTTTGTTCGGAGAGGTAGGGTTCGCAGCCAAACAGTTGTTGTCCGGTCAAAACCGCTTGCGAAAATTCCAAATGCTGGATCGCGTGCAGCGTGTTGTGGTGGACGAACGAGGTAATGGGGCCCTGTGCCGGCAAATAATGGGCGGCATGTTTTATACACTGACGAATTCTGTCGAGGCGACTCGATCCCGAGTGATCATTCATGAAACTACAACCATGCAAACTGCGGTGCCTTGAAACGCGGGAAAATACAAAATTTAAATTCACTCGAAAAAAACTCCGAGAGAATTGGGTTTTCACAAAGCTGGATAACTTCGATCCAGAACCCTAACGACTCATCCGCACAAAGAAATTCGCTTAAGCGAAAAGAGGGCGGGCTGGAGGACCGCGCGAATAATTCGTACGCAAAAAAGCAAATTCTCCAGGTCGGAATTTCGAACCAATTGCTTCGAAAACCAGAGGGAGGAAAAGGCCGCCAAGACGAACTGCTGGTCCTATCTCGTCTAGGTCATCAACCCCACTTGACTCGGCTTCAAAGGGGCCGTCGATAAGCAAGGCGCCTGCATCTTGGCCAGCAAAAGCCCAGCAAGTCCCCGGAGCGACATTTGCCGTTTGGACGGCAAAAAGCGCGAATTGAAGGACGACAACAAAAAAGAGATGATTCATTTTTATGTAAAATGCGATGAAGATCGCCGATTACTTTCTAATGCCACTTATACGCCTAACAATTCGTTGATTCAATGCGACTCGTCCCGAAAGTCCCAATTTGGTAGCAGAAAACCAGTAAAAGACGGCGAAAATCGCCAGTCAAGTCCAAAGATTTCCTATTCTGCATTTGGGACCGAGCAAATCGCCAGACCTCCACTCATCCCAACTGACCGACCAACAGGCAGTAGCCGTCGAGATCATGAACCCGCAGTTCTCCAGCTGGCATGTAGAACGGATACCTCAAGTCAAACACGACATTCCGTTCCGGCAAGTGGATCGCTGGCCCCTCTCCTGGTGGAGATCCACCGTCGAGCAGGCCCTTATTCAACAAATGTCTTCGCAGGCCTGCGACGTCGTTCGAGTAAAGGTAAAACAAAACGGCCTGCTCTGATGGAACTACCGGTTCGCTGGCTTTCGCCAAAAAGATCTTTGCCTGTCCGGCGACCAAGCCCGCAAAATTGGTCACTCCTGCCTCGCCTGTAAATCGACTTTCACAATCAAAGCCCAGCATCGTGTAAAACTCTGCGGCTCGGTCAACGTCCGAAACGTGGGCCAATGGCACCAGGCGATGGGCGGCAAGCGCTGAAGGACAATCGGCTTTTGGGACCGGCTTTTCGTTCAAGAAATCGTGCCTTAGTTTCGAGTGAGCGTTTGCTCTTCCATTCGCTGGATATATTGCCGAAGACGTTCGTTCTCGTCTGTCACGCCTTTTAGCGCGAGCAAGTTTTCAACGCGTTTTACCAATTCCAATTTTTGAACGGGCTTTGACAGGAAATCGTTCGTACCGGCATCGACCGCTCTTTGGATGTCCCCAATCTCATTCAGCGCTGTAACCATCAAGATCATGATGTTCTTAAGTTCGGGATCTCTCTTGATTTGCGCACAAACCTCAAATCCGCTGAGTTTGGGCATCATAACATCCAGCAGAATCAGATCGGGACGAAAGCTACGAGCCTTCTCCATCGTTTCCTTACCGTCTCGAGCGACTTCGATTTCGCAGCCCAGATTGGCAAGATACGCCTCCAACAATTCACAGTTGGAATTGTTGTCGTCGGCGACCAAGACTCGATTAGTGGTTGATCCTGTCATTCTTAGCTCTCGAGGCAAATGCCATTGGGTTCAGAGTTTTTGGAAATCCCCAAATTCAACTGTTTATTATACGACGTCGAATTGTGTTCGCCTACGCATCAACTCGCCTCATTCTTGGAACGTCAAATTTCTCTATCAGGGCGCTCGTTAAACATTTTCAACAAACGCCCACCGCGATAAACCAAGTACGCGAATTGTGGGCTTGAATCTTCTCCATTGTCGATGAACCATGTTACTGTCTGGTTATCGACGATTGCGGTTCCCGAATTGCCGTGCAGTTCAGCGGCAGCAATTAGCAGCCACTCGCCAAAAAAATGGGCCACAAATTGAGGGCGTACATTCTGGAAGTCCTCGTCTTCAAGCCGTTGGATTTGTCGCTCCAATTCCCGTCCACGCGTCCGATAGGCTTCATCCAGCGAAATCTCGAAAAGGTCCTGATGCACGACTTGCCAACCCGCATAGGCCGCATACAAGTCGTCCAAGCTCAAACTGGAAACGTCATTTTCAAATGTGTAAATCATCGGGCCTACGATTCCGATGTTAGAAAATTGCTCAGTTTCAATACCGTATGTAAATCGAACCAAATGGCAATCGACTGGATCGTTAAATCCAGGCCAGAACAAACGGCGGCTATCGACCAGCTCCACACGACTCGGCGCGATTCCCATTTGCTGAGGCTCCGCCAGCCAATTCGCCATCTGACTTTCGACAATTGCCGCTGTCGATCGAAAATTCTCATCGACTTTTTCTTCAATCCCAAGTTCTTGAGCGTATTTCAGAACCCGCAGACGGATTGATGGCTCGCAGGCGAGCGCCACCAATTGTTCGCCACCGTCGCCAAACCCGAGTCGCGCCAGCGCGGCGTAGGCTTCCGCTTGTACACGGCGATGTCGCAGCGAGGCAACCTGGCGGAGCTTTCCTTCTGCATCCTTGTAGTCGCACAGGGCGACAAGGTCGCACAGCGAAATTATTAATGCCACCGAATCGCCGACCAACCGCGCAATATCTTGCTGGGACGAACCCGCAGGAAATTTCCCTTCCTCCACCTGTCCCAATTGTTGAGCAACGCCACCCAAAAGTGTCGTCAGCTCTTGCACGCGTGGCTGGGCCGCGTGCGGAACATTCAAGCCCTCGCGGAACCTAAAATTTAACAGGTCTATTGCGCATGCTGCGGTCTGGGGATATGGCAATGAACGTGCCAAGATGTCGGTCAGATCTGCGGTCGTGAGGTACTCGTTCTTCAGCAAGGGCGCGAATGGCCAGACAATTCCTGAGCGATATTCTGGCGGCTCTTCGGCAACCGTCTTTTTCCATTGCTGCAAGGCTTGCGGAGTGCCAATGACCGCCAGCCAGTACAACCATCCGTTGCGCAAATTCGACTCAGGTTTCGAGAGCGAATAAACTTCACGCCACAGGGGCAACAAAACCTCGCCGGCGAACTCCATGTTTCGCGATGCCTCGGCGATGTACGGAATCGCCCGTTCCAGACGCTGCGCGGTTTCCGGCTCGCGGAAGATCTGCGGCTCATCGATGATTGACTCCAACAGTTCGATGATTTGCGAGGCATTCAATTGCTGAAATAAAACTGACATCGAACGATTCGATACGGACTGTTCAGAACCGTCGATCAAGTAATTCAGTGCACTTTGTACTTTTGTCTGCATCGCAAATCAGGTGACAACGGGAAATCGCTCGGTCCGTCCTCTTGGCCAGCGCACACGCCATGTTATGACGAAGGCACTCGAATTCCAAGCGAACGCCACGATTCCCTGCAAATTGCCGCAGCCTTGCGTCAGAGTTGGGAGATTCTGGCTGGCTAATTTTCGTCGTTGAGGTTATAACGGTACATTCCGGTTTGCCCGGCCACCCCTTCTCTCTCTTTGCGGATGGTTTGGGCTGCCTTTTTCCCCAATGGATCTTGATGATATTGTCTGTGTCAACTGCTGTAACAAAACGAAAACAAGCTCTGGATTTTCAACAATTAGGTTTGTCGCCTGAGACTCTGGCGACTCTTGCGAAGATTGGATACGCGCGACCGACACCGATTCAAGCCGCGCTGATCCCTTTGGCCTTGGAAGAATTTGATCTCCTCGGACAGGCTCAAACTGGAACCGGAAAGACCGCCGCGTTCGCCCTACCTATCCTCGAACTGATCGATACGAAACCCAATAAGCCAGCGGCCCTGATCTTGACCCCCACCCGCGAATTGGCCTTGCAAGTGAGCAAGGAATTTCAAAAGCTGGCTGGCAAGAAAGACCTCCCGATCGTTTGCCTCTACGGCGGCAAGCCCATGCAAGCGCAAACAAATCAACTGCGGAGCGGTGCGGCCGTCGTGGTGGGAACGCCTGGTCGAGTGATCGACCACGTCAAACGCGGCAACCTTGCGCTCACCGAAATTGAATTCGCAGTGCTCGATGAAGCCGACCGAATGCTCGACATTGGCTTTCGTGACGACATCGAGTGGCTACTAAGTCGCTGTCCCCGCGACCGCCAAACCATGTTGTTGAGTGCCACCTTGCCGCCGGCGATTTTGGAGTTGGCCAAACGCTACATGAATTCACCGAAAATGGTGAACTTTTCCAGCAGCAAAGTCTCTGCCGAAACGATTGACCAATACTACCTGATGGTTCCGGACGAGCTCAAATTCGATATTTTGCTGGAACTTATCAAACGTGAACAACCGCAGCAGGCGATTGTCTTCTGCCGCACGAAATTGGGAACCGAACGTTTGTATCGAAAACTTCTCAAGCTCGACTTGGTGAAGGGACTCGGGACCATTCACGGAGACTTGAATCAGTCGGCCCGAGATCGCATGATGCAGGACTTTCGCGATGGTAAAGTGAGTTGTTTAGTTGCCACGGACGTGGTCGGACGAGGGATCGACGTGACTGGCGTTTCGCACATTATCAATTTTGATGTCCCCGAGCTGAGCGACGACTACGTGCACCGCGTGGGGCGCACCGGGCGAATGGGTAAATCGGGAATCGCTTTCACGCTTGTTGAACCAATTCAACGTTCAGAACTCGTGAAAATTGAACGGAAAATCAATCGGCCTCTCGACCTCGACCCAATGCAAGAGTTCGTGGACCGCCTCGCCGAAGAAAAACTGGGTATCAAGCCGGGCGCTCCCCCAAAATCAAAATATCGTCGCGCGCTCTAATCGCGACCACAGACCGGATTCGCCCGGCATCATCGTTTGTCGCTGCCCTGCCCCTGTTCCGTCGATTCGGCGCGCGAATAGAATGCGGTTTCCGCAAACTTATCCCTGCAATTTGCATAGCCATGACGAAACACGCTATTCTGATCGCCATCGAAGAATATTTGGATCCCGCCATTCGCTCGGTCGACCACGCGGAGCGCGATCTTCGCCAGCTAATGGCCGCTTTCGAAATACTGGGAGTTCCCCTTGCACACCAGGTATGCCTTGTCAATCAGCAGGCGACCAAGGGTGTGATCGAGGCAAAAGTTCGAAAACTGATTGATGGAATGCGCGAGGGCGATATTCTGTACTTCTATTATGTTGGACATGGCTTCTCGTTGGGAAATCACAATTTCCTCACTTGCCATGACACTCAGAATTCCGATCGCCGCGTTACCAGCATTTCGGTCGACGAACTGTTTGCTGATCTTTCGCGTTCTTGTTGCGGCCAAGCCATTTTGTTCCTCGACTGTTTTCCAAGAGTTCCGCCGGACATTCCAACCGCCTTTTCTAGCGAGGTACTGACAGAACTCGTCATCAAACTCCCCAATTGCATTTGCTTCACCCCGAGTCGATCGGAACAAATTGCCTGTTCCAGCGGGAAACTGCTTCAGAGCATCTGGGCTTATCACCTCGCGGAGGCTTTGCAAGGCAAAGCGTTACTGGCTTTGGAACGTGGCAAGCTAACGGTCAATTCGTTACAAAATTATTTGAAAAAAGAAGTACCGCGCACGCTGCGATCGACCACCAGTAGCAACGACGAGCAAACCCCGGGATTATTCACCACCACGTCAGACAACCAGGTGTTGGCGGACTTGCAGCAAGTGCGGGAGAAACGGCGCGAGGCCCAGTCGAACCAACGGATTTCCGACATCACTTTGGTCGTCGAGGCAACTGCCAAGATCAAAAGCCTCACGGGTTGGAAAAAAGGTATGCAAACTCCCGATCGTTACAACGATTCGGCGAATCAATTCGCAGCGGGGCTGGCCCATGCCGAACTCAAAGTTGACCTTGATGGCGTTTTTGGGAAATTGAAGGACGCGTTCAAATTTACCAGACGTGACCTGAATGCCGTCGAGACTTTAGTTGGAACCGGTACGATCACGACTCCATTTTTCTCTTACTCGGTCACCGTCGCGCTCGATCCTACAAACCTTGAGCGGGTCGTGTGGACACGATCCGTCGGGGCGATCAAAAACTCGGATCACATTATCTCAACTGCTTTTGCCCGAGTCTTCGACGACGTCTTTAATCGGCTTGAATTTTCGCTGCCAACAGACGTTAAGGTCGCAGACTTTGTCGATGCGGTTGAGGCCACAGAAGTTCCAGATTTGGAAATCCGCTACGATCGGGATTGTACGTATTGCGAGCTTCAATTACCGGATTGTGAGGGAACGATCTCGGTGACGCCCTTTAACTTGTCGATTGTCCATTCTCGCCCCAAAAAGGTGAAAATCCTCATCGAGTCCTTCGAAAACGTGATAAGACTCCTCGGAGGAAAATCGATGCCTTTGAATGCCTTGCGCGCCACGGGTAGCCACCCATGACGCTGAAGCCATTTGTCAAAACAACAAACCGCCGAAACGTAGAGTAACTGCAACCCAATTACGATAGTTTTTCAATGTTCCTGGCTTCCGCGAAATTTGATCAAGCTGTGGCGGATCCCGACGGTTGGCTGCGCTCAAGCGGAGTTTCGGATTTGGCTCGCGGACGAACGAATCTAGAGAAGTTGATTCGTTCAGGCATGACGATTGATCTTTGCGAGTCAATCGTGAGCCAACTCGCCGAACAACTACCTCAGGTCAGCGATGCGGACATGGCTCTCAACAATTTTGAGCGATTTATTGCGGCATCCCGTAGTCCGTTGGCCCTCGGGGCTCTGCTAGACCGGGAAAGGACGGGCATTCCAATTCTCTTGCGAATTTTCGCGAGCAGCCAATACCTCGCCGATTTATTGATCCGCGATCCTGAGGCCTACGACGCCCTGCGAATGACTGAGGGCCAACCGATTTCCCAAGCAGTCTTGATCGATGACCTCTCGAACGAGATGCGAAGTGCTACGGAAGCTCGGCAGGCCCTCGCGATCCTCCGGCGATTCAAGCAACGCGAAACTCTCCGCGTGGCCTTTGGCGACTTGATCGCCCATCAGCGGCTGGCCTTGGTAACCGAACAGATCTCCTTCGTGGCCCAAGCCATTTGCCAGTGTGCCTATGAATTTTGCGATTGGCATCTCAAGAAAAAATGGGGCGTTCCCCGCGATGAAAATGGTCGCGAGATCCCTTTTGTGATTTTTGCGTTGGGAAAATTCGGGGGCATCGAACTCAACTATTCCAGCGACATCGACCTGATCATGGCTTTCGGCGCAAGCGGACAATGCGATGGGCCGCGCGCACGCAGCACTCAGGAATTCTTTGAAGAAATGGTACGGGATTTTGCCAAACTCCTCAATGAATCAACGAACCAAGGTATCGCCTATCGCGTCGATCTGCGGTTGCGACCTGAAGGCAGCAAAGGCCGTATCGTTAACTCTCGACTTAGTCTGTTGCAATATTATGAAATGAAGGGCCGGACTTGGGAGCGACAGGCTTGGATTAAGGCTCGACCGATTGCTGGCGATTTTGCGCTTGGCAACGAAATCTTGGCTGCAATGAACCCTTGGATTTATCGCAGTCACCTCAATCGTTTTGAAATCACGGGAGTGAAAGCTCTCAAACGGCAAATTGAAAAACGAGCTTTAGTCGATGGCGTCGAGCGGCGCAACGTCAAAACCGGCCATGGCGGTATTCGAGACATTGAATTCGTAATTCAGTTTTTACAATTGCTGAATGGCGGACGATTGCCGCGAGTTCAGACCGTGAACACCCTGAAGGCCATTGAGCAACTTCAGCTCGCTGGTTGCCTTTCATTGCACGAGGAATCGTTGTTAGCCCAGAACTACATTTGGTTACGACGACTCGAACATCGGCTTCAAATCATGTTCGATCTGCAGACCCATGAACTCCCGGAAAACGACGACGAGTTGCGAAAAATTGCCATTCGCATGGGCTACACTGACTTGTTTGATCTTTCAGCTCTCGACCAATTCCGGCGCGACTTGCTGGATGTGACCGGAGTCAATCGGCGCATTCTCGATCATTTGCTTCATTCCGCTTTCTCGGAGGAACCTGACGAAGAAATTCCAGCCATCATCGATCTGATCTTTGGCAGTGAGCCGACGGACGAGGAAATGGTGTCTGCCCTTGCCGACTCGCGATTCGAGGATCGATTATCAGCGGCCAAGAATCTGATTTCATGTGCTGTCGAAAACATTCCATTCCTCTCGGAAAATCGCTGCCGACATTTCTTTGCGGCAATTGCCCCGAAGCTCTTGAAAGAAATCAACGAAACGCCGCAACCCGACGCAACCCTTGTGGCTCTTCGCACTGTGAGTGAAAACCTAGGGGCCAAGGGTGTGTTGTGGGAACTCTTCGCAACTTCGCACGTCGCTTTGCAATTGTTCGTGAGAATGTGCGCAGCTGCCGAATATCTCACGTCGATATTGCGTAACAACCCGGGCATGATTGACGAATTAGTTGATGCGCTACTGATGAAGGAATTACCCTCGCGCAATTGGCTCGCCAATTATTTGTCCGAATTGATGTCCGGAGCAACGCAACTCGATCCAATTGTCCACCGATTTAAGCAGGCGCAACATCTGCGAGTTGGCATTTGCGATTTGGTAGGCCAAGAGTCGATCGAGCAAATTAACCTTGCGCTCTCCAACATTGCTGACGTTTGTCTCGAAACCGTCTCTCGTTTTTGCTACGACGCAATGGTTTCCAAAGCTGGTGTTCCGATGGTCGAGGGGCCAGAAGGTCAGCGCCCCTGCGAATTCGCCATCGTTGCCTGCGGAAAACTTGCGGGTCAGGAAGTTAATTGCCAAAGCGACCTTGATTTGATCTTCGTTTTCTCCAGTGATGGAAACACTGTCTCACAGGATCCTTCACGCCAAACCTCGAATCAGCACTTCTTCAGTCAATGGGCCGCCGATGTCACCAAAAGGCTGACGACCTCAGGCAGTTCCGGAAAACTCTATGATGTGGACAGCCGCCTGCGGTCCTCCGGAAAGAGCGGCTCATTGGCGACCTCGCTGGACGAGTTGCGGCGCTACTTCGAATCCGGCGACGGTCAAACCTGGGAGCGATTGGCGCTCTGCAAATCGCGAGTCATTGCCGGTTCGAAATCGTTTGGCCAGCAACTCGAGCAGACTTTGGTGAATTGTATCGTCGCCGGCGGGTGGCGTCCCACAATCGCAAATGAAGTTCTTTCGATGCGACTCCGCATGCAAGAAGATGCTGGAAAAAGAGACTTGAAACGTGGCGAAGGCGGTACGGTCGACGTGGAATTCCTCACGCAGCTCCTGCAACTGCGGCATCTCGAGGCGAACCAAAACCTGCGTGACGCCAACACCCTTGGGTCTTTGAGACGGCAACAGGCGGCAGGCTTGCTCGAGGACGCTGTCGCCACACGACTCATTGGTAATTACAGCACCTTGCGGCAAATCGAAAGCGCGCTTCGCCTTACCAGCCTCAAGCTTCCCCGCGTCGATCTTGCAGCCGATACCCCATTGTTGCGCCAGGTCGCCTACCTTCTGCGTCGGGACCCAGAGGCAGTTCGAAACGAGCTGTCATCTGTCACCTCATCCAACCGCGAATTGCTTTTGAGATACGTTGCGGCGCTCTCTTCGCAAGATTAATTACCTTGATTTGACTGCCGCAAGTTCGCGGTATCGACGAGAACGACTATACTTATCCCTTTCGGTGGCTGGCTCACAAGCAGGTGGGGCAAAGGTCCGTGAACAATGATCTTAGAATCGAAGCGGTAGAGACGAGACGTCAGCGCGCCGATTTTTACCGCGTGAAATGGGAACTCTACCGCAAGGATCCCGCAGCCGTCATTCCGCTCAAGAGCATGGAATGGCTGCAGCTCGACCCGCAGCGACATCCGTTTTACCAGCATGCTCGTCGACAAGTTTGGGTGGCCTACCGCGGTTCCCAGCCCGTGGGACGCGTCGTCGGAGTCGTCGATGACCTGCACAATTCGCACTATCAGGATCGAGTAGGTTTTTTTGGGTTTTTTGAATCGCCCCACGATCAAGTAATCGCCAATCGACTCTTGGAAACCGCAGTGGAATGGCTACGACGTGAGGGCTGCGAGTCGATTCGCGGACCCGTCAGCCCGTCCATGAAGGGTGAGTTCGGCGTTTTAATCGAAGGTCATGAGCATCCACCATTCATCATGATGGCCCACACACCCAAATACTACGATGAGTTGTTGCAGTCCTTCGGTTTAGCACCCGTCAAACGCTTTCACAGCTTCTTGAATGTCCACGGTGCGGACTTCGCTGAGGCAGCCGAACGATTCGCCAAGTTACGAGAGTCGTGCGAAAAAATTCAGATACGTTTTCCAGAAGTTTCCATCCGGCTTGGCACTCCCGCCACTTTGGAACAAATGCTGCGCGATATCAACCGAATTGGCAATGTGATCCGCAGCCGCGGTTGGGGCTTCGTTCCATTGACCGAAGCAGAACTCGATTTCAATGTGCAACAACTGAAAAGAATCCTTGACCCCCAAACAGTCATTGGTGCCTTCATCGATGGCAAAATGGTGGGCTACAACGTTTCCATCCCCAATGTGAATTGGGCTATTCAACGGTCCCGTGGACCGGCCGATTGGATTCGGTTTCCCCAACTCTTATACTGGTTGAGGAAAATTCCGGAGGTTCGCAATATCGCACTGGGAGTTGATCCCAACATTCGTGCGAAAGGGATCACTGCTTTGGTTACAAAACCCATGACCGACCGTTGGATGCGCTATCAACGGTGGGAGTTCGGTTGGATTGCGGAAGACAACTTGCCGTCGATGGCCGCCCTTAGTCGTGCCATGCCTCTACACCAGTACAAAACGTACCAGCTATATGAAAAGCCAATTTAGCAACTCTTCAAGAGTGGCTTTTTCCAAAACCCCGACCGTTTCGGACCGTTATTCGGCGGGGTAAAGGGTCGTTGAGAGGTATCGTTCGCCCAAGTCTGGAAGGATGACTACGATCAATTTGCCTTCGTTTTCTGGTCGACGGGCGACTTGAATTGCGGCCCATGCCGCAGCTCCGCAACTGATGCCGCAGAAGAGTCCTTCTTTCATTGCCAACTGCCGCGCCGTTTCCGCAGCGTCTTCGTCCTTCACACAGACGACTTCGTCAATGATATCGACATTGAGAATGTCAGGCACGAAACCCGCACCGATACCCTGAATCGTATGCCGCCCCGGCTGGATCGGCTGCCCACTGCGGCGCTGAGTAATCACCGGACTGTTGATCGGCTCGACGGCAATCGACTGCAACTGCGGACGACGAGCTTTGAGGACTTCCGAGCAACCTGTGATCGTGCCTCCGGTGCCGACTCCCGATACAAGAATGTCGACACGGCCATCCGTGTCTCGCCAGATTTCTTCGGCCGTCGTTTGCCGGTGAATTTCGGGGTTAGCGGGATTCTTGAATTGTTGAGGCATGTAGAAGTTCGAGTTTGCAGCAGCCAGTTCCGTTGCCCTTTTTACAGCGCCATTCATGCCTTCTGCAGCTGGCGTCAAAATCACTTCCGCACCGAGAGCTTTGAGCAGCCTCCGGCGTTCGATCGTCATGCTTTCGGGCATACAAACCTTCAACTTATATCCGCGTGCCGCACAGACATAGGCCAAGGCGATGCCGGTGTTGCCGCTGCTTGGCTCGATTATGACCGTGTCCGACTGGATCAAGCCGTCTCGTTCCGCGGAATCGATCATGGCCCGCCCGATTCGGTCCTTCACGCTCCACAGCGGATTCATGTTTTCGACTTTAGCAACAACGTCAGCAACACAGCCTTCGACGATCCGCTGTAATCGCACAAGCGGCGTATTACCTATGCAGTGTGTGATTTCCTCGTAAATTCCCATTCGTTCAGTCGATGTGGCAGCGCGATTCATTGCGGGCTTTCTTCGGTTTCGTTGAGGTTAGGAACATATGGCTGGTGGAGACGCACAGCCAGCATCTGAAAAACTTGCACGCGAACTCGGGCCGCATGCTGCTTCTTTGCCCCAACTTACCAAAATGGCTTTTTCTGTGCATCGCGAGTTTTTCGAAATCCCAACCAATTACCGCAAAAATGATCTGGAACCTTTTGCCGATAACATGGTAAGAACGGTTCAAATCGGGAAATGCCTGCCAGTATCTTCGCGAATTTTGCTATCAGTTACAGCTACAGAAAGAACACCCTGCGGTCCAATGGAATTCAGTCTACATAAGCAACTCAAGGAACTTTACAGCGAAGATGCCAGCCAAACGGAAATGCGATTGGGTCGATTTCGCATCGACATTATCCGCGACGGACGACTGGTGGAGATCCAACAAAGCTCCCTGTCTTCGATTCGCAACAAAATCCGCACGCTGCTGGGCAAGCACCAGGTCGATATCGTAAAACCGGTCGTCGCTAGAAAAAAAATCGTGCGTCTTGATCGCAAGGACGGCGACGTCGTCTCCGTTCGTTTGAGTCCTACCAAAAAAACGCTCGTCAACATTTTTGACGAACTTTTGTATTTCACGCAGGTTTTTCCGCATCCAAACTTGCGAATTATCGCGCCGTTGATCGAGATTCAGGAAATTCGGTTTCCTGGCCACGGTCGCAGAAGGCGTTGGGGAAAATCAGATTTCATAATCGCCGATCGATTGCTGGACAACATCGTCGAAACTCGCGAATTTCGCCAAAGCCAGGATTTGTGCGGCTTGTTACCCGACGAATTGCCAAAACGATTTGACACAGAAGTTCTGGCACGGTTATTGGGCGTGTCTCGCGGTGATGGTCAGCGTATTGCTTATGTTTTGCGCCAAACCGGAGCTGCAAAACAAGTTGGCAAAGCCGGCAACCGTTGGGTCTATCAACTCCATCGCAAACGCAAAACTTCTGGCAAATCCAACGCTGGCTAGGGGGCGAGGTTTCGCCCTATCTCCAGCCCCGAGTTTCCTTAAGGAAACGCCCGTCTTCCGGTGAGCATCCAGCCAATCGGCGTATAACGAACAAACACCACATAGGTCGCCAGACAAAACAGCCACGAGGCAAACAGGACCACCAACAACTTACCCCAGACCATTAATCCCATCGGAATCAAAAGCGTTTGCAAAAAAATTACGATCGGCAAGTGAATCAAGTAGACCCAATAGGACGAATCAGCACAGAACTTGAGTAAGGCGCTCGAGCGAGCGAGGAACCGCTGCCCCACCAATAATGAAACGATGGTCAAGATCGAAGAAAGATAGGCCGTCAACAGGCACTCCACCAAATACATCGTCCCCGAGAGCGGATACTTTCCTTGCTGAATCAAGCTAACGTCGAGAATGGGTAACAATCGACAATAGGGCACAAACAAGCCAACACTCAACAGGACGAGTGGCCAAATCCATGGCTGCAAAACGTCCAAAAATTCTTCGCGGCCAAACAACTGCCACCCGACCCAGTAGAACAGCCCATAAAACAAAAACGGCCACCACGTCGGAATGAACGACTCTGGCGCCGCCACGGGAACTCCTCCGCCCATGACTCCCGGAACCAAGGCCAGAGGTGCAAAGGCAAGTAACCACTTTCGTCGAAATAACCAATCAAATTTCAGCCACGTCCAATAACCGGTAACCGCGCCAATCAAGGAAAACATCAACAGATAGTAAAGAAACCACAAATGCATGCTGCTCCAAGGGCTTGATCCAGCGGTTTCCGGATTCTGGCTGGCAAAAACGATCAATTGCAACAGTCCTTGAGGCTGTTTGACATAGGCCACAGCGAAGACGATCACGATGGTCATGGCCATCATCAGCAGCGGGTAGAACAAAACGAAAGGCAAAACGATTCGAATCGCCCGATTCTGCAAGTACTTTTGTAGCCCTCTCCGCTCGACGAGCAGTTTCGCCGAATAGCCTGACAGCAGAAAAAAAAGACTCATCCGAAACAGGTGAATCCACCAAATCGATGCATCGATCAATCGGCTCCCGTTGGGATCCGAAGCCAACCAAATCGATCGCGATGGTTCTGCATAAGCCAGGGCACCATGCAAGTACACCCCCAGCAGCATCGCCACTGCCCGCAGGTTGTCCAAATAGTGGATCCGCGACGAGGCCAAGTCGCCTGTACTGGCTGCCATCAAACCAGATCCCTTCGGCGAATCTGAAACAGAAACGCAAGTCCCAAAGCGACCAGAATCACGACGGCCTCGACCGACATGATCTGCAGGACAACTGGCGGCCACGAAAGGACTTCGCTCTTGTGAAGTTCTGAAATAACCGGATGCTCCCAAAGCGATTTGAGGAACAAGTTCAACACAACATTCCCCAATACGACGACGACAATCGTCCAACCTACCGATTCTGTCACAATGGCGGTGACCAACTGCAAACAGAATCCGGCCAGCAGAAACAGAAACATCAAAATGAGAAACGCAAGAACTCCCGGTTTGGCTTCCGGCACAACGAATGTAAGCACCGTCAAACTGGCGAGCATCCCGAACCAGGGAATCAAAAACACCACCAGCACGACAGAAATCTTGGCGATCGAATAATCGAGCAAGCTGACCGGCAAACTCATCACGAACGTCCGCGTCATGTCGACCGATTCGGCCAGCAGCAAGACACCGATCAAGTGAATCCCGGCGGCAATCGTCACCGTTATCATCAAGATGAAACCGATGAAGCCCGCCGTCTCACCTGGCAGGTAAGTGACCATAGCGCTCAACAACCCGCCCGCCAAATAGCCAAACAGCGGCCAACGGCTGAGGAACAGGTCTTTCAAAAACAGAATCCGGATAGCCCGTGTGTTCATTAACGGTTCTCCTCTCGACCGCGCAACACGGCGGCTAAAAAAATTTCTTCCAGTGTCATGGCCTCGGACGATTCCAGAGTCGCTCCGGACGATTGCAGTCGATCTTCAACCTCGGCCTGATATCGGTCCAGTGTCATCACTCGCAAATTGCCGAACGTCGACTCGGGTCGTAATCCATCAATAACTGGCGCTTGCCAATTGTGGGGAGTTTGCAATTTGAAGCGACGCCAACCATCGAGAAATTCATCGCGATTGCTGCTGGCAATCATTCGGCCGCGGTCGATAAAGGTGATCGTGTCGCAGATCTGTTCGACATCCTGTGTATTGTGGGACGAATACAAAATTGTTCGCGTTTCGTCGTTGACGATTTGCATCAGCTCGGAGAGAACTTCTTGTTTGGCCACCGGATCGAGCCCATTGGTGGGTTCATCGAGGATCAATAGCCTGGGACGCCGCGCGAGAATCAGCAGCAGCAGGGCTTTGACACGTTGGCCATGCGAAAGCCCTTTTACTTTTTGCTGTGCGATCAGCCCGAACCGGTTGAGCAGCTGCTGGGCGTAGTCTTCGTCCCAGCCTGGAAACAGCGAACGAACGAACTGCATGTGAAAGGCAATCGATTCCGACTTGTACAGTCGCATATCATCGGAAAAATAGCCGATATCCTGTTTGGCACCGGCCTCGCGCGACGAAATCGGTTGGCCTAGGACCGAAACCGTTCCCTGGTCAGGCGTTACCAGTCCCATCATGATTCGCATGATCGTGGACTTGCCGGAACCGTTGGGGCCAATCAATCCGTTGACGGTTCCCGGTTCGATTTCCAGATCGATGTTGTTGAGCCGAAAGTGCTTGTACGTTTTGGTAATTCCTCGCAGCGAAGCCGCGGCAGACGTTTGGTGTGGCTGGTTGAGAGCAGTGCTCATTTCTGTTTCCTTTGCGATTTTTCGTAAGCGTCGGCAATGCGACGTTGCATTTCAGTTTTCGAAAGTCCCAGCAACGACCCCAACTGGGCTGCTTGAATCAAGTGCTCTTCCAATTCCCGCTGGGCTATTGACGACTGCAAGCCTGGTTGGTCAGACACTACAGAACCTTTGCCCTGTCGGGTGGTGATCGTTCCGTCGCGCTCCAGCTCCAAATAGGCTCGTTTGATCGTTATCACGCTGACGGCCAGGTCCGCTGCGAGTTGGCGAATGGAAGGAAGTTCCGCTCCAGGCGGCAAATCCCCCACTGCCACGCGTCGCTGAATTTGCTCGATCACCTGCAAATACAGCGGCCGCGGGTCACTCTGCGAGATCGTGATCCAACCGTGTCTGTTCATATACACAGTGTATACACAACCGTTTTCGCAGGTCAAGCAGGAATCTTGGCAAAAAAATCTCGCCTTGGTTTTTAGACGTGATGCTGCGCAAATCCACCGGAGGGTGATCGGTATTTGGCTTCAGAAAAACTCTGCGTGGCCAATGTGTTTGCCGTCTTTGTATTGATGCGGTCTTGAATCAACCGACTTCGCGGTCGGAACGCTCGCCTCAAGGGGTCGAGGGATCAGGTTTCCGTTCCGCTGCTTACGAAAAAACCCCTGCCGCGTTGGCGACAGGGGTTTGAAAAAAATTTTAATTCAGGGGTTATGAAAAACTAAACGCTGGCCTTGGAACGAGCTTCGCGGATACCGCGACTCAGAATATCGCGCAACATTGGGGAAAAGTCTTCGTACTTGGCTTCGTCGGGAGCACCGGCGGCGTACTGATAAATCGCGTCGCGGGGCTTTTTCCCCAAGGCCACCAGAGTCGAGCTGATTGTCATGTAGTCCGGTTGACGGATCACCATGCTGGGACGACCGGGAATGCTAGGCCCGCGAGCGAATACCTTGCTGGCCACCGCCAAAAACTTAATCGGCGAGTTGAGATTTTGCAGGGTCAACAACCGGTGCGCCATTGCGACACGCTCCTCGCGTGGATCTTCAGCATCGGTCGATCCCATGATCGTCAAACCGTCTTCAAGTTCGCTGCAGACAACATCGTCCGAGGCCTGAACCAGCCAACCACTTTCGGCGTCCGCGATAATGAAGTTAGCACCCAAATATTGACCGGTTGAGAGTGAGTCCATTGCCACGCTCATTGCTCGCCTAGCCGAATTGGCCTTCATCAATTGGCGACATAGGACACGGCGGGATTCGGGATTTACGGGCTTATTCAGCTTTTTGCGGTCGACAAGACCAACAATCAGACCGTTTTGATTGACACCCAAATTGGTCCCGGTGGTATTCGGATCTACTCCGGCCAAAATTCGAGGCTTTCCAGAATGAATCGCGGGGGTGGCATTGGTTGTACCAATCGCCGCGTCGTGATTGTAGGCGACAAGGACAGGTGATTCAGGCACCAAGTGATAAAGAATTGCCATTAGGCTCATGGTAGTTTTTTATTCCTTTTGCATTTAACCAGGTAAAGATTTCCATAAGTGGCGGCGATTCGAAAATCAAAGCAATTGCAGATACTGATTCGAGCAAGGTCTCCTTCGAATCCTCTCCGGTAAGGGTGCTTGATTTGTTCGAAAAGACCAATTTAGCTGAATTTTACTACAGCGACACCTTCTTTTGGGGGGCCTTATCCAAACTTCACGACTTTTTTAGAAAACCTGTGGAGCTGGTGATTTGGCGGCGGCTATTGAGGTGCACGGAGCCAACTTGGCGGGACCTTTTCGTTGCAGAGGGCAAAAGCCCGCGAATATGGTGGTTCAAAGGTTCGGCAAAAGAAATTCTCCGTCTTGTCGGCCCCTCAATTCCATAGCCATTTCTAATGCCGTCGTCTATATTTCGGTTTCAGGCATCTTCATCAAACAAGCGATCAATTTCAAATGGCAATCGCATTGACGGATTCAGCAAAAAAGAAAACCCGCTGTAAAACAGAAACGCTAGGCGTCAAGGTTTTGGGAACTGGACATGGAATTCCGCTGCAGGCAGTCTCAAACTCCGAGTTGGACATCGAAGGAATCGACCCTGAGTGGATTCTCCAACGAACTGGCATCATGTCGCGATACCATGCGCCGGCCTCACAAGCGACGAGCGATCTGGCTCTGGAAGCTGCGGAAAACTGCTTGAAAGCCGCCGGTCATACAGCGAGTGATGTCGAATTGATTTTAGTTGCGACGATGACGCCCGATCACTTCACCCCATCGACCGCTTGCATCGTCCAAGCCAAGCTTGGCGCGGTGTGTGGTGCCATCGATTTGAATGCTGCGTGTTCGGGATTCATGTATTCGTTAACAGCCGGAGCCCAGTTCGTGCGAAGCGGCTGTTACCGTCGCGTGTTGGTGATCGGTGCCGACAAGATGTCGATGGTTGTCGATCCGCGTGATCCGAAAACATATCCTTTGTTTGGCGACGGAGCTGCGGCCATTCTACTCGGACCGGATGACCGAGATGTGGCAACAGCTTCAGGCATACTCGCGTTTCGATTGGGTTCGGTCGGCGAACTCGGGCACACCCTGATTATTCCGGCGTGCGGGTCCCGTCAACCGGCGAGCCATTCAGCGCTGGACGCCCGCGATCAATTCTTGAAAATGGAAGGCCGCTCGGTTTTCAAATGGGCGGTACGTTTGATACCTGAAATCGTCAACAATTTGCTCGCTGATGCACAGTTGTTAATCGATGACATTGATTTGTTTGTGTTCCACCAGGCGAACCGTCGGATTTTAGAGGCGGCGACAGAGGCGATCGGGGTTTCATCAGAGCGAGTATTTTGCAATGTTGATCGATTTGGAAATACATCTGCAGGGAGTATCCCAATCTGTTTGCATGAGGCCCTAACTACCGGCCGCATTAAACCCGGCTCGAATGTGTTGATGGCGGGGTTTGGCTCAGGTCTGACCTGGGGCGGCTGCATCTACCGTTGGTAGTTCAAACCTATTTCAATTTGAAGTCATCCTCGACCGCTTTGTCCTTGTAGAGCGGCATGTAACGGTAATAAACTTCCAGGGTCATAGCTGCCATTGCGGTGCAATACAGTCGGCCCCCTGCCCCTCCGCCACCGGGAGTTCCGTCGCTCGACCCCAAGTCACCGCCGGGAAAGAACCAACTCCCACGTTCTGCACCCTCTCGATCCATCGTTTTTACCAAATAATCCCGCATTTCTTCGTTCCACTTTGTCCATTTCGGACCGCCGTATTGTTTGACGACTTGGGTCGCGTAGTAGTTGTAGTACATGTTCGCGCCCAGTGGATTTTCCTTCGAGCCCAAGTAAGGCCCTTGCTTCATCAGGAAGTCAACACCGTTGACGATTCCTGGACGCTCACGATCCCAACCAAGGTACATTCGGCACAGTAATCCAATGGCCGTGCAGGTCTTATGACCGCCGTGGATTTCACCTGGCTTGTCCATGTAGCCATAATGAGCCCCGGTATCGATTGAGACTCGATCCAGGAATGCAGATGTCTTGGTAATCACGGCTTCGCTGACCTTGAGGCCAGCCATTTTACCGCTCTTGAGGGCCATAACCTGCCAGCCAACAACGGAAGTATCGCCACGCATTTTTGGGTCGTAGCGCCAACCACCCTCTGAATGTTGGGCAAATTCGATGAAATTCAATGCGCCTTGCGCGGGCGACTGTAACCACGAGTCTTCGGTCATGCCGTAGGCCTCGCACAGCACGATACTGACCAAACCATGGGAATACATATCGTCGAGATTGTTAGCGCGATAAAAGGAAAAGCCATTCCCAGAATTGACCCCTCGGGTTTCGACAAGAAAACGCAATCCGCGGCGCACAACGTCTTGATACTTACCGTCTTTGTGTGTGTAGCCGCTGCCGAGAAACGGCAACAGCGCCATTGCGGTGGCCGCCCCGACATGTTGCGTGTGATTGCCAGGATTCTTTTGCGAACGTTTCCCACCGCCACCGGTGTGATCGAAATTCCAAGATCCATCTTTCAGTTGGTGCGCGGCCAACCACTCCAAAGCGAGTTCGACGCATTCCTCGGATTGTTCCGTACCGCCGCTCTCCTTCAACAACTTGCGTTTGGCCTCCCCAGTCCGTCCACTGGTTTCGCCCATGCCACTTACGGCTCCAGCGTCGGAAAGCGAACCGACGGCCGATTCGGAAAACATTTCCGTCAGGTTGGACGACGATTCGGGCAGGTCCAATTGTGTGGGAGTGAGTTCGTCGAGTTTTGGAGCGTCATCGAGTGCCGGTGCATCGGGAACTTCGAGCGTCATTTCCTCCATATCCATTGCGCTCAAATCGACCTTGACGTCGTCGATAGCATCGTTAGTGCTGGTCCCGGCCTCAAAGCTAACGGGAGGTTCTTCCTGACTTTGCAAAAACCAGACAGCTAAACCGACGATCAACACCACATGGATTATGAAACTGATCGACCAACTCGGCACGAGGTTAAAAAACAGAAAGCGTTTAGTCGCCAGCGATTCGTCCTGGGTTTGCTCTTCACCCGGTTCACGGGCCGCATTGGCGCTACTCGAGTGTTCCATGATTCCGGACATCGGTTTCTCGGCTAAAAGGATCTGGCTTTGCCAGCAACGAACATAACGAGCATTTGATTGGTTCCGCGAAGCATGGCTTTGGCTGTGGCACAACCCAAGTTCAACGCTTGTTTCCTATCGGCATTTTAGCTTGTGGGTTGGTGCTCGAAAACCGATTGGATAGTATTCTCGAAAGACTGTTCCGGAACCCTCGTTATATCCGATTTCGCGTGCAAAACCGCCACGGGGCTATTGGGCCATTTTCGGAACTCGGCTGGACAGTTAGCGGCGATAACGCAACGATAACGGCAAAAGGGTAGGCAATTTCCCCAAGGGCATTACGTTCATGCTAGTCCTCAAACGGGTCGAAGAGGTGACTCTACGCATCCTTGACGTCAAACGATCCGGACAACGAATCGCAATCGTGCCAACAATGGGTGCATTGCACGAGGGTCATTTAGGCCTGGTCGATTGTGCAGCCAAATTGGCCGATTTTGTGGTCGTCACGATCTTCGTCAATCCCACTCAATTTGCACCAACCGAGGACCTGTCAAAATACCCTCGAACTCTTGAGGGTGACTTACAAGCACTCCAGGCGCGAAAGGTCGACCTGGTGTTTGTTCCTGACGAAACTGAAATTTACCCGCGTGGATTCTCCACAATTGTCGAGCCGCCGGAAATTGCGAAGTCGCTTGAGGGTACCTTTCGCCCCACGCACTTTCGCGGCGTCACGACCGTAGTACTGAAGTTACTGAACATTGCCCAGGCCGACGTGGCGGTCTTTGGCCAAAAGGACTTTCAACAAGTCGCGGTAATTTGCCGGATGGTTGTCGACTTGAACGTGCCTTGTCAGATCGTTGTCGCTCCAATCGCTCGTGACCCGGATGGGCTGGCGATGAGTTCTCGCAACCGGTATTTGTCGCCCGGGGACCGGCAGAAGGCTCTTGCCATTCGACGCTCACTTTTGAAATCCCGAGAGTCAATCTTGAAGACTCCAGGGCAATCCGCGGCCCAAATCACCAAACGTCTCTTGGATGAACTCGCGGCCGGGGGGATTCACGACATTGACTACGCGGTCGCCGTCGATCCGGAAACCTTGCACCCCCAAGCCACCGTTGCCGCACCCGTCGCGATTTTGATTGCTGCTCGCGTTGGTGCCACTCGTTTGATCGATAATGAATTGATCGAGGCGATCGAATGAAACAGACTCTATTTTGGATCGAGCGAGAATGGTTTACGACATGGATCTTCTGGGCCTGGCTGGCGATTGGAGTTGCCTTCATTTTGTGGAATGTCCGACAAGCGGACTTCAAGAAAAAGCTCGTCGAATTTCTGCCGTTTTTTGCCCTCATGGCAGCAGTCATTTATTTTGTTTTGCCGGCGCTGTCGGTGCCGCGAGTGAACCCGGTTGATCCGTTGGGGGATTTCGTGCCTGGCGGTCTCGCGGTTCGCGGATATGGCCTGTTCATGATGCTGGCGATTGTGATTTCGATCGGCTTGGTCGTCTTGAGGTGTCGGCAGAATGAGGTGGATCCGGAGCCCTTTATCACACTGTGTTTTGTAATGATCGTTTGTGGGTTGATCGGAGCCCGAGTGTTTTATGTGGTGCAAAAGTGGCCAGACTTTGCCTCAAGCGATCTTCTGAAAACGTTGATGACCATGGTGGATATGACGAAGGGCGGGTTGGTCGTTTATGGAAGCTTGATAGGTGGATTGATCGGAGCCGCAGTTTTTTTGCGGGCGAAGAAATTGCCAATCATGCCGACCCTCGATACTTTGGCACCGGCCATGATGTTAGGCTTGGCGATCGGACGAATTGGCTGTTTGATGAACGGGTGTTGTTACGGAGGAATTTGCGGCGAAGACTTTCCGCTGGGGATACGGTTTCCGGCGAGTTCAGCACCGTACCATGAGCAGTATTCAAAGGGCTTGCTGTTTGGGCTCTCAGGCGACTGGCGAGAGAACGAAAGGTATCCATTGAAGGTCTTGGGTATCGCTCCGGGCGGTATCGGTGAACAATTTGGGATCAAACCCGGGGATGAAGTCAACATTCCCACGGTTGTCGAGCCGGAACGGATGCAATACTTGCTCGACCACGATCTCGATCTAACGCTCAGGGCCATCGTGGAGTCGGCACGAGATGGTAGAGTTGTTCTCGATGTGGCCTTATCGGAGTTCCCCAAGCGATCCCTGAAAATTCATCCCACCCAGATCTACGCCTCGGTCAGCGCGTTTTTGATTTGCGGATTGCTATGGTTCTTCTACCCGCTGCGACGATTCAACGGCCAAGTCATTGCCTTACTGCTGATTACCTATGCCATCAGCCGCTTTATCGAAGAGGCGATTCGCGTCGACGAACAAGGGGTCTTTGGAACGCCCCTATCAATCAGCCAGTTGATCAGCATTTTTGCGATGATCGGTGGGATTGCGATTTATGGACTTGGTCAAATCAGGCAGCGTGCAAGTCTACTTGGCTCCTGACTGTGTTATCTCCGGTGAGAGCCCATCGACCGACAACTAATGACGGGAGTATTTTTCGCAAGTGATTTCTTCAATTTGTTGTCGGACACAAAGCCGCCTCGCGCCTTGGATTCGCTACAATTAAGGAACGCGGACCATTGGCTATTGGGTTCCGCGCCTGCGAATCCAAGCGTTTTCGCGGTTTGATTGCCCGGAACTAATCGCCCTCGGTTGCGTCTAACGATGAACGACAAGTCCTCCCATGACTCAGAAGTCCGCTTAATCCAAGCCGCATTGGCTGGGGATTCTCAAGCTTTCGGGGACCTTGTGATCAAATATCAAGATCGTCTTTTCAATAGTCTGATCCATGTTCTCGGCAACGAATACGACGCGCAAGACATCACGCAGGACGCCTTTATTCAAGCGTTTCGTCGGCTCGATTCGTTCCGCGGACAAAGTGCTTTTTACACGTGGCTGTTTCGAATCGCGCGAAATCTGGCAATCAGTCGGTTGCGCGGAAGACGGCAAACCTCGAGCTTGCACGCGTCGGACGGTTCCATGCGGGAAATCGAAGGCGACGATGACAAGCCCGACCAATCGATGGAGTCGGCTGAGTCGGTTGCCCAGCTGCGAAGGGCCCTCGCCAAACTGCCGGAGGACCAACGCATCATCCTGGTCCTTCGCGAGTTCGACGGACTGGAGTACGAATCGATCGCGGAAACGTTGGAGATTCCCGTCGGCACCGTTCGCAGTCGTTTGCACCGAGCACGCAGCCAGTTGAAGGATGAATTGACCGCGCTAGGATTAACCACCAAATAACGAAAGAGCAATTTTTAACGTTCCATGTCCCAGCCTTTTACCGACGAATTCTTGAACGACTTTATCGACGGACAACTGTCGGGTGAGGAGTTGCTGCGCGCGGAAAAATTTCTTCGTGAAAACGCCAGCTTCCGCGAGCAAGTAGAATCCTATCGCGCGATGGGACTGCAGATTAAATCCTTGCCTCGTAAATCATTGCCCGGCGATTTTTCGCAGACCATCGTTCAAAAACTGGAAGCGGAGTCGACGCGCGAGATTCGCCCACCAGCCGAAAGTTTGCGGACGCACGGGAATTCACTTAGGCGATCCCCTCTATGGCGAATCACGTTAATTGCCGGCGCGCTGGCGGCGTCATTCATGCTGGGCGTATTTTTGCTTCAAAATCAACCACGCGTCGCTCCCGAATTAGCAACCGCTCCTAAATCAACCGCGAGTCCCTCGATCGATTCGGCCGGGTCGTCAGTTGGTACGGAGGAAAAGCACGAGACAGGTCGAGCAATTATTGAACTAAATAATGGCAGCATTGAGGACCAAAAGCGAACGATTACGGGCAAAGCCCAAGCCCTGCCGCTGCCCTCGGACCGCAGCAAAATTGACTCCAGCCACGAGCCGGATCCGGACGGCGAACTCGCGAGTGGAATGTCCGCCAATAGTAAAGACCCGGGACGGGAACTCTTCAGGAAAGAAGCGCGATCTGAGGTTCTGACAAGCGGTGGCGAAGAAATGAAGACTGGAATTGAAGCGGCCAAGAACAATGCTTTGGCACCCAAACCTACGACGCTCGAATCTTCCGACATCGAACATTGGCTGGTCGAAATTCCAGATTCACCGGCGGATCGTGAGAAAATCCAACAAGCACTTGGGAAGTATGGCCTGACACCACCAGAAGCATTGGACAAAGTCGCCGATACGGCGGCGGGGAACAACCTTGCCGACATCTTTGAGGTTTCGGGCACTATCGAAGCGATGAATGAAATCCGTCAACAGTTGGCTCAAGCTAAAACGTTCAAATCCTTGACACCCCTTGAATCAAAACCCTTAATTGAAAATGGCCAGCGCAGCGCTGACTACGATGCCAAAAAGGTTGCCGACGAAGCGTTTCTGCCGAGCGTAACGGAATTGAAAGCAAGTGAGGCCATCAAACCGAAAATACCAAACTTGCAAATGGGAGTTGGCAACCTTCAATCATTTGGCGGTGGAGGTGGGCGCGGCTCAGGGAATCTTGTTGCCGTGAAGTTTATCGGCCGCCAATCGGTTGCGAATGGCCTTTTCGAATTTTCAAAATCTGACGAGAAAATGAAACCAGCAAATGACGTTGAACGAGCAGGTTCAGGCGGTGGAGGCGGTGGGTTAGCGAGATCCGCTCGTGATTTTCCAAGAGATTCCTCCGTAACTGAAAAGCCTCTGGAAAATGCCGCTGGAAAATTGCCGGAAAAAAGCGAAAGTTTGAAAAGCCGGCAAGCCCCCTCGCCTGGGGTCGGCGGATTGGACGGCGGGAAGCCTGCGGCGGATGAACCCGCGGCAGCATTCAACGCTGCAACAAATCTAGCCGAAGAATCAAACAATCGGCCTGCAGAAATGCGCCGAGTAAGAATCGTGATTCGGTCGCAACCTAAACCTGCGGCGGTCGATCCCTCAGTTGCTCCAGCAGACAAGAAATAACAGCAGACCACGGTCGCCCTTTTTTGCCGCTACAACCTGACTAATTTGCCAAGATATAAAACGGCCAACAGGTTTTCCACTTGGTGTGCCCACACGCTTTCTTAGCGCAAACGTAATCCCTTGCCAAATAATCTTTGCTCGCGAAAAGGCACTTCTCAATTCGCGAAAACGCTGTAAGTTTAGCGACCCAAGCAGTCGCGTTACGCGAATGAATTCATTGAACGAAAAGGCATCTGTTCCAAGTATGAGTCCAAAGAAAAAAACGAACAACCTCCCCGATCAAGTTTCCGAAGAAGTAGTTACTTCCGACGAAACGCCCGGAACTATCGAGATTGAGGACACCATCAAACAATCCGGTAAGTTCATCGGTCAATGGCAAACGCTGATCTCGACAACGAATTGGGACAAGGGCCAAATTATAGTGGCCTGGCGCGAAGAATTGGCGATGCAAGAACTTTCGCCATTGCATTACTCAGACGAGTCGTGGAGCCGAATCGTGGGGGGTGTCTCCCCCCAGCATGCCGGTCGCCTGCGTCGAACTTATGAACGATTTGGCGAGGTCTATCAATCTTACAAGGGTATATTCTGGAGCCATTTCTATGCGGCGCTGGAATGGGACGACGGCGAGATGTGGCTCGAAGGTGCCGTGCAAAATCGTTGGTCAGTTTCGCAAATGCGGATGAAACGCTGGGAGTCACTAGGTGGAGATCCGAGATCCAAACCAAAGGCAGGCGAAATCGTCGAATCGGAAATCGAAGAAGAACTGACTTCGCTGGCGGTTGCTGAAAATCAGGAGCTGGGAAAGAAAGAAAAAGATTACGACGAATACGTTCCCGGCCCGCGTGATGAAAGGCCAGATTTTGGCGACGACGAAGCTCCATTCAACAGTGGGGACGATCGGGTGTCCGTGACCAACGAAGCCAACTCGCCCGCCATTCGCTTGTTTGCGGCTTTCGAAAACCTGCCGGATGATGTTAGCACGGCTGCGGAAGAATTCAAATTATGCATCATACGTCACAAGACCGCGGAATGGTCCGAGTTGTCTCGCGACCAGATGGTCGATCTGCTGGACGCCCTCAAGCAATTAACCTTGCAGGGTTAACGGCGATTTAGATTTACGTCAAGTAAAGAGGCCTGCTTTTGCGGGCCTCATTTTGTTGGCCTGTGTTTCGAACCACTCTCCCGACTTCAAAAAAAGTCTGGTAAAACGGTGGGAGTTATCGACCATAAATTTCACTTTTGCAAAAGATTATTTCATGGGAATTAATGAACCACTCAATCGCAAGTTGCAAATGGCCTTGGTCGGCGGTGGTCAAGGCTCATTCATTGGTCGCGTACATTCGATTGCAGCCTGCTTAGACAATCGAGCAGAACTTGTCGCCGGTGCATTGTCCTCGGATCCATCTCGCGCCAAATCTTCTGGAGCCGATTACGATATCGCTACCGATCGTGCCTATGGTTCCTATGCTGAGTTGTTTACTTCAGAAGCAAAACGTCCGGCAAACGATCGAATTGACTTCGTCAGCATCGCCACACCAAACCACACACACTTCGAAATCGCGATGGCGGCAGTGAAAGCAGGAATCCACGTCGTTTGTGACAAGCCGATGACCTTTGATCTGCAGCAAGCGGAAACGCTGGCTCAAGCGGTGAGCGAATCGCCTGTCGTGTTTGCGGTGACCCACAACTACACCGGTTATCCCCTAGTCCGGCAGGCCCGCGAAATGATCCAATCCGGAGAACTCGGCGAGATCCAGGCGACCCGCGCTTTCTACATCCAAGGCTGGTTGCGCACGCGATTGGAAACGTCCGACCAAAAACAGGCTGCCTGGCGAACTGATCCGGCACGCAGTGGTGCGGCTGGGTGTTTCGGTGACATCGCTACCCATGCTTACAATTTAAATCGCTACATGACGGGTTTACTTCCTGCCGAAATCAGTTGCCAACTTCGAACGTTTGAAGCGGGCCGGAAGCTCGATGATTACGGGGCGGCGTTCATCAAATGGCAAAACGGCGGATTGGGAACCGTCACCGCCTCTCAAATCAGCCACGGTCGCGAAAACGATTTGTACATTGAGATAGATGGTACAAAAGGATCATTGGTTTGGCGCCAGGAAAATCCCAACGAGATGATCGTGCGAAACAACGGCAAGCCGCATCAGATTTATACTCGCGATCCTAACTCCGAGTACTTCAACGAGTCCGGCAAGGCCGCTTGCCGCCTCCCCAGCGGGCACCCCGAAGCGTTTTTCGAAGCATTCGCCAATGTTTACCGGGCGGCCTACGACGATATTTGTCGCTTAGCAGCCGGGCAGAAAATCGATCGCGTCAACTCCATCTATCCCAATATCAATGATGGTGTGGACGGGATGTTCTTTATCCAGCAGTCGGTCGCCAGCAGCATCCAAAAGGGAGCTTGGCTCCCCTTGAATCACAAAATGGCGCGAAAATAACTTAAACCGTTGAGACCATTTCAGCCACATCAGCCCGAATCATCGGTGCAGCCAATTGAACCGAAAGCGAATGTCTTGCAGAATGGGGGGATCATTCTAGAACTTATTTGAGGGCGAACGATGGTTCATGCTTTTGGTTTTCTCGCGCAAAACCCTTTGGAGAAATTCACGACCGCTCAAATCGTGACCATTGCGCTCTTCGCATTCGGCCTGTTCGTCATCCTCGTCCTATTGGCCGTCTTCATGTCCTACTTTCGTTGGTGGATTCAGTCGGCTCTGACGGGTGCCGGAGTTTCCATTTACGATCTCGTTGGGATGACCTTCCGGAAGGTCAAGCCCAGTGTCATAGTTCCTTGCAAAATCATGGCCGTTCAGGCGGGACTCAATGAACCTGAGATGACCACCAAGGCACTTGAGGCACACTACATGGCCGGTGGTAACGTGCCGCTAGTCGTCCGATCCTTGATCGCCGCCCACAAAGCCAAAACGATTCGCCTTAGCTTTCGCGAAGCCACAGCGATTGACCTCGCCGGTCGCGATGTGCTCAAAGCCGTTCAGACGAGTGTCTATCCCCAAGTCATTGATTGTCCACCCCGTGGTTCCGGCCGCAAGTCTTTGGATGCTGTCGCGAAAGATGGCGTGCAGCTAAAGGTGTCCGCTCGTGTCACCGTGCGCTCCAATTTGCAACAGTTGATTGGCGGTGCAACTGAAGAAACCATTATTGCGCGAGTCGGCGAAGGGATTGTCAGCGCGATCGGTTCTGCCCAGGACCACAAGGCGGTACTCGCCAACCCAGACATGATTTCCAAAGCCGTGCTCGCCCGCCGCCTCGATTCTCAGACGGCTTTCGAAATCGTCTCAATCGACATAGCCGATATTGACGTTGGCGAAAATATTGGTGCGCGGCTAAAGGCCGACCAAGCGGAGGCGGATACTCGCGTTGCCCGCGCAAAAGCCGAAGGTCGGCGGGCGATGGCTGTTGCCCAAGAACGCGAGAAAGAAGCATCGATTCAAGAGAGTCGTGCAAAACTGGTCGAGGCTGAGGCGGAAGTCCCCAAGGCCATCGCGGAGAGTTTTCGCTCAGGCCGACTCGGGATTCTCGACTACTACAAGCTTAAGAATATCGAAGCGGACACGAGCATGCGAAAATCGATCGCCGAAATCAGTGCGCCGACGACCTCGCCTTCACCCCAACAAAACAATTGATCGGACCATTCCGCTGCAAACTGAGCGTCTAGTAGTTTTCAAGGTTACCGACGAAACCGACCCTTTTCCCGAGATTTGAATCCACATGGCACGCGACATCGAAGAATTCCTGAGAAAGGCTGCCGAACGCCGCAACAAGAAAGCCGAACAAGCCTCGCAACCACAGGTCGCTCCCTCCCCACCGTCTATCAGCAATCCATCTGCACGACCGCCGCTGAGCCAATTGGTCGTTGAACCTGAGGAAGTCGAAATCGTACGATCGGAATCGGTCGCAAAACATGTCAAGCGACATATCGATACGTCCAATATCGTCCGCCATGTCGAACACTTGGGTGATGACATCGAACAAGCAGACGAGAAAATGGAGGCCCACATCCATAAGGCCTTCGATCCCAACGGCACCCCAGGCGCCCAAGAAACTGCAAGTCAATCACCAGCCAAACTGGCGGGTACCGAGTTGCTCTATATTCTGCGGTCTCCCAAGACGATCCGGCATGCCATCATTATCGCCGAAATAATGAAGCGACCTGAATTCTAATCACACTTTGAGCCAGAATCGTCCGGACCGCAAGCCAAATAGCGACATC
>WBZS01000310.1_pt1 | contig 74140 bp, 63 predicted proteins | sample 5204201 | NCBI WGS metagenome assembly WBZS01 (sample SAMN12344357, study PRJNA552823) | activated sludge metagenome | biome: Activated sludge suspended growth; feature: Nitrification reactor; material: Wastewater; isolation source: activated sludge from nitrification reactor of wastewater...
GTAAGCCGTGTGCGGGAAATTCGCATGCACGGTTTGAACGGGGGTGTTGGCTTCTATCGAAACCTTCTGGCTCGATAGGGGCCAACATCTACCAATGAAAACGGCCCAACTCCCCCCGGTTCGCGTCGAGCCCTCGGTGCGTGACGAGATCCAGAGCGTGCTGGTCGCCGGTGAAACGCTGTCTGGCTTCATCGAATCGGCCGTGCTCATGGAGGCCGGTCGGCGCAAGGCGCAGCAGGCCTTTCTGGCCCGTGGCCGCGCCGCGTTGCATGCGGCCAAACAAAGCGGCGAGTTCTACGCGGCTGACGCGGTGCTTGACCAGATGCAGCAACGCCTGGCCGACCGGGTGGCCGAATTGCGTCAAGCCAAGCCGCCCGCGCCGCAGCCGTGAGCGACACGGTCGTCCTCACCCGTGAAGCCAAAGAGGACTTGCAGCGGCTGGAAGACGTTCTGATCGAGCAGGTGCTGGTGCACGGCGACTTTGACCTGCCGGCGCGCGCGGTGGCGGCGATTCGCCTCGAATTGCGAATTCCTGAAGCCAACCCGTACACCTGCCGCAAGGTCGGCAACAACCCGTACGAGCGGGAGTTGGTGATTCCGTTTGGCGCGTCCGGCTATGTGGCGCTGTTTGAAATCCTCAGCGACCACGAGGTCGCCGTCGCGGCGCTGCGCCAGCAGCGCGAGGACGACTACCGCTGAACGTCGAACCGCCGCGCGAACGCTGGCGCGCCGCGGTACAGCCTATTCGCTGGCTACCGCTGGCTGGCGCAGCCAGACTGGCTCATCCGCATGAATGAAGCCGCCCGCACGGCAAATTGCCGGCGCGGCCTGGTTGGCCTATAAGCCGACCTGGAATTCAACCCCCAACCCCCGGAGGCCGCGATGCCCTTTGCCGACCTTGTGATCCTGTTGCCCGGCATCACCGGCAGCGTGCTGGCCAATGCCGCGGGCAAGGAGGTCTGGTCGCCGTCGCTGGGCGTCGCCTGGCGGGCGATCACCAGCTTTGGCCAATCGATCAAGGATCTGGAGCTGGCCGGAGACGATGTCGACGACGGCGTCACCGCGCCGCGGCTGGTGCCCGATGTGACCATCGTGCCCGGGCTGGTCAAGATCGACGGCTACAGCCGCGTGCAGGACTACCTGATCCGCCAGCTTGAGCTGACCGAGGGCCAGAACTTCCACGCCTTCCCCTATGACTGGCGGCGCGACAACCGCGTCAACGCCAGGCGCCTGCAGTCGCAGGCCATGGACTGGCTGGCCGCCTGGCGCCGGCAATCGGGCAACGCCGACGCGCGGCTGGTGTTGATCGGCCACTCGATGGGCGGGTTGATTTCGCGCTACTTCATCGAGTGCCTGGGCGGCTGGCAGCACACCCGCACGCTGCTGACGCTGGGCACGCCGCACCGCGGCTCGCTCAATGCGGTGGGCTTTCTTGAAAACGGCATGAAAAAAGGCATTGGCCCAGTGGGGCTGGACTTGTCGCCGCTGCTGCGCTCGCTGACCAGCGTCTACCAGTTGCTGCCTATCTACCCCTGCGTCGGCGCGCCCGGCGCAGCGCTGCAGCGCGTGGCCGACGCCGCCGGCGCCGGGCTGCTGACGCGGGTGGACGCGGCACGCGCCGCCGCCGCGCGCGCTTTCCACCAGGAGATCCAGGACGCGCAGGCGCGCAACGCCAAGGACAGCGCCTACGCCGACCATGGCCCGGCGCTGGTGCCGGTGGTCGGCATCGAGCAGCCGACCGCGCAATCGGCGCGCGTGGACGGTGGCCGGTGCACCCTGGTCAACGAGTACGAGGGCGAAGACCAGGGCGGTGACGGCACGGTGCCGCGGGTCTCGGGCACGCCGATCGAACTGGGCGACGCCAAGCGCGAGGTCTACGCCGCCGAAACCCATGGCGCGCTGCAAAACGCCGATGGCACGCTGGCCAACCTGCACGGCGTGCTCACGCGCGAGCGCATCGATTTCCGGCGCTTCCAGCAGGCGGCTGACGCGGCGCGGCTGACGCTGGCGCTGGACGACGTGGTGCTGCCCGGCGAGCCGCTGCGCGTGCGCGTGCGGCCTTCCGAAGGCAACGCCAAGGTGCGGCTGACGTTGCGGTCGCTGGCCGACGGCCGGGTGCGCGAGGAAAGCCTGCGCCGCGACGCCGAGCCGCGCTGGCAGTGCGGCGAATTCAGCCTGGAGCCCGGCATCTGGCGCGTCACCGCGCAGGCCGAGGGGGCGACGCCGGTCAGCGACCTGGCCGTCGCTGCCGCCGCCTGAACACCATGGAGCCTGCGGCATGACGATGCGCTGGAGCACCGATTTCCTCATCGCCGACGGCGAGGCGCCCGCCGCGCCCGAGCTTGACGGCATCCAGGCCTCGTTCGTGGCCTGGGTGGTGGTCAGCCGCGACCGCGGGCGCTGGCTGTATGTCTTTGCCCGGCGCGAGGTGTTGAGCCACCCGCGGCTGCTGCAGCTCGTGCAGTCCGGCGCCGACCTGAACACCCTGCCGCTGAAAACCGCGCTCGATTTGCACGAGGGGCAAATGAGCGCGCAGGTCAGCGACCGCGCGCAGGCGGTCGAGCGCGCGCCCGATCCGGCACGGCCGAGTGCCGCGCGCTGGGTCGAGATGCAGGCCGGCGTGCCGGTGGCGGTGGGCGGTGCCGACGTCAGCGGCCCGCGCGCCTCGCGCGGCGGACCGACCGCCGCGGCGCCGCCCGCGCCCGTGGCTGCGATGCCACCGCCGCCTGCGCCGCCGCCACCGTCGCCGATGGCGGTGCCCGAATCCGCCGGTGCGCCCAGCGCATCGCTACCCGACGAAGGCACCGAGCCGCAGCGCTACCCGTCGATCGAGCCCGAAGGCGCGCTGCGCGCCGTCGCCGCGGTGACCTTTCTCGTCGACCTGTTGCGCGAGGAAACCGCGCACACGCTGGGTGGCATCGCGCTGCCGCCGATGGCGGCGGACTGGACGCGGCTTGACGTCGGCGTGCAGTTGCAGTCGCCGCAGATCGATTTCGACGCCGCCGGCTTTGGCACGCTGACCGTGCTGCGCAACGCGCCCTCGCTGGCCGCGCGCATCAGCGGCCGCGTCAAGCCGGGCCTGCAAGCGGGCGCCAGCGTCGAAGTCAAGGCCAAGTTCCTGCTGGGCACGCGCTTTTGCGGCTCGGCCGCGCGCACGCTGGCGCTCGATGGTGGCGCGGCGGCGGCAGCCACCGACGCCGCCGCGCAAGGCGTGGTGCAACTCGACGCCCAGGCCGCCGCGCCCGACCTGACCGTCTTCGTCACCGGCGCCGACCCACAAGCCCCCGGCAAGCAATATTGGCTGATGGTGATGCCGGCCTTTGCCAGCCGTCCACCCAAGCTCGATGGCCGCATCGACCTCGGCCGCGACCCGGCCCAGCAGGCCACCGCGCTGTTCAAACAGTTCGCCAAGCTTGACCGCGGCGCGCACCGCGAAGCGATCGAAGGCTTTGGCGAAAAGCTGTGGCAACTGGCGCCGCCGGAGTTCCAGGCCGGCTACTGGGCGCTGGTCGACCACCTGAAACGGCGGCTGACGATCCAGTTCATCAGCGACGACCCCTACCTGCCCTGGGAGCTGATGTGCCCGTTCCGCGACGGCCAGGCGCAGGGGCCGCTGGCGCTGGAGCACGACGTGGCGCGCTGGATCAACCGCTGGCGCGGCTACATGCGCAACCGCCTGCCCGGCGGCAGCCTGCTGGCGATGGCGCCGCGCTACAGCGCCGGCGACGCGCTGCCGCTGGCCCAGCAGGCCGCGCAGGCGCTGGTCGACCAATTCGGCGCGCAACGCCTGCCCGGCACGCGCGAGCGCCTGCTGCAACTGCTGGAGCAGCCGCCGGCCGAGCCGGTGGCGCTGCTGTACTTCACCGGCCACGGCGCCTTTGCCGCCGACACCGCCGACGCCTCGCGGCTCAAGCTCGAAGACGGCGCCAGCCTCAGCGCCCTCGAAGCCGGCCGGCAAAAGGTGGTGCTGGGCGAGCGCCACGGCAGCGTGGTTTTTCTCAACGCCTGCGAGGTCGGCGCCAGCGGCAGCGTGCTGGGCAATGTCGGCGGCTGGGCCGACGCGCTGCTGTCGCGCCGCTTTGGCGCGCTGATCGCGCCACTGTGGGCGATCGACGAAGAAGACGCCGCGCAGGTCACCGCCGAGCTGATGCAGCGCATCGTCACCGACCGCGTGCCGCTGGGCCAGGCGCTGCGCGAGCTGCGCGTGCGCCACGGCGAGGTGTCGCCCACCTTTTACTCGTACCTGCTGTACGGCGACGTGACCGCGCGGCTGGGCTGAGCGGCTGGCGCGGCGGCGTCTCTGTAGATTCAGTCGACGCGCTGCCGCGACACCCGCAGCATCAGCAGCGTCAGCGCCAGCGCGGCCAGCGTCAGGCCGGTGGTCGAAGCCACCCAGAAGCCGCGCGGGCCGTGCCAGGCGGTCGGCAGCCAGGACACTTGACCGGCGGCCAGCCAGCGCCCGCCGGCCAGGCCGACGCCCCACAGCGCGGCGACGTAAATCAGCATTGGCCAGACCGCCACATGCCAGGCGCACAGCACGAAGGCGGTCAGCACCTGCGCCGCGTCGGCGGCATGAAACACCACCACCCAGGCCAGCAGCGACAGCGTCACCGCGGCGACCGCCGGCTCGCCGGTGTACAGGCTGACCACCGCCTGGCGGCCGATGAACACCGCCGCGCCAACCGCCAGAGACAGTGCCAGCGTGAATTGCAGGCCGTGCACGCCCAGCCGCCGCGCGTCGTGCAGGTCGCCAGCGCCAATGCGTTGCGCGACCAGCGCCGCGGTGCCGTTGGCCAGCCCGAGCGGCAGCATGAACAGCAGCGACACCAGGTTGGCGGCGATCTGGTGCCCGGCGACCGCGGTTTCGCCCAGCCGGGCAATGAACAAGGCCATCGCCGAAAAGCCAGTCACCTCGACCGCGATGCCGGCGCCCATCGGCACGCCGAGCTTGAGCAGCGCGCGCAGCGACGCCAGGCTGGGCGCGCGTTGCCCCGGCGCGCCAAACGCAAAGCGGCGGTAAAAACCGTCGCGGCGCAGCAGCCAGGCCGCGGCCAGCGCCTGCGCCCACATCACCGCCATGGTGCCCAGCCCGCAGCCGACCACGCCCAGCGGCGCAATGCCCAGCGCCGGCACGCCGCCAATCAAGGCCAGCGACAGCGGCACCTTCAGCGCCAGCCCGGCGAGCTGCAGGGTCATCACCGTCTTCGGCCGCGACACCGCGGTGTTGAAGCCGCGAAACACCGTGAAGACCAGCGTCGCCGGCAGGGAAAACGCCAGCGCCAGCAGGTACAGCCGCACCTTGTCGGCCATCGCCGGCCCGGCCTTGGCCCAGGCAATGAAGGGCGCCGGAAAGGCCAGCAGCAACGAGCCGACCAGCGACAGCCCCAGCGCCAGCCACAGCGCCTGCCAGAACTGGTGCCCGGCCTCGCGCCACTGGCCGGCGCCGTAGAGCCGGCCGACCACCGGGCTGACCGCCATCACCACGCCCATCAGCCCGATGAAGACGGTGATGTAGGCCGCGCCGCCGACCGCCAGCGCGGCCAGGTCGGCGGTGGCGTGGCGGCCGACCAGTACGGTGTCGAGCGTGCCAAAGGCCAGCACCGCCACCTGGCCGACAAACACCGGCCAGGCCAGCGGCACGATGCGGCGCACGCTGGCGATGAAGCCAGCGTTGGCGCGGGCCGAGCCTGCGCGGTGCGGCGCCGTTCCCTCCGCCGCCGCCGCCGGCGCGTCTGCGCTCATTGGTGCACCCTACGGCCTGCGGCCGGTCCCGCCAAGCGGGATTGAGCCCCTTCGGGCGGCCGGGCGGAGCTCATCGCCGCGAGCCGTGGCGCGGCGTGGCCGGCACGTCGCCATCGCGGGCCAAGGGGGCGGCGCGGTCGGCGGCGGCAAAGCGGGTGGCGTCCGGGTGGTCGCTGCCGTCGGCGACGCGGGCGCGTTCGGCGTAGCGGTTGAAGCGCCAGGCCGTGCCCTGCTGCGTGATGCGGCGCCAGACGGCGCGTTTTTCAGCCGGGCTGTAGGCGGTCCAGTGCCGCACCTCGTCTTCGCTGCGGCCGCAGCCTTTGCACACCGCGTCGCCCTGCGCGGTCGAGCAAATCGCGATGCACGGCGCGTCGGGCGTGCTGGCGTACCAGGCCAGCCAGGCGGCGCGCGCTGTCGCCGGCATGCTGGCCTCGTCGGCCAGCGCCTGCTTGTAGTAGCCCATCAGCGCGTAGACCTCGGCCAGCGCACGCACCTCGGCGCAGGCGCTGATGCCGTCGGGCGACGGCGAGCGCTCGCGCCACCAGTTGATCGCCGCCTCGATGTCGGTGATGTGGATGCCGGCCATGCGCTCATCGCGCGCCGCTGGCGCGGTCGAGGTTGATGAAGGGCGTCGCGCCGCCGGCCACCTGGGGCATCTTGCCGTCCCATTTGGCGATGGCCGCGCGCTCGTTCTCGATGCGGCGCAGCGCCAGCAACTCCTGCGTCACCTGCTGCCGCTGCAGCGCCAGCGCCTCGGCCTCGGCCTTGGCGCTGGCCACCTTTTGCCGCGCCTCGACCTCGATGCGCTGCAGGTCGCGGTCGGCCTTGAGCTTGCTTTGCTCGGCGCTGACCTTGGCCTCGATGGCCTCGCTGAAGCTCTTCGAGAACGTGAAGTTGATGATCGCGAACTCGTCCAGCACCAGGCCGTGGCGCTGCATTTTTTCGCGCAGCAGCACGCCGATGGCGTCGCGCACCTCGGTGCGGCGGGTGATCAGCTCCTCGGCGGTAAAGCGCGCGGTGGCCGCCTTCACCGCCTCGTGGGTGGCCGGAATGATGAGGCGTTCGGCGGCGATCTCGGTCGACGGGCCGATGTTCTTGAACGCCTCGACCGCCGCGCTCGGCAGCAGGTGGTAGTTGATCGCCACCCGCGTGTGCACCGACTGCAGGTCGCGCGACGCGGCGTCGCCTTCGCCTTCGCCCTTGAGCAGCCGGATGTCCATCAGGTTCATGGTTTGCGCCAGCGGAAAGCGCAAATGCAGCCCCGGCTCGTAGACCTGCGCGCTGGGCGAGCCAAAGGTGGTCATCACCCCGCGGTAGCCTGCCGGCACCACCGCCACCGGTGCCAGCAGCCACAGCGCCGCAACCAGCGCCAGCAGCAGCAAAAGCCGGCCGGCCCAGGTCGACCCGGTGCTGAAACGGTCACTCAAAGCCATGGCACTCCCCCTTTGCGGGCGGATTGTGCGGCGGCCAGCGTGGCGGCGCGGCGCGCGGGGCCGGCGCAATCAACCGCCGAACGGATGCCGCCTGCGGCGCCCAGGCCGCGCGGTCAATCGGCGGCGGCGCAGGGCGGGCGTTTCAGGCCGCGCTGCGGGCCAACGCCAGCGCCCGCGGCCCGAAAGCGTAGGCGTCCATCGCCAGGCAGCCGTAGGTCAGGCTGTCGTGGATGCGCTGCGCGCCATCGCTGCGGCCGCCGGCGCCGGCGGCGACGTAAAACGGCAGCAGGTGCTCGTCGGTCGGGTGCATCAGCGCGGCGTGCGGCGCCTGGCGCCGGTAGTCGAACAGCGCGTCCCAGTCGGCGGCCGCGGCGCGTTCGGCAAACCAGGCGCGAAAGGCGGCGCTCTCGGCGATTTCCGGCGCGTTCAGCGCCGGCTGCCGGGCGCTGAGGACCAGGCGCAGGTTGTGCGTCAGGCTGCCCGACCCGACCACCAGCACGCCTTGCGCGGCCAATGGCGCCAGCGCCGCGCCAAGCGCAAACAGCCGCGTCGGCGACCAGTCGGGCGGAAAGCCCAGCGGCAGCACCGGAATATCGGCCGCCGGCCAGGCAAAGCGCAGCGGCGACCAGATGCCGTGGTCCAGCCCGCCCTGGTCGACGCTGTGCACCGGCAGCCCGGCCGACTTGACCAGCGCCGCCACCTGAGCGGCCAGCGCCGGCGCGCCCGGCGCGTTCCACTGCAATTGGTACAACGGCTCGGGAAAGCCGGAAAAGTCATGCACCGTGTGGTGTTGCGCGGCGGCCAGCAGCAGCGGTTCGCGGGTCAGCGTGTGCGCCGAGGCGACGACGATCGCCGCCGGCCGCTGCGCCAGGCGTTCCAGCCGCCGCGCCAGGCTGCGCCAGAACGGTCCGCTGGCGCCGGGTTCAAGCGCGGTCATTGGCGAGCCGTGCGACAAAAACAACGGGGGCAGGGCGGTCGGGTTGGTCATGTGGCGATTGGACTGCCGCGGCGCGGTTTGACCATTGCAAGGCCTTGCAACCAAGGTTCAAAGCCAAGCCATTGTTTGGGCTGAACTGGCCATGTCCGCCACGCCCGTGGGCGCCAAGCCGCCTCCAATATAAATAATCCAGCTAGACTGTAAGCTGGATTAATTGGAGGAAAGACGACCATGTCGGTGACCCCCACACCCCAGACCGTCGTGCGCGAAATCGGCGCCTTTGATGCCAAGAACCGCCTGGGCACCTTGCTCGACTGGGTGGAAGCCGGCGAGGAGGTGGTGATCACCCGCCGCGGAAAACCCGTTGCACGGCTGGTGTCAGCGCGCGAGGGCGGCACCCAGGCCGACGCCGTGCGCGCGGTTGAACGCATGCGCGAGCGCGCCGCCGCGCAAGCCGGCAAGTACGACTGGGCGGAGTGGAAAGCGTTGCGCGACGCGGGGCGCGCATGAGTCTGGTCATCGACAGCTCGGCAACATTGGCCTGGCTGTACGCCGACGAGTTGACGACGCCGATCCAGCAGGTGTTGTCACGGGTGCTGGCGACGCAGGCCTGGGTGCCGACACTGTGGCGGCTGGAGGTCGCCAACAGCCTGCAGTCGGCGGTACGGCGTGGCCGCATCGATGCCGCGTTTCGTGATGAGTCGCTGGCCGATCTGGCGCAGTTGAACATCGTCGTCGACCCGGCCACCGATGCCCACGCCTGGTCCACCACGCTGCGCCTGGCGGTGGCGCATGGGCTGACGCTGTACGACGCGGCCTACCTGGAATTGGCGCACCGCCTGGGTCTGCCGCTGGCCAGCCTGGACCTGGCCTTGCGCACGGCCGCCACGGCCCTGGGCGTGCGGCTGCTCGGTATGGACGGTGACGGCCCGCCCTAAACTGCCCGTCCCCTTGCCTGCCGACCCGCGACCCGCTTGACTGCCACGATGCCTTCCCCGCGCACGGCGCCCGCCTTGCGCGCCGTGCGTGTGAACCCGTGGGCGCTGGCCGCGCGCCAGACCTGGCGCGACGCGCGCTCAGGCGAGCTGCGGCTGCTGGTGGTGGCGGTGGTGCTGGCGGTGGCGGCGCTGTGCGCGGTGGGCTTTTTTGCCGACCGCATCGACGGCGCGTTGCGGCGCGACGCAGCGGCGCTGCTCGGCGGCGACGCGGTGGTCGCCAGCGACCTGCCGACGCCGCCGGAATTCGCCGCGCGCGCGCAGGCGCTCGGGCTGGCGTTGACCCGCAGCGCCAGCTTTCCAAGCATGGCGCGCGCCGACGATGCGCAGGGCGGGGCGGTCAAGCTGGCGGCGCTGAAGGCGGTCGACGCGGCCTATCCGCTGCGCGGCACGCTGAGGGTGGCGGCGGCCCCGCCGGTGGCCGCATCGGCAGCCGCCGCGGGCGACGGCCGCGGCGAGCTGCTGCGCCACGGCCCGCCGCGCGGCGCGGTGTGGGTCGACGCCAGCTTGCTGGACGCGCTCGACCTGCACGCCGGCGACCGCCTGTGGCTGGGCGATCTGGCGCTGCGCATCGACCGCGTGCTGCTGCAGGAGCCCGACCGCGGCGCCGGCTTTTCCAACTTTGCGCCGCGCGTCATGCTGCACGCCGACGACTTGCCCGCCACCGGGCTGGTGCAGCCGGCCAGCCGCATCACCTATCGCCTCGCGGTGGCCGCGGCCAAGCCGGGCGCCGACGCCGGGCTGCGTGAATTCACGCGCTGGGCGCAGGCGCAAATCGATGGCGGCGGCCTGCGCGGCGTGCGGCTTGAATCGCTGGAAAGCGGCCGCCCCGAAATGCGCCAGACGCTCGACCGCGCGCAGCATTTCCTGCGTCTGGTGGCATTGCTGGCGGCGCTTTTGTCGGCGGTGGCGGTGGCGATTGCCGCGCGCGACTTCGCCCAACGCCACCTCGACGACTGCGCCATGCTGCGCGTGCTGGGCGCGCCGCAGCGCGCCATTGCCTGGGCCTATGCGCTGGAGTTCGGCGCGGTCGGCTTGCTGGCCAGCGTGCTCGGCGTGGCGCTGGGCTGGGCGGTACACCACGCCTTTGTCGCGCTGATGGCCGGCCTGCTCGACGCCAACCTGCCCGCCGCCGGCTGGCAACCCGCGGCGCTGGGGCTGGGCGTGGGCATGACGCTGATGGTGGCGTTCGGCCTGCCGCCGGTGCTGCAGTTGGCGCAGGTGCCGGCGCTGCGCGTGATCCGCCGCGACGTCGGCACGCCGGGGCCGGCGTCGCTGGCGGTGCTGGCCACCGGCGCGCTGGGCTTTGCCGCGCTGTTGATTGGCGCGTCGGCCGATTCGACGCTGGGCCTGGTGGCGGTCGGCGGCTTTGCCGGCGCGGCGGCGCTGTTTGCGCTGCTGTCGTGGGCCGCGGTGGCCTTGCTGCGGCGCGGCTTGACCAACAGCCGCGCGCCGCGCTGGCTGGTGCTGGCGATGCGGCAACTCGCCGCGCGGCCGGCGTTTGCGGTGCTGCAGATCTCGGCGCTGGCGGTCGGCCTGCTGGCGCTGGTGCTGCTGGTGCTGCTGCGCACCGACTTGATCGCCGCCTGGCGTCGCGCCACCCCGGCCGACGCGCCAAACCGCTTCATCATCAACATCCAGCCCGAACAGGAGGCCGGCTTCCAGCACGCGCTGCGCGCCGCCGGCGTCGCGCGCTACGACTGGTACCCGATGATCCGCGGACGCCTGGTGGCGGTGAACGGCCAGGACTTGAAGCCCGGCCAGTTTGCCGACCCGCGCGCCCAGCGCCTGGCCGAGCGCGAATTCAACCTGAGCCACGCCGCGCAACTGCCGGCGCACAACGACCTGGCCGGCGGCCGCTGGCAAGCTGAAGAGGCCGACGCGCTGAGCGTCGAAGACGGGCTGGCCAAGACGCTGGGCCTGAAGCTCGGCGACCGGCTGCGCTTTGACATCGCCGGCCAGACCCAGGAGGGCCGCATCACCAGCCTGCGCAAGGTTGACTGGGGCTCGATGCGGGTCAACTTCTACGTCATGTTCCCGCGCGCGGCCTTCCCCGACGTGCCGCTGAGCTACATCAGCGCCTTTCGCGCGCCGGCGGCGGCGGGCTTCGACCGCGCGCTGGTGCGGCAGTTTCCGAACATCACCAACGTCGACCTGTCGTCGTCACTGGCCGAGGTGCAGCGCGTGCTCGACCGGGTAATACGCGCGGTCGAATTCGTCTTCGGCTTCACCCTTGCCGCCGGCGTGGTGGTGTTGTTTGCCGCCATCGGCGCAACCCGCGAAAGCCGCGCCCGCGAGTACGCGGTGATGCGCGCGGTCGGCGCTGGCTCAGGCCTGCTGCGGCGCATGCAACGCGCCGAACTGCTGGCGGTCGGCGCGCTGGCCGGGCTGCTGGCGGCGGTCGCGGCGATGGCGGTCGGCAGTCTGCTGGCGCGCCGGGTGTTCGAGTTCACCTGGGCACCCGCACCCTGGGTACCGGCCGCCGGCCTGGCCGCCGGCGCGCTGCTGGCCTGGGCCGCCGGCTGGTGGAGCCTGCGCGGCGTGTTGCGTCGCCCGGTGATGGACACGCTGCGGCAGGCGGCGCAGTAGCGCAGTGGCTTGGCGGGGGCAGGGGTCGGACGCAGGAAGATTCCTGCTGGCCGCGGATTTGACCGGTTGATTGCGGCGATATCCCTGGCCGGGCCTCTTTGACAAGGACGCGGCCCGCGCGCCGGTGTGGCTCTTTCCTTTTCAGTGAGCGCAGATGCCGAACACCGCATCAAAGCGCTTCAGCGCTGCGGCCAGCAGCTTGGTGTGGCCGGTTCCCCAGGGGTGCGGGCGGGCATGGCGCGCGTGCCAGTCGAACGACTTGGGCTGGTGCGTCAGCAGGTAGCCCGGTTCGCCCTTGGCGCCCGGCGCCGCGATGGCGAAGGGGTTGTCCGCATGGCGCTGTGCGTGCGTCATCGGGAAGCCGACAACCAGGCCGGTGCGCTCGTTGAAGGCCTTCGTCGAGATCACCAGCATCGGATGGTCCTCGGGCATCTCTGCACCGACTGCCGGGCTGTACTGGATGAAGATGATCTCGGCGCGCTCCGGCACCCAAAGCGCGGACTTACGCGTCGCCATTGGCAAACGCCTCCTTACCGACCGGGCGATCCGCGATGGCCTCGCCGCAGTGCTTCTCTGGGTCGAAGGCGGCCAGCATCTGGTCCAGCGTCGGCTCCACCACGGTCTCGATGACGATGCGGCCAGGCTTGACCGTGACGCGCACCGGCGAGCCCTCGGCCACGCCGGCAGTCTTGGCCATCGGCTTCGTGAGGCGCAGCGCGAGGCCGTTGCCCCAGGCGCTGATCTGTGCTGTCGAAGTGCTCATGTGCAATCACCCATTCGTTGACACGAGTGTATCAACGCCTCTGCAACGTTTCAGCATTCGTTGATACGCGTCGGTCGACTGTGGCCACTCATTCGGCGACAGGCAGTGCTGCATGGCGTCTGCGCGTACGGCCAGCGTATCCATTGCGCGCAGCAGTCTCTGGTGCGTCACCGACGACGTATCCACCGCCGGCACGTGCGACATCTCCAGCCAGCGCAGCACGCCGAGACTAGAGATGGTGTCGCGCAAGCGATTGAAGACCATCACCCGCAGCAGCCGCTCGCAGCGGAAAGGCGTGCTGCCATTGCGAAGGACACGGCGAAAGGCATCGCCGAATCCCAGCCTGTGCTACAGCGCTGTCAACAGCCTGATGTCAACATCGCTCGATGCGCTAGAGAAACGGATGTCCAGCTCATACGTGGGCGTCGCGGTAGCGGGGTCGCCGGAAACACGGTGAATGCTACGACCCAATGCGTTAGCAGCACCGGCGCGAACCTGCGCCAACGGTCGAAGGTGGCAAGGACGAGCTACCGCGGCTGGCCGGCATCGCCGCGGAATGCTCTCAACACTATTCCGCCCATGAGGTTCCACTTCAGCGACCTAAACGCGAATGTCGTCTCACTTCAAAAGCTGCCGCCTAAAGCGAAAGATGCATGGAAAGAGTTGCATCAATGAAATACTTTCGTCCGCCGCCAAAGCAAAAGTGCCGCCATTCCAGCAACGAGCAGTGAGAAAGTTGAAGCCTCGGGTACCGAGGAAACTACATTGTCAAACAAGACGTCCTGACTATTGAGCGTATAGCCGACAGGCAACGAAATACCGAATCGGCCACTATTCAGAAAATCCACCGATGCCGACGAAGGAGCATAGGTTGCAGATTGAAAATAGGGCATTACGATTCCCTGCAAGTCGGCACGAAATCCGACTTCATCCCCTACTTTTGCCTCAAACTCCACAACTGCTATACCTGCAAGATTAGCTGCATTGGAAGATACAATATGCGGTGCAGCACGGGAATACGGAATTTCTTGAAAGGGCTCAGATATCGGTCGCGTCACTGCAAGCGAGTATGTATCGATAGCGGAATTGCCGTTGGTTGTATTGAAGTACAGTTGCGAAATATAGAGCTTGTCTGTCGTGACATTATCGGCGCTGAGAGTGCCTCCTAACTGCATGAAAGGAAAACCTGCAGTCGCAAAAAAAGATCCATCGAATGCGAATGTGGCCCTAATGGTGGCCGTAGAACCTGCAGGACCAGCGAGCACGCCGCTCCCCAAGACTGACCCTACTGCATTGGAGAAATAGGCGGCGTTGGTTGAGATCGATTCCGACACGGAATAAGCAGCCCGACCTCGAACCACCCCAAATTCAGCATCTACGGCAACCTGCGTAATAGACGACAGGCCAGGCACCAATTTGACAGAAGAGCCTGTTGGGTTGAGTTCCAGCACACCATCAGAGGCGCTGAGGAGTTCCCTCGATATAGGCTGCCCGTCCAAATTAGGACTTCTTTGTGCCTCAGCAGCCGCCCATGTCGTGCTTGATGCGATATAGAAAGCCGACGCGGCAATCAACGGAATAGAATTGAGCATCAATACATCCTCACGAGTTGAAAATACCACCTTCGACGTACTAGGAAAACTCCTAAAGTGATGACATGATCGAAGAATTATTAAAATAATATATATTGCAGAAATCTGTCGATTCCCCACCCATTCAGGGGGGGTGACTTGGAACGGTATCCACACTTCAACTTTGAGCCGGCCATTGTCCGGCCCGGCGGGGCCCAGCGGAGGCCCGGCGGGAGGTGGACCCGGCCGCGCCACTGAGAGCGCCAGGACGCCGCCCCCTGCCCCAACTTTAACCTTTCGGAGAATTGGCATCCAATGCGCCTGCTACCTAAAATCACCCGTTTGGCCACCCGCCAGCCATGACTTCCGCCCCGCCACCGCTGCCTTTCATCCCGTTTGCGCTGCCCGACATTGGCGACGAAGAAATCGCCGAGGTGGTGGACACGCTGAAAAGCGGCTGGATCACCACCGGGCCGAAGGCGAGGCGGTTCGAGGCCGACTTCGCGGCGTTTCTGGGGCACCCGAGGGGCTGCACTGCGTGGCGGTCAATTCGGCCACTGCCGGACTGCATCTGGCGCTGGAGGCGCTTGGCGTCGGCCCTGGCGACGAGGTCATCACCACCACCCACACCTTCACCGCCACCGCCGAGGTAGCGCGTTATCTGGGCGCCGACGTGCGGCTGGTCGACATCGACCCGGCGACGCTGAACATCGATGCCGCGCAGGTGCAAGCCGCACTGACGCCGCGCAGCAAGGCGATCGTGCCGGTGCATTACGGCGGGCTGGCGGCCGACATGCCGGCGCTGCTGGACATCGCGCGCCGCCATGGCCTGCACGTGGTCGAAGACGCCGCCCACGCGCTGCCGACCACCTGCGGCGGCCGGCTGGTCGGCACGCTGGCGAGCGACGCCGCGGTGTTCAGCTTCTATGCCAACAAGACCATCACCACCGGCGAGGGCGGCATGCTGGTCACGCGCGACGCCGCGCTGGCCGCGCGCGCCCGCGTGATGCGCCTGCACGGCATCAGCCGCGACGCCTTTGACCGCTTTACCGCGACGCGGCCGAGCTGGTATTACGAGATCGTCGCGCCGGGCTACAAGTACAACCTGACCGACATCGCCGCCGCGCTGGGGTTGCAGCAGTTGAAAAAGGCGCGCGCGTTCCAGCAGCGCCGCGAGGCCATTGCGCGCCGCTACCAGGCCGGCCTGGCCGATTTGCCGGTGTTGCTGGCGCCCGAGCCGCCGCCGGGCCAGACGCACGCCTGGCACCTGTACCCATTGCGCCTGCGCGACGATGCCGGCATCGGCCGCGACGCCTTCATCGAGCGGCTGTACGCGCTGGGCATAGGCTGCAGCGTGCACTACATCCCGCTGCACCTGCAGCCCTACTGGCGCGACCGCTATGGCTTGACGCCGACGCAGTTTCCGCACAGCCAGCGGGTCTTCGAGCGCCAGGTCAGCCTGCCTATCCACACCCGGATGGCGCCGGCCGATGTCGACCGCGTGATCGCCGCGGTGCGGGCGACGCTGGCCAGGCCAACGGCCGGTTAAGGCGTTGGCCAAGCGGCTGTTTGACCTGCTGTCGGCGACACTCGGCCTGCTGCTGCTGGCGCCGCTGTTGCTGGCGCTGGCGCTGCTGGTCAAGCTGGATTCGCCGGGGCCGGTGTTTTTCCGCCAGCAGCGGGTGGGGCGGCACGGCGCGCTGTTTCGCATCCACAAATTTCGCACCATGCACGCCGACGCTGCATCACGTGGCCCGGCGGTGACGGTCGGGCGCGACCCGCGCATTACCCGCATCGGCCACCGCCTGCGCCACTACCGGCTGGATGAACTGCCGCAGTTGATCGACGTGCTGCAGGGCACGATGAGCCTGGTCGGCCCGCGGCCCGAGGTGCCGCGGTATGTGGCGCACTACCCGCCGGCGTTGAAGGACGTGGTGCTGTCGGTGCGCCCGGGCATCACCGACCCGGCGTCGTTGGCGCATTTGGACGAGGCCGCCGAGCTGGCCGCCGCGGCAGACCCCGAGCGCCACTACATCGACCAGGTGCTGCCGCGCAAGCTGCGGCTGCAAGCCGACTACGCGGCGCAGGCCAGCCTGGCGTCGGACGTGGCGCTGCTGTGGCGCACGCTGACCTTACTGGTCAGGCGCTGAGCGCCGCCGCCGCGCGCCAAGGCGTGGCCAGGCGACTCAAAACCATGCCCACAACCGCCGCAGCCAGCGCGGCACGCGGTCGGCCTTGGGTTCGTAATGGGTGCGAAACGCGGCGCTGCAAGCCATGTTGATCTCCGAAATGTCCTGTATGGATGATCAACTGTATGAAACATCAGTCTGGCGCGCAAGCGATGGCCGCGCCGGGCGACGGAACTGAGCAGGCGGCTCACCCGCTCAGCGCTGTGTGGCCTCCAGGCCGCTGGCAAAGTGCAGCCGCATCAACCGCGCCGCCTCGGCCGCGTCGCGGCGGTTGATGGCGTCAAGCAGCGCGCGGTGCTCGGCGAGGGCATCGGCGCTGCGGCCACGCTTGAGCAGCGACAACTGCCGGTTCAGCTTCATCACCTTGCGCAGGTCGGCCACGATGTTGCGCGCCCAGCGGTTGCCGGCGATTTCCAGCAGCTTGAGGTGGAACTGCTCGTTGGTGGCGAAGAACGCGTCGCGCTGGCGCAGTTGCTTTTCCAGCCGCTCGTGCAGCGCTTGCAGCTCGGCGCGCTGTGCGGCGTCGGCGCACTCGGCGACGGTGGCCGCGGCGTCGGCTTCCAGCAGCGCCATCAGGTGGTAGACCTGGGCCACGTCGGCGGCCGACATCTCGGTGACATAGGCGCCGCGACGCGGCTTCATCGTCACCAGGCCTTCAACGGCCAGCACCTTCAGCGCCTCGCGCAGCGGCGTGCGGCTGATGCCGTAGTCGACGGCGATGCGCTGCTCGTCTATCCAGTCGCCGGGCTGCAGGTCGCGGTTGAAGATTTGCTGGCGCAGCCGCTCGGCGACCACCTGGTACAGCGCACGGTGCGGCAGCGGCCCGGTGTGGGCCGTGCCGGCGTCCGGCGGTGCGCTGGCTTGGGAAGGCACTGGCGGCTCCGAGTGGCGGCTAACCACCCGCAGGCGGCGCCTGGCATTGGCCGAAAGTGAATCGCTGTCGGCAAACGGTCAGCTTTTGAATTCATAATTATGCATAACCGATACCTTTGTGAACGCTGTTGCAGGAGGTTTGCGCACGGTTGATTGCAGGTGCTTTGAGCGGCGTCGCACGGCTGATCCTTCCACTGGCCGGTGGGGTGGTCCGGTCGATCGGCGTGGCTTGATCGCCAGCGCCGCGTATTCGCGGCATCATTGACCGTTCAAAACCGCCGCCCCGCCCGTGCGGGGTGATTCGAACACCGCCCAGGCGCCGGCCATCGGTCGTCGCCAATCAGAGGGAAGCTGCCATGACCCAAGCCGAATTCACCCCCGCCACGCTCGCCCAATGGCAAAAAGCCGCCGCCAAGTCCGCCCCGGGCGGCGATGTCGCGGCGCTGAACTGGCAAACGCCCGAGGGCATCAGCGTCAAGCCGCTGTACACCGCGGCCGACCTGGCCGGGGTCGGCAACCCCGATTCGCTGCCCGGCTTCGAACCCTTCATCCGCGGCCCGCAGGCCACGATGTACGCGGTGCGGCCGTGGACCATTCGCCAGTACGCCGGCTTTTCCACCGCCACCGAGAGCAATGCCTTTTACCGCCGCGCGCTGGCCGCCGGCGGGCAGGGCGTGTCGGTGGCCTTCGACCTGGCCACCCACCGCGGCTACGACTCCGACCACCCGCGCGTGACCGGTGACGTCGGCAAGGCCGGCGTGGCGATCGATTCGGTCGAGGACATGAAGATTCTTTTCGACGGCATTCCGCTGGAAAAGATCTCGGTGTCTATGACCATGAACGGCGCGGTGCTGCCGGTGCTGGCCGGCTACGTGGTGGCCGCCGAAGAGCAGGGCGTGGCGCAGGATAAGTTGAGCGGAACCATCCAGAACGACATCCTGAAGGAGTTCATGGTCCGCAACACCTACATCTACCCGCCCGAGCCGAGCATGCGGATCATCGGCGACATCATCGAGTACACGGCGCAGCACATGCCGAAGTTCAACTCGATCAGCATTTCCGGCTACCACATGCAGGAAGCCGGCGCCAACCAGGCGCTGGAGATGGCCTTCACGCTGGCCGACGGCAAGGAATACGTCAAGACCGCGCTGGCCAAGGGGCTGGACGTCGACGCCTTCGCCGGGCGGCTGAGCTTTTTCTGGGCCGTCGGGATGAACTTCTATCTCGAAATCGCCAAGATGCGCGCGGCGCGCATGCTGTGGTGCCGGATCATGAAGGGCTTCGGCGCCAAGAGCCCGAAGAGCATGATGCTGCGCACCCACAGCCAGACCAGCGGCTGGAGCCTGACCGAGCAGGATCCGTACAACAACGTCGTGCGCACCGCGATCGAGGCGATGGCGGCGGTGTTCGGCGGCACGCAAAGCCTGCACACCAACAGCTTCGACGAGGCGATCGCGCTGCCGACCGAGTTCTCGGCGCGCATTGCCCGCAACACGCAATTGATCATCCAGGAGGAGACCCACATCTGCAGCGTCGTCGACCCATGGGCCGGCAGCTACATGATGGAGCGGCTGACGCAGGACATGGCCGACAAGGCCTGGTCCATCATCGAAGAAGTAGAAGCCATGGGCGGCATGACCAAGGCCGTCGATTCCGGCTGGGCCAAGCTGAAGATCGAAGCCAGCGCGGCCGAGAAGCAGGCCCGCATCGACTCGGGCAAGGACGTCATCGTCGGCGTCAACAAGTACAAGCTCAAGACGCAGGCCGAAGTCGACATCCGCGAGGTCGACAACGTCATGGTGCGTGAAGAGCAGATCGCGCGGCTGAAGTCGATCAAGGCCAGCCGCGACAACAGCAAAGTGGCCGCCGCACTGGCCGCGTTGACCGCGGCGGCCAAGGGCAACACCGGCAACCTGCTCGACCTGACGATACAGGCCATGCGGCTGCGCGCCACCGTCGGCGAGGTCAGCGACGCGCTGGAAGCCGCCTATGGCCGCCACCGCGCCGACATTCAAAAGGTGACCGGCGTCTACGCCGCGGCCTACGACTCGGCCGAGGGCTGGGAAGCGCTCAAGGGCGAGATCTCCGCCTTCGCCAATGAAGCCGGCCGTCGCCCGCGCGTGATGATCGCCAAGCTCGGCCAGGACGGCCACGACCGCGGCGCCAAGGTGGTGGCCACCGCGTTTGCCGACCTGGGTTTTGACGTCGACATCGGCGCGCTGTTCCAGACCCCCGAGGAATGCGCGCGCCAGGCGATCGAGAACGACGTCCACGCGGTCGGCGTGTCGACGCTGGCCGCCGGCCATAAGACGCTGGTGCCGGCCATCATCCAGGCCTTGCGCGACCAGGGCGGCGACGACATCGTGGTCTTCGTCGGCGGCGTGATTCCGCACCAGGACTATGACTTCCTGTACCAGGCCGGCGTGAAGGGCATTTATGGCCCCGGCACGCCAATTCCGGTCAGCGCCAAGGACGTGCTGGAGCAAATCCGAAAGGCGCAAGTCACCGCTTGACCGCCCTCATGTCAATGAGAGATATATCATTGAAATATCTCAATTGATCGAAGGGCATGTCATGTCGGTCGACGTTGCCAAGGTCTTCATGTCGGGGCGCAGCCAGGCGGTTCGGCTGCCCAAGCACTGCCGATTCGCCACCGACGAGGTGACGATTGAGCGCCAGGGCGATGCGCTGGTGCTGCGCCCGCGTCCGTCTGAGGCCGACTGGTGGGCCGAACTTGAACAAGTGCTGAGCGGCTTTGAAGGCGTCGACTTCGTCGACCGGACCACCGGCTCGGGCGCCGACGACGACATTGCGTCGCTGGACTGACCATAGCCCGTGCGCTACTTGCTGGACACCAACATCTGCATCTATGCGATGAAGCAGTCGGTGCCTGTGTTGCGGCGCATGCGCGATGCCGGTCGCGACCGGCTGTTCATCAACACGCTGGTGTTGGCGGAACTGGCCTTTGGCGTTGCGCGCAGTGCCGAGGCGCGTCGGGCTGCCAATCGGGCACTGTTGCAGCGATTTGCCGCCGCGCTTGAAGTGCTGGCCTGGCCCGAGGCTGCGGCGTGGATACATGGCGAACAGCGCCAGCTTTTGCGTTGCGCGGGCACGCCGATCGGCGACATGGATCTGTTGATCGCCGCACACGCGCTGGCCGACGATCTGGTCCTGGTGACCAACAACCTGTCCGAGTTCTCGCGCGTGCCGGGGCTCAAACTGGAAAACTGGGCCGAATGAGCACTGTCACCGATCCTGCCGCTGCCGGCGCGGAGCCATTGCCGTTGACCGAAGCTGCATTGCTTCGCGATGTCATCGGCGCACCCAGCCCGCGCCAGCGCCGCGCGGTCGCCAAGACGATCACGCTGCTCGAATCCTCCCGGCCCGACCACCGCGGTCGCGCCGATGCACTGCTCAACGCGCTGCTGCCGCATGCCGGCGTTGCCGGGCGTTCGTTTCGGCTCGGCATCAGCGGCGTGCCGGGGGTCGGCAAATCGACCTTCATCGAGGCGCTGGGCTTTTATCTGGTCGAGCGCGGCCACCGCGTCGCGGTGCTGGCGGTCGACCCGTCGTCCAGCGTCTCGGGCGGCTCGATCCTCGCCGACAAGACGCGCATGGAGCGGCTGTCGGTGTGCGAGCAGGCCTACATCCGGCCCAGCCCGTCGGGCGGCACGCTGGGCGGCGTGGCTGAGAAAACACGCGAAGCGATGCTGGTCTGTGAAGCCGCCGGCTACGACGTGGTGATCGTTGAAACGGTCGGCGTCGGCCAGAGCGAGACCGCGGTCTCCGGCATGACCGACATGTTCTGTCTGCTGCAACTGCCCAATGCCGGCGACGATTTGCAGGCGATCAAGAAGGGCGTGATGGAGCTGGCCGACCTGGTGGTCATCAACAAGGCCGACCTCGACGAAGCCGCCGCCACGCGGGCACGGGCGCAAATCACGTCTTCACTGCGGTTGATCGGCTTTGGCGGCAACGCCGAGCCGCCGCCCGAGGTGTTGCAGCTCAGCGCGGTCAAGGCCAGCGGGCTGGATGCGTTCTGGGCCGCGGTGTGCCGCTACCGCGATGCCCGCGCGGCCAATGGCCGTCTGGCCGAGCGGCGCCGCGCCCAGGACCAGGCCTGGTTGTGGGAGCGCATAGACGCCGGCCTGAAGCAGCGCTTCAAGGCCCACCCGGCGGTGTGCGCCGCGCTGCCGGCGCTGACCGGGGAAGTGCGCGCCGGCCATGTCGCGCCATCGGTGGCCGCACGCCGCCTGCTTGACCTGTTCGGGGCGGCGTAAGCGCCGTCTGCTCAATACTGATTCATTGCTGGTCCTAGGAGAACCCACTTCATGCACGACATACAACAAAAGCTGGAGGCCATGCGCGCCAAGGCCCGTCTGGGTGGTGGACAAAAGCGCATCGATTCCCAGCACGCCAAAGGCAAGCTGGCCGCGCGCGAGCGCATCGAGCTGCTGCTCGACGAGGGCACGTTCGAAGAATGGGACATGTTCGTCGAGCACCGTTGCGCCGAATTCGGCATGCAGGACAACAAGATCCCGGGCGACGGCGTGGTCACCGGCTACGGCATGATCAACGGCCGGCTGGTGTTCGTCTTCAGCCAGGACTTCACCGTCTTCGGCGGCGCCTTGAGCGAGGCGCACGCCGAGAAGATCTGCAAGATCATGGACCAGGCGATGAAGGTCGGCGCGCCGGTGATCGGCCTGAACGACTCGGGCGGCGCGCGCATCCAGGAGGGTGTCGCGTCGCTCGGCGGTTATGCCGAGGTGTTCCAGCGCAACGTGATGGCCTCGGGCGTGATCCCGCAGATCAGCCTGATCATGGGCCCGTGCGCCGGCGGCGCGGTGTACTCACCGGCGATGACCGACTTCATCTTCATGGTCAAGGACTCGTCGTACATGTTCGTCACCGGCCCCGAGGTGGTGAAGACAGTGACGCACGAGGAAGTCACCGCCGAGGAGCTGGGCGGCGCGATCGCCCACACCACCAAGAGCGGCGTCGCCGACCTGGCGTTCAACGACGATGTCGAAGCCATCCTGATGCTCAGGCGCTTCTACAACTACCTGCCGCTGAACAACCGCGAAAAGCCGCCGGTGCGGCTGGGCACCGACCGCGCCGAACGGCTCGACTTCAGCCTCGACACGCTGGTGCCCGACAACCCGAACAAGCCATACGACATGAAGGAGCTGATCCTGAAGGTCGTCGACGATGGCGACTTCTTCGAACTGCAGCCCGACAACGCGCGCAACATCGTCATCGGCCTGGCGCGGATGGAAGGGCAGAGCATAGGCATCGTCGCCAACAACCCGCAAATCCTGGCCGGCTGCTTAGACATCCGCAGCAGCATCAAGGCCGCGCGCTTTGTGCGTTTCTGCGACGCCTTCAACATCCCGGTGGTGACCTTTGTCGACGTGCCCGGCTTCATGCCCGGCACCGCGCAAGAGTACGGCGGCATCATCAAGCACGGTGCCAAGCTGTTGTACGCGTATGCCGAATGCACCGTGCCCAAGGTCACGGTCATCACGCGCAAGGCCTATGGCGGTGCTTACGACGTGATGAGCTCCAAGCACCTGCGCGGCGACGTCAACTTCGCCTGGCCAAATGCCGAAATTGCGGTGATGGGGGCCAAGGGCGCGGTCGAGATCATCTTCCGCGAGGACAAGAACGACCCCGACAAGCTGGCCGCACGCGAGGCCGAGTACAAGGCCCGCTTTGCCAACCCGTTTGTCGCCGGCAGCCGCGGCTACATCGACGACGTGATCCAGCCGCACGAGACGCGCAAGCGCATCTGCCGTTCGCTGGTCATGCTGCGCGACAAGAAGCTCGACAACCCGTGGCGCAAGCACGGCAATATTCCTTTGTGAATGAACGATGAACGCGCCTGCCCAGCGGCCGGCGCATGAACGATGAAGCGTCAAGTCGACCAGCATTCATCCTTTTTCATGGTTCATCCTTCATCATCGAAGAGGCATTCCACATGTTCAGCAAGATCCTGATCGCCAACCGCGGTGAAATCGCCTGCCGCGTCATCAAGACGGCGAAGAAGATGGGCATCGCCACCGTGGCGGTGTATTCCGAGGCCGACCTCGACGCGCGCCATGTCGATCTGGCCGACGAGTCGGTGTGCATCGGCCCGCCGCCCAGCCGCGAAAGCTATCTGCGCGCCGACAAGATCATCGAGGCCTGCAAGGCCACCGGCGCGCAGGCAGTCCACCCCGGCTATGGTTTTCTCAGCGAGAACGAAGACTTCGCGAAAAAGGTCGAGGAAGAGGGCATTGCCTTCATCGGCCCCAAGCACTACAGCATCGCGGCGATGGGCGACAAGATCGCCTCGAAGAAGCTCGCCAACGAGGCCAAGGTCAACACCATTCCGGGCTGGAACGACGCCATCGAGTCGGCCGAGCGCGCGGTCGAGATCGCGCGCGGCATCGGCTACCCGGTGATGATCAAGGCCAGCGCCGGCGGCGGCGGCAAGGGCTTGCGCGTGGCCTTCAACGACAAGGAGGCGCTGGAGGGCTTCACCGCCTGCCGCAACGAGGCGCGCAACAGCTTTGGCGACGACCGCGTGTTCATCGAGAAGTTCGTTGAAAGCCCGCGCCACATCGAGATCCAGGTGCTGGGCGACGCCCACGGCAACGTGGTCTACCTCAACGAGCGCGAATGCTCGATCCAGCGCCGTCACCAAAAGGTGATCGAGGAAGCGCCGTCGCCATTCATCAGCGACGCCACCCGCCGCGCGATGGGCGAGCAGGCGGTGGCGCTGGCCAAGGCGGTGAAGTACCAGTCGGCCGGCACGGTTGAATTCGTCGTCGGCAAGGACCAGAGCTTTTACTTCCTGGAGATGAACACCCGGCTGCAGGTCGAGCACCCGGTGACCGAGTGCATCACCGGGCTGGACCTGGTCGAGCAAATGATCCGCGTCGCCGCTGGCGAAAAACTCTCCTTCACCCAGGCCGAGGTCAAGCGCGACGGCTGGGCGATCGAGTGCCGCATCAACGCCGAAGACCCGTTCCGTGGCTTCTTGCCATCCACCGGCCGCCTGGTGCGCTACCAGCCGCCGGCCACGACGATGGAAGCCGCGATGCCGATGCCGGTGGGCGGTGGCGTGCGTGTGGACACCGGGGTCTACGAGGGCGGCGAGATCCCGATGTTCTACGACTCGATGATCGCCAAGCTGATCGTCCATGGCGTCGACCGCAACGACGCCATTGAGCGCATGCGCGAGGCCTTGAACGCGTTCGTGATCCGCGGCATCGCCAGCAACATTCCGTTCCAGAGCGCGCTGCTGGCGCACTCGAAATTCGTCGCGGGCGACTTCAACACCGGCTTCATTGCCGAGAACTACCCGAAGGGCTTCTCGGCCGCCGACGTGCCGCATGACGACGCCGACTTCCTGCTTGCGCTGGTGGCCGCCATCTACCGCCGCTACCAGTCGCGCGCCGCGCGAATCACCGGCCAGATGCCGGGCCACGGCTTGAAGATTGGCCGACGCTTTGTCATCGTCGTCAAGGGCGACGGTGGCCAGCACCGCTATGTGCCGGTGGAGATCGATCTCGCCGCCGACGGGGTGATCCATGTCACGCTGGAAAGCGGTGCGCGCTACTCAATCGCCACCGAGTGGCCGTTCAACGCCATCCGTGTCGAGGGCCTGTGCAACGGCCAGCCGTTTACCGCGCAAGTCGAGCGCCATGTGCTGTGGTACCGCGTGTCGCACAACGGCCTGAGCCTGGACGCACAGGTGCTGAGCGCGCGCGCCTCCGAGCTGCTGCGCGTGATGCCGTTCAAGGCGCCGGCCGACATGAGCAAGTTCCTGCTCTCGCCGATGCCGGGGCTGCTGGTCGACGTGGTGGTCAAACCCGGCCAATTGGTGCAGACCGGCGAGCGACTGGCGGTGATCGAGGCGATGAAGATGGAAAACATCCTCACCGCCGCGCAGGACGGCGTGGTCGAGAAGATACTGGCCAATAAGGGTGAGAGCCTGGCGGTCGACCAGCCGATCATCGAATTTGCATGACCGCACCGCGCGGCCTCCCGCGTTCACGCGGGACGCCTTGTTCCAACATCAACGACACACCCCGCACAAAGCCCAAGGAGACAAGCCATGAGTGACAAGCCCTTTCGCATCCTCGGCATCCAGCAAATCGCCATTGGCGGCCCGAGCAAGGAGCGGCTGAAGAACCTGTGGGTCGGCATCTTCGGCCTGACCGTCAAAAGCACCTTCGTCAGCGAACGCGAAAACGTCAACGAAGACATCTGCGCGCTGGGCAGCGGGCCGACCGCGGTCGAGGTCGACCTGATGCAGCCGGTTGACCCGGAGAAAAAGCCCGCGGTCCACGCCACGCCGCTGAACCACGTCGGGCTGTGGGTCGACGACCTGCCCAAGGCGGTCGAATGGATGTCGGCCAACGGCGTGCGCTTCGCGCCCGGTGGCATACGCAAGGGCGCGGCCGGCTACGACATCTGCTTTGTCCACCCCAAGGGCAACGACGAGTTCCCGCTCAGCGGTGAGGGCGTGTTGATCGAGCTGGTGCAGGCCTCGCCCGAGGTGGTTGCGGCGCTCGGCTGAGCGGTTTTTCATGCGCTTTTTGCTGCCGATCGATGGCTCGCCGCACGCGCTGGCCGCGGCGCACCACCTGATTGCGCTGTCACGCGCTGGGCTGGCGGTCGAGGCAGTGCTGGTCAACGTGCAGGAGCCGCCCTCGCTGTACGAGGTGGTGACCGCGCACGATGTCGAGGTGTTGCGCCATGTGCGCAGCGACGCCGGCGCCGACCTGCTGGCCGCGGCCGAAACCCTGCTCAGCGCGGCGAGCGTGCCGTGGCAGAGCGAGGTTGCCGGCGGCCAGCCGGCCACGCTGCTGGTCGAGCTGCTGGAGAACTACGGCTGCGACGCGGTGGTGATTGGTGCGCGCGGGTTGAGCGATGCGCAAGCCGGCGGCATTGGCCAGGTCGCACAGGCGGTGCTGGCGCACAGCCCGGTGCCGGTCACGGTGGTGCGTGACCCCGCCGACGACGGCGACATCAACAGCGAAGACGCTTCCGACTGAACGTTAACCCCACGCCGCGCCAGGCGGCTACAGCGCCTTCAGGCTAACCCGCTGCTCGATGGTCAGGCCACGGCCGTCCATCGGTGCCAGCGCACGCAGCAGCGCGGCCTGCGCGGCGGCGTTTGGCGCTTCGGCGTCAATCGCCAGCCGCGCGTCCGACAACACCGCGACCGCCCGGCTGGCCTGCCGCAGGTCGGGCAGAAAGCGCGGGCTCAACCACGACGGATTGGCCACGCCGCCCACGCGCAACGCGTCGGTGACCCGGTCGGCGCCGTACAAGGCCTGCGCCCGACGCAGCAGCGCATCGTGTTCGATCGCATCAGGCACCTGCCCGGACAGCCGCACGCCGGACTGCTGTGAATAGGCGATCTCCAGCCGCGGCAACGCGATAGGCGACTCGGCCGATGTTCCTGTTGCGGCGGCTGCGGCAGCGCCCTCACTGCCGACCGCACGCATTGCCAGCGTTGCCAGCAGCAACGCCGTGGCGCTCAGCGTGGTCACAAGGATGGGAAAGCGCGATTTCTGGTTCACGATGGGCGGCCTTGCTTGCCTTTGATCGGGCAATGCGCTCAAACGGCCTGGCCGACGCGTACTGCCCATTGCGTGGTGAGAGAGTGGCCTGTACGGAGTTGTCGGCCTACAGCCACCAAGCGTAGTGGCGGCTGTGGGCGTTGTCCCCCGACCCAGGTCTGGAATCGATTGCGAATTCTCGACGGTCACCAGTCGCCAGTCGCCTTTGCCGCCAGAGGAATTGCTACGACGGGTTTATTGTTGTTGGTGTGCAACGTCGTCCGCGGAAAGACCGACACCGTCGTCGTCACGCAGCAGCGCCAGCAGTTCGGCCGCACCCAATGTGGCGCCGGCGCTGTCCTGGCCGGACAGCACACTGTCGGCCAGGCCGCGCTTGTGCTGGTGGAGTTGCACGATGCGGTCTTCGATGGTGCCGGCGGTGACCAGTCGGTACACCGTGACCGGTCGCTGCTGGCCGATGCGGTGCGCGCGACCGCTGGCCTGGTCCTCGGCGGCCGGGTTCCACCACGGGTCGGTGATGATCACGTAGTCGGCCATCGTCAGGTTCAGCCCAAAGCCTCCGGCCTTCAGGCTGATCAGGAAGAAGTCGCCGTCGCCAGCCTGGAAGGCGTCGACGCGACGCATGCGCTGCGCCTGCGGTGTGCTGCCGTCCAGGTACTGGTAGCGCAGGCCGCAGGCGTCCAGCCGCTCGCGCAACAGGGCCAGAAAATCGGTGAATTGGCTGAACACCAAAGCCTTGTGTTGCCCTTCACGTAGCTCCAGCGCCAACTGCTCGAAGGCTTGCACCTTGGCGCCGACCAGGCCCAGTTCGGGCGCCGCCAGACGCGGGTCGCAGGCGGCCCGGCGCAACCGGGTCAGCGCGGCCAGGATGTGCATCTGCGCCTGTCCCGGTTCGTTGGTCGCCTGCATGACCGTTTGCAGGTCGGCCTCGGCCTGGCGACGCAGCGCCTCGTGCAGGGCACGTTCGCGGCTGCCAGGCACGATGCGGTGGACGATTTCGGTGCGCGGCGGCAAGTCGGCCAACACCTCCGACTTGGTGCGCCGCAGCAGAAACGGCGACACCAGCCGACGCAGCCGACGCCTGGCTTCATTGGCGGCGCCGTGGTCGTCGGGCGCCGGGGTTTGCTCGGTTACCTGGGGCGTGGACTGTCGCGGCTGGGTTTGTGCAGCCGCCGACGCGCGCTCGATCGGCCCGGCAAAGCGCTGCTGAAACTGGTCGGCACTGCCCAGCAGTCCCGGGTTGGCGAAAGCCATCACCGCCCACAGCTCGGCGAGGCGGTTTTCAACCGGGGTGCCGGTCAGCGCGACACGGGCCTGCGCCGACAATGCGAAGGCGGCCCGGGCGCGTGCGGTGGCGGCATTCTTGATGGCCTGCGCCTCGTCGAGCACCACGGTGTGCCAGGGGCGGGCAGTCAGCAACGCTGCATCGCGCTGCAGCAGCGCCCAACTGCACACCAGCACGTCGTGTGCGCCAGCGGCCTGTAGCTGGGCGCGGCGCGCCGCCAGTCGTGCCGAAGACGCGGCCGACGCCGACTCGGCTGCCTCGGAGCTGGCCGGGTCGGGGTCATCGCCGGCTTCGTCGGCCAGCGCGACCGTGTCTTCGGCGTTGCGACCGACGCCATACAGCGCGGTGCGCAGCGAAGGGGCAAAACGGGCCGCCTCGGCCAGCCAGTTGCCGGCCACCGAGGTCGGCGCCACGACCAGTGCCGGACCACCGTCGGCGCGCGCCAGCAGCAGGGCCAGCGTCTGCAGGGTCTTGCCCAGGCCCATGTCGTCGGCCAGCAGCGCACCAAAACCGCTGGCCGCCAACCGTGCCAGCCACTGCCAGCCCAGAACCTGGTAGTCGCGCAATTCGGCGCGCAACCCGGCCGGCACTGCGAACTGCTGAGTCTGGCATTGCGCCCAGCGCTCGACCCGTTGCCGCCAGTCGGCATTGCCGTGCAGCGTCGGCGCATCGGCCTGCGCCGACCACGCCAGCGCGGCCACCGGCGACAGTCGCAGCGCGTCGCCGCCGCGACCGGCCGGACTGGCCAACGCGTGCAGGTCAGCCAGTTGCCGGCGCAGCGATTCGGTCAGTGCCAGGTATTCGCCCTCGCGCAGCGCGACGTAGCGGCTGCGTGCGTTGCGCGCCAGGTCGAGCAAGGTATGCAGGCGCAGCGCCTCGTCGCCGTCAACCGCCAGTTCGCCATCCAGCGCCAGCCAATCGCCGCGGCCGCTGACTTTCAGCGTCAGTTGCGCCGGGCTCACCGTGCGCACCCGCAGCGCCTTGCCCTTGGGCCATTCGGCGATGATGTCCGGGGCCAGCGTGCCCAGCGCCTCGACCACCGCCAACGCCTGCGCCGGATCGTCCAGCCGCCAGCGGTTGGCGCCGTCGTCCAGCCAGTCAATCGCGTCGGTCAGCCGGCGCTGGTGGAGTCGCTCGCGCGCCAGATCGCGTTGCGTCGACAAGGTCACCCCCTGATGCACCGTGGTCACCCGCATGCGGCCTTGGCCGGGTGGCGGCCGTGGCCCGAAGTCACCAAACGGCGCGGACACCAGATGCAGCTCAAGCCCCTCGGCAAAAGGCGTCAACTCGGCACGCAGCACGGCGCTGGACGGCACTTCCTGGCCGGCCTCGGCGTCGCTGGCCAATGTGAAGTGATTGCTCAGTACGCGCAGCGCAGCGTCGATTTCAGTCCGCGCACCGACCGGCACCCGCCAGCCCTGGTTGACCAGTTCGGCAACGCGCAACTGCGCGGGGCTTACCCGCACCAACCGCGCCCGCTGCGGTTCGTCGCGCACCAGCAGCAGCGTCTCGTGTGACGCCACAGCGCCGGCTTCGTCCGGCCGCAGACGATCGAAGTCGTCATCGTCGTCGTCAAACCCGTCATCGTAGGGGTCGCCGTAGTCGTCGTCGACTTCATCACCATCGGCGTCGGACAAGGCGTCTTCCGGCGTGATCGGGTCAAGCACTTTGAACTGCAAATGTTCATCGCGCGTCAGTACTTCCAGCCGCGGCAGGCCTTCGTCGATTTCGATGAACTCGTCGGGCGCATCGCTCCATGCCACCCGCGGGTGGCGTACCAGAGCCATGAGCGCGCGGCTGTGGTCCAGCTTCATCGGCCCATAGGGCAGCTTGACCGCCGTGCGCAGCACCGCGCTGTCTTGCGGCAGCAGTTTTGGACGCCGGCAGAGTGTCGCCAGGCTGACCGCACGCAGCTTGCCCGGTCCACGCGGCCCGATCTTGCGCTCGCGCGCTTCGATACGCACGACGCGGTCGGCCGCGTTGGTGCTCAGCAGCCAGACGATGCCCTCGCTGCTGCCTGCGGCGGCCTGCGCCGGGCTGTCCAGCGCGACGATGGCTTGCAGTGCCTCGCGCCAGCGCTCGCCGCGCTCAGCCAGAGGAAATGGCTGCGCCGCGTCGGCGGCATCGGTTGGTTGTTCGAGCAGCAGCGCGCGGCAACGCCGCGCCATCATCGCCAGCCAGTGCTGGCCGCTGGCCTGCCAGTCGGCGACCGCCGCGTCCATGCGCGGGCGCAGCGTCGACGCATTGCGCGGCCGGTGCCCCAGCCAGGCCGCCAGCAGCCACTGCGACAGCTGCTGCAGGTCGGGCTGCGGTGGTGGCCCGAAGTGCACCATCAAGTGCGGGTCAGCGGGTGATTCGTCGACGATGTCGGCAACGCGCAATGGCAGTTCACCCAGCCGTTGGTCGATGGCAATCTGCCACCTTTTCCAGAAGTGATGCGTCAGCGTGTGACGCCCGCCCATTTCGGCGCTACAGAACTTGCGCGCTGCGACCCATTGCGACGGCTCGCGGCACGCAAGCAGTGCCAGCGCGTAGAACCAAAGCAGCGTGTTCGGCAACAGGTTTTTGCGCCGTTTCTCGGCGACGGCGGCCAGCTTCAACGCCGCCTCGAAGGCCTGTGCGCCGGCGGCGTAACGGCCGTCGACGATGTCTGAGGCCGCCCGCAACGCCTGCTGCCGCGGCACCAGCGCTGGCACGACTGCGTCGGCCAGCAGGCGCCGGGCGTCCTGCGTGTCGCCTTCGAACAGCCGGCGCTGCGCCAGCAGCAGCCGCAGGCGCTGCGCAATGATCGCTGCCGTGCTGGTGGCCGCGGGCGTATCCGGCGTGCTGGCATGCGCTTGGCGGCTGGCCTCGCGGGCGAGCAGCCACTGCCAGAACGGCCGCGCCGCGACCCGGGCGATGCCGGTGTTGACTTCGGCCAACGTGACCAACAAAAGCTCGCGAAACTCTGGCTCGAGGGCATCGATCGCCGCACCGTCGAACACCGCCAACAGGCTTTGCGAGACCAGCTCAGTCCAGGGCCACGGCAGCGTGCGGGCCAGCCACTGCAGGCGGTCGTAGGCGGCCGTACTGCGCGCGGCATAAACCACCAGCCGGATCGCGCACTGCCAGTCCTCCGCGGTCGACAGCGTGAGGTAGCTCGCGTTGTCAAAGCGATGCAAGCGGCACCAGGCCCGCCACCAGCGCTGACGATCGGTCTGGTCGGCGATCAACTGCACAAATTGCCGCTCGCCTAGCCTGCGATCGACCTGCCACTTGCCGTGGGCCCGGCCTTGCACCAGGCGCAGCACGGAAAGCTGGGCCAACTGGTGATCGATGACCTGCAGCGTGAACGCCGTACCGCGCCGGGTGCGCAAGCCGCTGGCATGGATCAGGTCGCGCAACTGCGTGGCGCCGGTCGGATGCAGCAACACGCACATGGCGTGCCAGACAACGGCTTCGTCGTACTGCAAGGTCACGGGCGGCGGCGGCGGTACGGCCGGCGGGTGTTGGGCGTCGTGCGCAGGGGCGGGCATGGCAGCAGGCGCGGTCACGCGCCGATCGGCGAGGGGCGCCGCGGTCGGCAGTTTAGAGGCCGGTCGGACTTTGGCTCGGCGTGGGACGCAGCGGTAATGTTGCGGCAGCAAAGAAGGGTTCCGCCCGCAAGCCGTTAGACCCGGCGAGCACCCGCGCGACAATCATCGGTTTTCCATGTTTCGGGCCGCCGACCGATGACCGCCAGAACCCTGTACGACAAGCTGTGGGACGAGCACGTCGTCCACACCGAAGACGACGGCACCGCGGTGCTGTACATCGACCGCCACCTGGTGCACGAGGTGACCAGCCCGCAGGCGTTTGAGGGCCTGCGGCTGGCCGGGCGGCCGGTCTGGCGCATCAGCTCGGTGGTGGCCACCGCCGACCACAACACGCCGACCACCGGCTGGGAACGCGGCTACGACGGCATCGTCGACCCGACCAGCCGGCAACAGGTGACAACGCTGGACGCCAACATCGCCGCCTACGGCGCCGCGGCCTACTTTCCGTTCCTCGACCGGCGCCAGGGCATCGTCCACGTCATCGGCCCCGAGCAGGGGGCGACGCTGCCGGGCATGACGGTGGTCTGCGGCGACAGCCACACCAGCACCCACGGCGCCTTTGGCGCGCTGGCGCACGGCATTGGCACCAGCGAGGTCGAGCACGTGCTGGCCACGCAGACGCTGCTGGCCAAGAAGGCTAAGAACATGCTGGTCAGGGTGGACGGCCGTGTCGCGCCAGGCATCACCGGCAAGGACATCGTGCTGGCCATCATTGGCCGCATCGGCACCGCCGGCGGCACCGGCTACACCATTGAGTTCGCTGGCTCGGCGATCCGTGCACTGAGCATGGAAGGCCGCATGACGGTGTGCAACATGGCCATCGAGGCCGGCGCCCGCGCCGGGTTGGTGGCAGTCGACGACACCACCATCGCCTACGTCAAGGGCCGGCCGTTTGCCCCCGGCACCGACGCCGGCGGTCGCTTTGTCGGCGGCCCGGAATGGGAGCAGGCGGTGGCGCACTGGCGCACGCTGCACAGCGACCCGGGGGCGCACTTTGATGCCGTGGTCGAGCTCGACGCGGCACAGATCAAGCCGCAGGTCACCTGGGGCACCAGCCCGGAAATGGTGCTGGCGATCGACGAGCGCGTGCCCGACCCCGACAAGGAGCGCGACGAGGTCAAGCGCGGTGCGATCGAGCGCGCGCTGGCCTACATGGGGCTGCAGCCGAACAAGGCGGTGGCCGACATCGGCATTGACAAGGTGTTCATCGGTTCGTGTACCAACAGCCGCATCGAAGACATGCGCGAGGCCGCGGCGCTGGTCAAGCGGCTGGGCCGGCGCGTCGCGCCCAGCGTGCGCCTGGCGCTGGTGGTGCCGGGCTCGGGCCTGGTCAAGCGCCAGGCCGAGGCCGAAGGCCTGCACGAGGTCTTCAAGGCCGCCGGCTTCGAGTGGCGCGAGCCGGGCTGCAGCATGTGTCTGGCGATGAACGCCGACCGGCTGGAACCCGGCGAGCGCTGCGCGTCGACCAGCAACCGCAACTTCGAAGGCCGGCAAGGCGCGGGTGGCCGCACCCACCTGGTCAGCCCCGCGATGGCCGCCGCCGCGGCGGTGTTTGGCCATTTTGTCGACATCCGCCGGCTGGCGTGAACTGAGCTTCACGCACGCCGCACGGGAGCACCCACCATGCAAGCCTTCACCGTACACACCGGCCTGGTCGCGCCGATGGACCGCGCCAACGTCGACACCGACGCCATCATTCCCAAGCAATTTCTGAAGTCGATCGCCCGGTCCGGCTTTGGCCCCAACCTGTTCGACGAGTGGCGCTACCTGGACAAGGGCGAGCCCGGGCAGGACCCGGCGTCGCGCCGGCCCAACCCCGATTTCGTCCTCAACCAGCCGCGCTATGCCGGCGCTTCGGTGCTGCTGGCGCGCGAGAACTTTGGCTGCGGGTCCAGCCGCGAGCACGCGCCGTGGGCGCTGGAGCAGTACGGCTTTCGGGCGCTGATCGCGCCAAGCTACGCCGACATCTTTTTCAACAACTGTTTCAAAAACGGCCTGCTGCCCATCGTGTTGCCCGAGGCCGTGGTGGCGCGGCTGTTTGACGCGGTGGCGGCGTTTCCCGGCTTCCGCCTGACGGTTGACCTGCCGCGGCAGGTGGTGCTGCGGCCCGACGGCGGCGAAATCGGCTTCGACGTGCAGCCGTTTCGCAAGTACTGCCTGGTCAACGGCTTTGACGACATCGGGCTGACGCTGCGCCACGCCGACAAGATTCGCGCCTTCGAAGCCGAGCGCCTGGCCCGCATGCCCTGGCTGGCGCACCGGCTGGCCTGACACACTTTTCTATCGTGAGACGCTGAACATGAAAATCGCCATCCTGCCGGGCGACGGCATAGGCACCGAAATCATCGCCGAGGCGGTCAAGGTGCTGAAGGTGCTCGACCTTCGGCTTGAACTTGAACAGGCGCCGGTTGGCGGCGCGGCCTATGAGGCGCACGGCCACCCGCTGCCGGAATCGACGCTGAACCTGGCCAAGGCCGCCGACGCCATCCTGTTTGGCGCGGTCGGCGACTGGAAGTACGACACGCTGGACCGCCCGTTGCGTCCCGAGCAGGCGATCCTGGGCCTGCGCAAGCAACTCGGCCTGTTCGCCAACCTGCGCCCGGCGATCTGCTATGAACAGCTGACCCACGCCTCGTCGCTCAAGCCCGAGCTGGTCGCCGGGCTGGACATCCTGATCATTCGCGAGCTGACCGGCGACATCTATTTCGGCCAGCCGCGCGGCCGCCGCACCGCCACCGACGGCCACTTTCCCGGCGCGCTGGAGGCCTTTGACACCATGCGCTACGCGGTGCCGGAGATCGAACGCATCGCCCATGTCGCGTTCCAGGCGGCGCGCAAGCGCAACAAGAAAGTGACCTCGGTTGACAAGGCCAACGTGCTTGAGACCTTCCAGCTCTGGAAGGACACGGTTACCGCAGTGCATGCGCACTACCCCGATGTCGCGCTCGACCACATGTACGTCGACAACGCGGCGATGCAGCTGGTCAAGGCGCCAAAGGCGTTTGACGTGGTGGTCACCGGCAACATGTTCGGCGACATCCTGTCCGACGAGGCGGCGATGCTGACCGGCTCGATCGGCATGTTGCCGTCGGCGTCGTTGGACAAGGCCAACAAGGGGCTTTATGAGCCCAGCCACGGCAGCGCGCCCGATATTGCTGGCAAAGGGGTCGCCAACCCGCTGGCTACAATTCTGTCCGCTGCCATGATGCTCCGCTATTCATTGAACCAAGCCGCTGCTGCCGACCGTGTCGAACACGCGGTCAAGGCCGTGCTGTCGGCCGGTCTGCGCACCGGCGACATCTGGTCCGCCGGCACGCAGCGCGTGGGCACGCGGGCCATGGGCGACGCCGTCGTGGCGGCGATCACCGGCAAAACGATCACTGCGACCTGATTCGCACCGGTATCGTTTCGCCCACACCCTCCCTCTCTGGACCCGGCGATTCGAGCCGGGAAACCGCAGGGTCCAGGGTTTTCAATCGGAAGGTGAATCGACATGGCACTCGCCAACAACCCCTTGGTCGGCTTGGTCGGCTGGCGCGGCATGGTCGGCTCGGTCCTGATGGACCGCATGCAGGCCGAGCGCGACTTTGAGCTGATCGAGCCGCTGTTCTTTTCGACCAGCAACGCCGGCGGCGCCGCCCCGGCAATGGCGCGCAACGAAAAGACCCTGCAGGACGCGTTCAACCTCGACGCGCTCAAGCGCTGCGAGGTCATCGTCACCGCGCAAGGCGGTGACTACACCAGCGAGGTGTTCCCCAAACTGCGCGCGGCCGGCTGGAATGGCCACTGGATAGACGCCGCGTCGACGCTGCGCATGCAGTCCGACGCGGTGATCGTGCTCGATCCGGTCAACCTGCCGGTGATCCAGTCGGCGCTGGTCAAGGGCGGGCGCAACTGGATTGGCGGCAACTGCACCGTCAGTTGCATGCTGATGGGCGTCGGCGCGCTGTACAAGGCCGGGCTGGTCGAATGGATGTCGACCCAGACCTACCAGGCCGCGTCCGGCGGCGGCGCGCAGCACATGCGCGAGTTGCTGACGCAGTACGGCACGCTCAACGCCGAGGTGCGTGCCCTGCTTGACGACCCGAAGAGCGCGATTCTGGAGATCGACCGCCGCGTGATCGCCAGGCAGCGTGCGCTGTCGGCCAGCGAGACCGCCAATTTCGGCGTGCCGCTGGGCGGCTCGCTGATCCCGTGGATCGACAAAGACCTGGGCAATGGCGTGTCGCGCGAGGAATGGAAGGGCATGGCCGAGACCAACAAAATCCTCGGCCAGGGCGAGGGCTTCGGTTCGCCAGCGGTGCCGGTCGACGGCTTTTGCGTGCGCGTCGGTGCCATGCGCTGCCACAGCCAGGCGCTGACCTTCAAGCTGAAGAAAGACGTTCCGCTGGCCGACATCGAGGCCTTGATCGCCGCCGACAACGCCTGGGTCAAGGTGGTGCCGAACACCCGTGAGGCGACGATTCGCGACCTGACGCCGGTGGCCGTCACCGGCACGATGACGATTCCGGTCGGTCGCCTGCGCAAGCTGGCGATGGGCGCCGACTACCTGGGCGCGTTCACCATTGGTGACCAATTGTTGTGGGGCGCCGCCGAGCCGTTGCGGCGCATGCTGCGCATCTTGTTGCAGGCTTGACCGCGCAATTTGGCGCTGTTCCGGCCATGCGGCGGCGCCGTGGCAACATACGATGCTGCTGCAGACAGGCTCGGCCTGGGTGTGGCCGCAGAAGCGGCGTGTTGTGTAAGCGGCCGGCGTAGCCGGTCCAGGTCAGGATTTGCAGCGTATCTGCGCAGTGCTTTTTGGATTTGCGCGCCGATCGGGGCGACCGTGCGGGCTCTGCCGTGAACCATCTCCGGTGCGAGCGTGCGGCACGGGCGCCGGTGGTCGGTGACGCGGTGGAGACGCCTTGAATACCAGCCCCCCTGTTGTCGTCCGAAGCGCATTGGCGCTGGCCGCGGCCCTGGCGTTGTCCGGCTTCGCCGGCGGCGCGCAGGCCATTGGCCTGGGCCGACTCAACGTGCAGTCCGCACTCGGCGAAGGCCTGCGCGCGGAGATTGACATCACCAGCCTGACGCCTGAAGAGGCTGGCACTCTGCAGGTGCGCATCGCCTCGCCCGAGGCCTACCGTGCCGCCGGTGTCGACTACAACGCGGTGCTTGCCGCCAGCCAGGCGACGATTGGCCGGCGCGCCGACGGCCGGCCCTATGTGCGCGTGGTCAGTGACCGGGCGGTACAGGAACCCTTTGTCGAAGTCATCCTGGAGATGAACTGGGCCGCCGGTCGGCTGGTGCGCGAGTTCACGCTGCTGTTCGACCCACCAGGCAACCGCAGTGCCGCACCGGTGCAGGCCGCCGCGCCGGTGTCGCCGCTGCTCAGCGCCGCGCCGGCACCGGTCGCGCCACGGGTGGCCGCGGCCAGCCCGCCGCCGCGCCCCGAAGTGCGCACCGAGCCGCGCGCCGAAGTCGGCGAACCAGCCCCCGCGCCGCGCCGCGCGGCGCGCGCCGCACCGCCGCCGACGATTGAAGAAAGCGCCGAACCCCCGGCGCCGGTGCGCCCACGCCCGGCGCCGCGCGTGGCGCGCGCGCCCGTACCCACCGCGGCGCCGGCGCCCGCGCCCGCGCCCGCCCCGGCAGCGGCGCCGGCGGAACCCGGCAAGGTCACCGTACGTCCCGGCGATTCGCTGTCGCGCATTGCGGCGCGCAACGCGCGCAGCGGCGTGTCGCTCGACCAGATGCTGGCCGGCCTGTACCGCGCCAACCCGGACGCCTTTTTCGCCAACAACATCAACCGGCTGCGCTCGGGCGCGGTGCTGTCGGTGCCGGCGGCCGACGAATTGCGCGCCGTGCCCAACGCCGAGGCGCGGCGCGAAATCGCTGCCCACAGCGTTGACTTCGGCAGCTACCGCAGCCGATTGGCACAGAACGCGCCGCAGGTGCCCGCGGCCGCCACCGGCCGCCAGGCGCAGGGCAAGGTGCAGGCGGCGGTCGATGACCGCAAGGCCGCCGAGACCGCGTCGCCAGACAAGCTCAAACTCAGCGCCGAAGCCGGCAAGGCCTCCGCACCTGAGACGCGCATCGCGCAGGGCGCGGCGCAAAAGGACGAGGCGGCACGGGTCGCCGAATTGACACGCAACCTTGAAGAGCTGAAAAAGCTGCAGCAGGGCACCGCGGCGGCCCAGTCGCCGGCCAAGGCCGCCTCCGGCGCGCCGGGCGTGGCGGCTGCGGTCGGCGCGGCGTCCACCGCGGCAGCGCGGCCGTTACCGGCGCCTCTGCCGTTGCCGTTGCCGAACGTGGCCTCGGCGCCGGTGGTTGCGGCGGCACCGTTGGCGTCGGCGGCCACGCCGAGCGCGCCGTTGCCGCAGCCCCCCGCGTCGCCAGTCGCGGCCGAAGCCAAGGCCTCGGCGCCGGTCGCGCCGCCGCCGCGACCCAAGCCCGCCACACCGCCGGCCGAGGTGGTGCGGCCCGAGCCGGGGCTGATGGAGCGGCTGTCCGACAGCCCGCTGCTGTTGCCCGGCGCCGGCGTGCTGGCCTTGCTGCTGGCCGGTCTGGGCGCTTGGAAGCTGCGCGGCCGCTTCAACAAGGCGGCCAGCGAGACCTCGTTCCTTGAAAGCCGCATGCAGCCGGACTCGTTCTTCGGCGCCAGCGGCGGGCAGCGCGTCGATACCCGCGACGCCGGCGTCAGCAGTTCCAGCTCGATGGGCTATTCGCTGAGCCAGCTTGACGCCATTGGCGATGTCGACCCGGTTGCCGAGGCCGATGTCTATCTGGCCTATGGCCGCGACCTGCAGGCCGAAGAGATCCTGAAGGAGGCGCTGCGCGCCACGCCCGACCGCATGGCGGTGCGCACCAAGCTGCTGGAGGTCTACGCCAAGCGCCGCGACGCGAAGGGCTTTGAGCTGCTGGCCACGCAGCTTTACTCGCTGACCAAAGGGCAGGGCAGCGACTGGCTGACCGCGCAGGAGCTTGGCCGCTCAATCGACCCGGACAACCCGCTTTACGCCCCCGGCGGCCATCCCGAAGAGATCATTCTTGATGGCGAACGGGTCGTCGTCGAACCACTTTCGGCGACCACCTTGCCGGCGTCGGTGCTGGCGCCGCCAAACGACTTCGAGCCCAGCGGGCCGCAGTCGACGACCGCGCCAGCGGGGATGGATCTTGACCTTGATCTCGACCTTGACCTGAGTCCTGACCATGTCACGCAGCCGGCCTCGCTGGTCAACGCGCCGCGCACCGCGCCCATGGTTCACCGCTCGGCGCCGGCTGCGCCGACGACGGTCGACTTCGATTTCAGCGAGCCGGGTGACCTGCCTGACCAACGCCCGGTGACGCCACCTTCCGAACGTACCGTGCCGTCACGGTTGGGTGTCGACAGTGGCCGGCCACTGGACCGCAGCCGTGCCTCCGGCGTCAGCGCGGCGCCGCGCAGCGCCCCGCAGCCAGCGGCCGATTTCGCCGACTTCGATATGTCGCAGCCGGGGGCGTTCATTGGCAACCCGACCACCTCGCCGGGTGAGTTGTCGATGTCTGGCGTGGACCCCAGCGATCCGCTGGCGCGCAAGCTCGAACTGGCCGAAGAGTTCCGCCAGATCGGCGATGTCGAAGGCGCGCGCGACCTGCTCGAAGAAGTGCTCGCCCGGGCCAGCGGTGTGCTGAAAACCAAAGCCCGCACCATGCTGGATCGACTGGGGTGAGCCCGGACGTATGGGTCCAACTGCTTGGACCCATACGCCTGGCGAACCGGCCGGGCATGCAAAGCCCGGCCGTGGGAAAGGCGATGGCACACGGCGCCCATGCCCTTTCACGCCTGGCGAACCGGCCGGGCATGCAGGCCCGGCCGCGGGAAAGGCGATGGCATGCGATTCCCGCGCCCTTCACACCTGGCAAACCGTGATCGCCCTGCCGCCCCCCGCCCGCGATCGCGTGCAACGCCGAGTGCATAGGCGGCAGCCACATGAGCGCTGACCCCGCCCATCCCCGCCTCGCCCTCGGCATCGCCTGGCGCGGCACCGATTACCTCGGCTGGCAAAGCCAGCCCGGTGGCCGCACGGTGCAGGACCAGCTCGAACGCGCGCTGTCGCGCTTTGCCGACCGGCCGGTGGCAGTCTGGTGTGCCGGCCGCACCGACACCGGCGTGCACGGGCTGAACCAGGTGGTCCACCTCGACGCGCCGGTCGAGCGCGACCCGTTCTCGTGGGTTCGCGGCAGCAACCGCTACCTGCCGCACGACATCGCGGTGCAGTGGTGCCGGCCGGTTCCCGCGGGCTTTCACGCCCGCAACCATGCCCGCGGCCGGCGCTACGCCTACCTGCTGCTGGAGTCTCCGGTGCGCCCGGCGCTGGAGGTCGGCGCGGTCGGCTGGGTGTTTCGACCGCTCGACGGCCAGGCGATGCAGCGCGCCGCGGCGCATGTGCTGGGCGAGCATGACTTTTCCAGCTTTCGCTCGTCGCAATGCCAGGCGGCGAGCCCGGTGAAGACGCTGCGCCAGCTCACGGTCAGTCGGCGCGGTGCCTACTGGCGGATTGAATTCGATGGCTCGGCCTTCCTGCACCACATGGTGCGCAATCTGATGGGCTGCCTGGTGGCGGTCGGCAGCGGACGCCGGCCGCCCGACTGGCTGGCCGAGGTGCTGGCCGCGCGCAGCCGCGATGCCGCGGCGCCGACCTTCAGCGCCGACGGGCTGTACTTCGTCGGCCCGTACTACGATCCGGCGCTGGGCCTGCCCGAACACACGCCGGCAATGGACTGGCTGCCACGATGAATGCTGAGCTTGACCCGCCGCGCACGCGCACGCGCATCAAGATCTGCGGGCTGACCCGCGAAGCCGATGTCGACGCCGCGGTGGCCGCCGGTGCCGACGCCATCGGCTTCGTGCTCTGGTCGCGCAGCCCACGCGCGGTGGCCGTGGCGCGTGCGGCCGAACTGGCGCGGTGCCTGCCGCCGTTCGTCACGCCGGTGTGCTTGTTCGTCAACGCCGACCCGGCGCTGATCGACGCGGCGGTGGCGGCCATTCCGCAGACGTTGCTGCAATTTCATGGCGACGAGACGCCGGCGCAGTGCGACGCCGCGCGGCGGCCCTACCTGCGCGCCGCGCGCATGGCGCCGGGCTTTGACCTGCCGGCGTTTGCCGCCCAGTACACTGCCGCCGCCGCGATCTTGCTCGATGCCCATGTCGAAGGCTATGGCGGCGGTGGAAAGGCGTTCGATTGGTCCTTGGTTCCGCAAGGCGTGCCCGCTCCGGTCGTTTTGTCTGGTGGGTTGCATGCTGCAAACGTGATCGATGGCATCTGCCGGGTCAGGCCCTGGGCGGTTGACGTGTCTTCGGGCGTCGAATCGGCCAAGGGCATCAAGGACGCGGCGCTGATGCGCCGGTTCTGCGCGGCGGTTCGCGAGGCGGACCAGCGGCAGGCCGGCGCCAGTCTCTGACAGCGCCGACATCGACCCAAGGTCTGGCCGCAGTCGCGGGTCCAGTCCGTTGCCGCAGGATGCAAACCCCCATGTTCGACTACCAGCAACCCGATGCCCGTGGGCACTTCGGGCCGGTTCACGACACCTACTACGGCGGCAGTTTTGTCGCCGAAACCCTGGTCCACGCGCTGGATGAGCTGAAGGCCGCGTATGCGCAATGCCAGCACGACGCCGAGTTCCAGGCCGAGTTTCGCCGCGAGCTGAAGCACTTCGTCGGCCGGCCAAGCCCGGTCTACCATGCCGCGCGGCTGTCGCGCGAAATCGGCGGCGCGCAGATCTACCTCAAGCGCGAGGACTTAAACCACACCGGCGCGCACAAGGTCAACAACACCATCGGCCAGGCCCTGCTGGCGCGGCGCATGGGCAAGCCGCGGGTGATCGCCGAAACCGGCGCCGGACAGCACGGCGTGGCCACCGCCACCATTTGCGCGCGCTACGGCATGGAGTGCGTGGTCTACATGGGCGCGGAGGACATCAAACGCCAGTCGCCCAACGTTTACCGCATGCACCTGCTGGGCGCGCGCGTGGTGCCGGTGGAATCAGGCAGCAAGACGCTGAAGGACGCGCTGAACGAAGCCTTGCGCGACTGGGTGACCAACGTCGAGAACACCTTCTACATCATCGGCACGGTGGCCGGGCCGCACCCCTACCCGACCATGGTGCGCGATTTCCAGCGCGTGATCGGCGACGAATGCCTGGTGCAAATGCCCGAGTTGACCGGCCGCCAGCCCGACGCGGTGATTGCCTGCGTCGGTGGCGGCAGCAACGCGATGGGCTTGTTCTACCCCTACATCGCGCATGCGGGAACGCGGCTGATCGGCGTCGAGGCCGCCGGCCACGGCCTGGACTCGGGCAAGCACGCGGCCAGCCTGTCGGCCGGCTCCCCCGGCGTGCTGCACGGCAACCGCACTTATTTGCTGCAGGACGACAACGGCCAGATCACCGAGACGCATTCGATCTCGGCCGGGCTGGACTACCCCGGCGTCGGCCCCGAGCACGCCTACCTGAAGGACATCGGCCGTGCCGAATACGTCGGCATCACCGACGACGAGGCGCTGGCCGCGTTTCACCGCCTGTGCCGCACCGAAGGCATCATCCCGGCGCTGGAATCCAGCCACGCCGTGGCCTATGCGATGAAGCTGGCGGCCACGCTGCCGGCTGACCGCCAACTGTTGGTCAACTTGAGCGGCCGCGGCGACAAGGACATCGGCACCGTCGCCGACCTGTCCGGCGCCAGCTTCTTTTGCCGACCGTCGTGCCAGGGGCAGGGCATCAAGACCGGCGCGTCGACCTTGGCGCAAGGCGGGGGGCTGACGGCATGAACGCGACGCCAACCTCGCACGCCGCGCGCGGGCGCATCGCCGCCACGCTGGCCGCGCTGGCGGCCGCGCAGCGCACCGCGCTGATTCCCTATATCGCCGCCGGTGACCCGTCGCCCGCCAGCACGGTGGCGGTGATGCACGCGCTGGCCGCCGGCGGCGCCGACATCATCGAGCTGGGCGTGCCGTTTTCCGACCCGATGGCCGACGGCCCGGTGATCCAGCAGGCCAGCGAACGCGCACTGGCGCGCGGCATTGGCGCGGCGCAGGTGCTGGACTTCGTGCGTGCCTTTCGCGCCGACGACCCGCGCACGCCAGTGGTGCTGATGGGCTATGCCAACCCGGTCGAACGCTACGACCAGCGCCACGGCAGCGGCGCTTTTGTGCGCGACGCGGCCGCCGCCGGTGTCGACGGCCTGCTGGTGGTCGATTACCCGCCCGAGGAGTGCGCGGTGTTTGCGCGCCAGGTCAAGGACAGCGGGCTGGACCTGATTTTTCTGCTCGCGCCGACCTCGACCGAGTCGCGCATGGCCGAAGTCGGCGCGGTCGCTTCGGGCTATGTCTATTACGTGTCGCTCAAGGGCGTGACCGGCGCCGGCCACCTCGACACCGGCGCGGTGGCTTTAGCCGTGCCACGCATCCGCCGCCATGTCAAGGTGCCGGTTGGGGTAGGCTTTGGCATTCGCGATGCGGCCACCGCGCGCGCCGTGGCGCAGGTGGCCGACGCGGTGGTGATCGGCTCGCGGCTGGTGCAGTTGCTGCACCAGGCCGGTGACGGGCAGCACGCCGAGACGGCGCGCCACTTCATGGCCGAGATCCGCGGCGCACTCGACGCGCGCTGAGTCCAACGCAGGAGAACGCAACCAATGAGCTGGCTGGAAAAACTGCTGCCGCCAAAGATCCAGCAGACCGACCCGAACGAGCGCCGCACGATACCCGAAGGGCTGTGGATCAAGTGCCCATCGTGTGACTCGGTGCTCTACAACACCGACCTGGCCGAAAACGTCAACGTCTGCCCGAAGTGCGGCCACCACCACCGCATTGGCGCGCGCGCGCGGCTGAACGCCTTTCTGGACGCCGAAGGGCGCTGGGAGATCGGCCAGGAGGTGGTGCCGGTCGACCCGTTGAAGTTCAAGGACAGCCGCAAGTACACCGAGCGGCTGAAGGACGCGCTCGAAGCCACTGGCGAAACCGACGCGCTGGTGGTGATGGGCGGCGTGGTGATGAGCGTGCCGCTGGTCGCCGCCTGCTTTGAGTTTGACTTCATGGGCGGCTCGATGGGCTCGGTGGTCGGCGAGCGCTTTGTGCGCGGTGTCGACGCCGCGGTCGAGCAAAAGCTGCCCTTTGTGTGCTTTACCGCCAGCGGCGGCGCGCGCATGCAGGAGGGCTTGTTCAGCCTGATGCAAATGGCCAAGACCAACGCCGCGCTGGCCCGGCTGGCCAAGGCCAGGCTGCCCTATGTCAGCGTGCTGACCGACCCGACGATGGGCGGCGTGTCGGCCAGTTTCGCCTTCGTCGGTGACGTGGTGATCGCCGAGCCCAAGGCGCTGGTCGGCTTTGCCGGGCCGCGGGTGATCGAGAGCACGGTGCGCGAAAAGCTGCCCGAGGGCTTCCAGCGCGCCGAGTTCCTGCTGCAAAAAGGCGCGCTGGACATGATCGTCGACCGCCGCGAGCTGCGCCCGACGCTGGCCCGGCTGCTGGCGCTGCTGCAGCGCCAGAGCGCGGACGCCGTGGCTTGATTGGAATCGGCGATGAACGATGAACGATGAACGATGAAGCCCGGCGCTGCCGCTGCATGGCCAGCGTGGCATTTCATCGTTCATACGCCGCGCCAGCGGCGTGGTTCATCGTTCATCAACGCGCAGCGCAGTTCACACCGCGATGAGCCCGACGACGCTGGACGGCTGGCTTGCGCATTGCGAGCGGTTGCACCCGAAGACCATCGACATGACGCTGGACCGCGTCGCCGCGGTGCGCGACCGGCTGGGCCTGCGCTTTGCCGCGCCGGTGGTCAGCGTCGCCGGTACCAACGGCAAGGGTTCCAGTTGCGCGATGCTGGAGTGCATTGCGCTCGAAGCCGGCTGGCGCGTCGGGCTGTACAGCAAGCCACACCTGGTGCATTTCGAGGAGCGCTGCCGCGTCAACGGCGAGAGGGTTTCCGCCGCGGCGCTGCTGCCGCACTTTGAGGCGGTCGAGGCCGCGCGGCAAGACACCGCGCTGACTTACTTCGAGTTCACCACGCTGGTGATCCTGCGCCTGTTGTCGCAGCAGGCGCTTGATCTGGTGGTGCTGGAGGTCGGCCTGGGTGGCCGGCTCGATGCGGTCAACGCCATCGATGCCGACTGCGCGCTGATCACCAGCATCGCGATCGACCATGTCGACTACCTGGGCCACGACCGCGAAGCCATCGGCTTTGAGAAAGCCGGCATCCTGCGGCCCGGCCGTCCGGCGGTGCTGTCCGACCCCCAGCCGCCGGCGTCGGTGCTGGCGCGCTGCGACGCACTGGGCGTCGACCTGTGGCGGCTGGGGCGCGACTTTCATTTCCACGGTGACCGCCAGCAGTGGTCGTGGCGCGGCCGCGCGCGCCGCTTCAGCGGCCTGGGCCCGCCGGCGTTGCGCGGCGCCAACCAGTTGCTCAACGCCGCCGGCGTGCTGGCGGTGCTTGAGGCCTTGCACGACCGGCTGCCGGTCAACGCCCAGGCGGTGCGCAACGGGTTGGCGCGGGTCGAGCTGCCCGGGCGCTTTCAAATCGTTCCGGGCCAGCCGATGCTGGTGCTGGACGTTGCGCACAACCTGCAATCGGTGGCCGCGCTGGCGCTCAACCTCGACCAGATGGGTTTTTACCCGTGTACCCACGCGGTGTTTGGCGCCATGCGCGACAAGGCGCTGGTCGACATGCTGCGCCGCATGCTGCCGCTGGTCGACCACTGGCACCTGTGCGCGCTGGACACCCCGCGTGCGGCGTCGACCGATGAGCTGTCGGCTGCGCTGGCCAGCGCTGCCGGCAAGACGACGCTGGCCTCGGTGGCCTGCCACGGCGGCCCGCAGGCGGCGCTTGATGCGGCGCTGGCCGCGGTACAACCGGTGGATAGAATTGTCGTTTTTGGCTCTTTCTACACCGTTGGCGGCGTGCTCAAGCACGGTCTGCCGCGGTTGCAGGCGCCGCATCTCCAGGGCTGAAGAGGGCTAAGAAGCCACCATCACCCTTTTTGCGCCAGCCCCGGGCCGGCACGGCCGTGGCACGCTGCGCGGCCCGCCTGGCGCCCCGCTGAACCAATCCGTACCGCATGGGTTTGCTGTCGATTTTTCAAAGGCGCGCCGAAGGCGGCGAGGCGGCCGAGCCAACCGCCGATGCGGTGGCCGCGGCGCGTGCCCAGGCGCGCCAACGCTTGATCGGCGCGGCGCTGCTGCTGGGCGCGGCGCTGGTGGTTTTTCCGCTGTTGTTCGAGTCCAAGCCACGGCCACCCGGCGCCGAGCCGACGATAGAGCTGCCGCGCCAGCCGGCGTCGGCGCCGGCCAAGGCCTTGCCGGCGCCGCCGCCGGGACCTGCCGCGGCCGCGAGCGCCGCCGCCGCGCCGGCCGAAATCGTCGAACGCGCCGAAGACCAGGGCCGCGAGGTTGCGCCACCGGCTGCCGCGCAGGCGCCGGCCGATGCGCCGCCACCGCCGGCCAAGCCGGCGAGCGCCGAACACCCGCGGCGCAGCGCCGAGGCCGCACAAGCCGAGGCCGAAGCCGCCCGCCAGCGCACGCAGGCGCAGGCCAAGGCCAAAGCCAAGGCCGCCGCCGATGCCGAGGCCGCACGCGCGCAGGCGCTGCTCGATTCGGCGTCCGACGAGGCCACGCCACCCGCGGCGACGGCGGCCAGTGCAGCGCCGTCGGCGCGCGTGGTGGTGCAGGTCGGCGCCTACACCGACGCCGACAAACTGCGCGAGGCGCGCCGGCGGGTGGAAAAGCTCGGCTTCAAGACCTACACCCAGGTGGTGCAGGTCGACGGCAGCGCGCGCACCCGGGTGCGCATCGGCCCGTTCGCCAGCAAGGCCGAGGCCGACCGCGCCGCGGCCCGCGTCAAGGCCGCCGGGCTGCCGGTGGCGATTCTGGCGCTGTGACACCGCAGCCGCTGCGGCGCCACGCCGCCAGCCCGATGCAACGGCGCAAGCTGTCGTGCTGAACAGCCTGCCGCCCTCGCTGGCCGCGCTTGGCGCGCTGGACTGGACGCTGCTGGCGGTGCTGGCCGCGTCGACCCTGCTCGGGCTGTGGCGCGGGCTGATGTTTGAACTGATGTCGCTGGCCGGCTGGGTGGTGGCCTATGTCGCGGCGCAGGCGTTCTCGCCGCAGGTCGCGCCCCGGCTGCCGATTGGCGCGCCGGGCAGCGCGCTGAACCAGGGCGCGGCGCTGGCGGCCACCTTCATTGCCGTGCTGCTGGGCTGGGCGCTGCTGGCGCGGCTGGTGCGGCTGCTGGTGCGCGCCACCCCGTTGACGGTGCCCGACCGCCTGCTCGGCGCGGTGTTCGGGCTGCTGCGCGGCGGCGTGCTGCTGCTGGCATTGGCGACGCTGGTCGCGTTTACCCCGCTGTCGCGCACGGCGACCTGGCAGAACTCGCACGGCGCGGCGCTGCTTTCGCAGGGGCTGCGCAGCCTGAAGCCCTTGCTGCCGGCCGAAGTGGCGCAGCACCTGCCGGACTGAGAGGCTGAGAGTTTTTCGATCATGCCCGCTCACCACCCCAAAACGCACCCGCTCGTCGTTGCAAATGCTCGCCATGGCCCGAGCCATGGCTGTGCTTTGTGTCTAGATCGGGCACGTTTTGGGGCGTTGCTCGGGCACGCTTGAAAAACTCTCAGCCTCTGAGGCCGAGACTTTTCCTGGCCCGGCACCGCGCGAAACCGTCTCAGCCTCTGACAATCGGGTTTTCCCCAGCGTTCTCCCCCGGACACCAGGACACACCCCCACCATGTGCGGCATCGTCGGCGCGATCTCCGGTCAACCGGTCAACCAACTGCTGTACGACGCGCTGCTGCTGCTGCAGCACCGCGGCCAGGACGCGGCCGGCATCGTCACCATGCAAGGCACCAAGTGCGCGATGTACAAGGCGCGCGGCATGGTGCGCGACGTCTTTCGCACGCGCAACATGCGCGCGCTGCTGGGCAACGTCGGCCTGGGCCAGGTGCGCTACCCGACCGCCGGCAACGCCTACAGCGAAGAAGAGGCGCAGCCGTTTTACGTCAACGCGCCCTACGGCATTGCGCTGGTGCACAACGGCAACCTGACCAACGCGCGCCTGCTCAAGCAGGAGTTGTTCGATGTCGACCGCCGCCACATCAACACCGAGAGCGACACCGAGGTGCTGATCAACGTGCTGGCGCACGAGCTGCAGCGCGCGGTCGGCAGCGCGGCGTTGACGCCGGCGCTGCTGTTCGACGCGGTGCGCGCGCTGCACAAGCGCGTGCGCGGCTCGTACGCGGTGGTGGCGTTGATCGCCGGCCACGGCCTGCTGGCCTTTCGTGACCCGTTTGGCATCCGGCCGCTGGTCTATGGCCAAAGCGACGGCGCCGACGGCAGCGCGGTGATGGTGGCCAGCGAAACCGTGGCGCTGGAAGGCACCGGCCACCGCCCGGTGCGCGACGTGGCGCCGGGCGAGGCGATCTTCATCGACATGAACGGCCGCCTGCACAACGCGCAATGCGCCGACACGCCGCAGCTCTACCCCTGCCTGTTCGAGTACGTCTACCTGGCGCGGCCGGATTCGGTGATCGACGGCGTGTCGGTCTACCAGGCGCGGCTGAACATGGGCGAGACGCTGGCCCAGCGCGTGATCAACACGCTGGCGCCGTCGGACATCGACGTGGTGATCCCGATTCCAGAATCGAGCCGGCCGAGCGCGATGCAGCTCGCGCACAAGATCGGCCGCCCGTACCGTGAAGGCTTCGTCAAGAACCGCTACGTCGGCCGCACCTTCATCATGCCGGGCCAGCAGACACGGCGCCGCAGCGTGCGGCAAAAGCTCAACGCCATCGGCATGGAATTCAAGGGCCGCAACGTGCTGCTGGTCGACGATTCAATCGTCCGCGGCACGACCAGCAAGGAAATCGTGCAGATGGCGCGCGAGGCCGGCGCGCGCCGCGTCTACATGGCCTCGGCCGCGCCGCCGGTGCGCTTTCCCAACATCTACGGCATCGACATGCCCACCCGCGAGGAGTTGATCGCCCATGGCCGCAGCGTCGAGCAGGTGCGCGCCTACATCGGCGCCGACGCGCTGATCTACCAGGACCTGGAGGCCATGAAGCGCGTGGTCCATGCACTCAACCCGGCGCTGGCCGGCTTCGAGGCGAGCTGCTTCGACGGCTTTTACATCACCGGCACCGCCGACGCCGCGGCGGTGGCCGAAGGCGGCTGGCGCGGCGCCAGCGCCGAAGACGAAGAACCCACCGAAATCCGCCCGCTGGCGCTGCAGGGCAGCCGCGGCTGACCGGCTCCGCGCCGCACGCCATCCACCCCCCGATGACCGAGACCACCGCCGCCCACGCGCGCCCCGTGCGCACCCGCATCGCCCCGTCGCCGACCGGCTTTTTGCACCTTGGCACCGCGCGCACCGCGCTGTATTCGTGGGCCTATGCCAGGCACTACGGCGGGCAGTTCGTGCTGCGTATCGAAGACACCGACGTCGCCCGCTCGACGCAAGCCTCGGTCGACCAGATCCTGGCCGCCATGGCCTGGCTGGGCCTGGACCACGACGAAGGTCCGATCTACCAGATGCAGCGCCTGGCGCGCTACCAGGCGGTTGCCGAGCAGATGCTGGCCGCCGGCACCGCCTACCGCTGCTGGTGTACGCCGGCCGAGCTGGACGCGATGCGCGAGGCGCAAAAGGCGCGCGGTGAGAAAACGCGCTACGACGGCCGCTGGCGCCCGGCGCCGGGCAAGGCGTTGCCGCCGGTGCCGGCTGGCGTGCAGCCGGTGATCCGCTTTGCCAATCCGGTTGCCGGCGCGGTGGCCTGGGACGACCTGGTCAAGGGCCCGATCTCGATAGCCAACGCCGAAATTGATGACTTGATCATCGTCCGCGCCGACGGTGTGCCGACCTACAACTTTGCCGTGGTGGTCGACGACTGGGACATGCGCATCAGCCACGTCTTTCGCGGTGACGAGCACATCAACAACACGCCGTGGCAGATCAACCTGTTTCGCGCCCTCGGCGTCGCAGATGCCGATTTGCCGCGTTATGGCCACTGCCCGATCATCCTCGGCGACGACGGGCAAAAGCTCAGCAAGCGGCGCGGCGCGGTCAGCGTCACCGCCTACCAGGACGACGGCTACCTGCCCGAGGCGATGCTCAACTACCTGGCGCGGCTGGGCTGGAGCCATGGAGATGATGAGTTATTCAGCCGTCCGCAAATGGTGGCCTGGTTTGACGGCAGCCACATGTCGAAAAGCCCGGCGCAGTGGGACGCCGCCAAGCTGGCCTGGGTCAACGCGCAGTACCTGAAGCAGGCCGACGACGCGCGGTTGGCGCCGCTGGTGGCCGAACAACTGCGGCGCCGCCACGGCATCACCGCCAATGTCGACGCCACGCGGCTGGCGGCGATGTGCGCCTTGTTCAAGGACCGCTGCGCCACCACGGTGGAACTGGCCGCGCTGTTGGCGATGTATTTCGCCCCGGTAACGCCAAGCGCCGACGACCTGGCCGCGCACGGCGTGCCGGCGCTGCGCCCGGCGCTGCACGCGCTGCGCACGCGGCTCGCAAGCTGTCCATGGGACAAGGCCGGCATTGCGCAGGCGCTGAAGGACACACTGGCCGAACAGCGGCTGAAGATGCCGCAGTTGGCAATGCCGCTGCGCGTGCTGGTCTGCGGTCGGCCGCAAACGCCTTCAGTCGACGCGGTGCTGGCGCTGTTTGACCGCGACACCGTGCTGCAGCGGCTGGCCTGACGCCACGCGACCCGCCCTGGCGATTTGAAGCCACGCGGCCATGCTATAGTCATCGACTCGCTTGAACAGCGCCGGGGGTATAGCTCAGCTGGGAGAGCGCTTGCATGGCATGCAAGAGGTCAGCGGTTCGATCCCGCTTACCTCCACCACATCGGCCGGTGGCAGCACCGGGCGCCTTGGCGGTGGCGCTGTTCAACGCGACGACGGTTTTTTGTCCCCTTCGTCTAGAGGCCTAGGACACGACCCTTTCACGGTTGTAACAGGGGTTCGAATCCCCTAGGGGACGCCAAACATCCCCGGTTTTGCATGTGCTCAAAGCGCATCCAGACCGGGGATTTTTCTTTGCCCGCGCGCGCCGTCACGAGGCACGCTTTCGGCCTCACGCCGCGCTGACGCGCCAGACCACGTCGCCCACATCGTCGGCCACCAGCAAGCTGCCGCCGGGACCGATCGCCACCCCCACCGGGCGGCCATACGAATGCTTTTCGTCGGGCGCCAGAAAGCCGCTCAGGATGTCGCGCGGCGGGCCGGCCGGGCGGCCGGCTTCGAAGGGCACGAAGACCACCTTGTAGCCGCTCAAGGTGCTGCGGTTCCACGAGCCGTGCTGGCCGATCACCATGCCGTCGGGGTAGCCGGGCAGGGTGCCGGCCGGCAGCCAGCACAGGCCCAGCGACGCGGTGTGCCCGCCCAGCGCATAGTCGGGCGTAATCGCCCGCGCCACCGCCGCCGGGTCTTGCGGCACGCGGTGGTCCACCTGCCGGTTCCACCAGCAATACGGCCAGCCGTAGAAGCCGCCATCGCGCACCGACGTCAGGTAGTCGGGCGGTGTCTCGTCGCCCAGGCCGTCGCGTTCATTGACCACCGTCCAGAGCTGGCCGCTGCCCGGCTCCCAGGCCAGTCCGACCGGGTTGCGCAGCCCACTGGCAAAGACGCGCTGCTGGCCGCTGGCCAGCGTCAGCTCGACGATGCAGGCGCGGCCGGCTTCGGCGTCCATGCCCTCGTCGGCGATGTTGGTCAGCGAGCCCACGCCGACATACAGCCGCTGGCCGTCGGCGCTGGCCAGCAGGCTGCGCGTCCAGTGGCCGCCGGGCTTGAAGCTGGCCAACGGCCGGCCCGGCGCGCTGATGCGCGTGGCGCCCGGCGTGTACGGGAAGGCGACCACGCCGTCGGTGTTGCCGACGTAGAACTGGCCATCGACCAGCGCCATGCCAAACGGCTGGCGCAGCCCGGCCAGCAGTGTGTCGCGCACTTCGGCGACGCCGTCGCCGTCGGCATCGCGCAGCAGCGTGATGCGGTTCGGGCTGTCGCCGACCGCCGCCGCGCGGCGCATGGTGCTGACCATCGCGTAGTCAAACAGCGAATGCACCGGCGCGGGTGGCTGGATCGCCTCGGCCACCGCGACATCGCCATTGGGCAGCAGGTACAGCCAGCGCGGGTGTTTCAGCCCGGTGGCAAAGGCATTGACCTGCAGGCCAGGCGCGGCCTGCGGGCGCTGGCCGGGCGCCCAGCCTTGCGCGGTCGGCATCTTCAGCGTCGGCACACGGCCTTGCGGGCGGCCGGGCGGGATGGTCGGCGCGGCGCCCAGCGCCGGTGCCGGCTCGCCCGCTTGCAGCCGCCGCCAGCGGCGCGCGACATCGCCAACCAGCGCCACTGCCTGCGCAAACAAGGTGGATTGGGCCATGGCGTCGTCCTCATCTTTCGGCTGGCTTGCGCTGGCCGCCGGCGGTGCCGGCCACGAACGCGTGCCCCAGAGTGCGGGCGATTGTGCGGGCCGCGCGACACTGGCACCTCCCGCACCGCCGCCGTACATCCAAACCATGCTGTTGCCGCAAGAACTGATCCGCCTCAAACGCGACGGCCTGGCGTTGAGCGCCGCGCAGATCAAGGCCTTCGTCAGCGGCTTGCTGGCCGTGCCCGAGCAAGGCGGCTGGAGCGAAGGGCAGGTCGCGGCGCTGGCGATGGCGGTGCTGTTGCGCGGCATGTCGCGCGACGAAACCGTGGCGCTGACGCGTGCCATGGCCGACAGTGGCGAACGCCTGCACTGGGACGCCGCGGCGCTGGGCGGCCCGGTGGTCGACAAGCATTCGACTGGTGGCGTGGGCGACAAGGTCAGCCTGCTGCTGGCGCCCATCGTCGCCGCCTGCGGCGCGTTCGTGCCGATGATTTCCGGCCGTGGCCTGGGCCACACCGGCGGCACGCTGGACAAGCTGGCGGCAATTCCCGGCTACGACTGCGCGCCAGACGCGCCGCGCCTGCGCCGCGTGGTGGCGCAGTGCGGTTGCGCCATCGTCGGCCAGACCGCGCAACTGGCGCCGGCCGACCGCCGGCTGTACGCGGTGCGCGACATCAGCGCGACGGTCGAGTCGCTGCCGCTGATCACCGCCAGCATCGTGTCGAAAAAGCTCGCCGCCGGGCTGCAGCACCTGGTGATGGACGTCAAGGTCGGCAACGGCGCGTTCTGCACCACGCGTGACGAGGCCGAGGCCTTGGCGCGGTCCATCGTCGAGGTCGCCGGCGGCGCCGGTCTGCCGACGCGCGCGCTGTTGACCGACATGAACCAGGTGCTCGGCGACTCGGCCGGCAACGCGCTGGAGGTGCGCGAAGCGGTCGACTTTTTGACCGGCGCGCGGCGCGAGCCGCGGCTGGCCGCGGTGACCGAGGCGCTGTGCGTGCAGTTGCTGCTGGCCGCCGGGCTGGCCGCCGATGCCGCGCAGGCGCGCGTGCGCATCGCCCATGCGCTGGACAGCGGCGCCGCCGCCGAGCGCCTGGCACGCATGGTCGCCGCGCTCGGTGGCCCGGCCGATTTGCTGCAACGCCCCGCCGCGCACCTGGCCGCCGCGCCGCTGGTGCGCGACGTGCCGGCGCCGCACGCCGGCGTGGTCAGTGCGATGGACACGCGCGGCATCGGGCTGGCGCTGATTGAACTCGGCGCCGGGCGCCGGCTGGCCAGTGACACGATAGACGCGCGCGTCGGCATCGACCGCCTGCGCCCGCTGGGCAGCGCGGTGGCCGCCGGCGAGCCGCTGTGCCGGGTGCACGCGGCCAGCGTGGCGCAGGCCGACCAGGCGGCGGCGCGGCTGGCGGCGCTGGTGCAGGTCAGCCAGGCGACGACGAGCGCGGCGATTGATGCGGCCGGCCCGGTCATCGCGCTGCTCGCCTGACGCAGACGATTAGCGACCGGCAAGACTGCGTTCACCTTTCCCATCGGAGACCCTCAAATGACCCATTTGCACGGCCGCGCCGCGGTATTGACCGGCGCCGGATCCGGTTTCGGCCTGGAATGCGCCCGGCTGGCGGCCGACGCCGGCATGCACGTCGTGCTGGTCGACGTGCAGGCCGACGCGCTGGCGGCGGCCGAGGGCGAAATCGGCGCCCGCGCCGCGCCGCACGGCGGCCGGGTGCTGGCGCAGCGGGTCGACGTGGCCGACGCCGCGCAAATGGACGCGCTGGCGTCGCGCGTGCTGGCCGACTTTGGCGCGCCGGCGCTGGTCTTCAACAACGCCGGCGTCGGCGGCGCCGGCGGCCTGTGCTGGGAGGCCAGCGCGCAGGACTGGCAGTGGGTGTTTGGCGTCAACCTGCTCGGCGTCGCCCACGGCGTGCGCGTGTTCACCCCGGCGATGCTGGCCGCCGCCCGCGCCGACCCGCACTACCGCGGCCACCTGGTCAACACCGCGTCCATGGCCGGGCTGCTGGCCGCACCCAACATGGCGGTCTACAACGCCAGCAAGCACGCCGTGGTCGGGCTGACCGAAACGCTGTACCACGACTTGTCGCTGGTGACTGACCGCGTCCACGCGCACCTGCTGTGCCCGTACTTCGTCGCCACCGGCATCGCCCGCAGCGAGCGCAACCGGCCCGACGCGCTGCGCAACGCCGCCCCGGCCACCGCCAGCCAGCGCATCGGCAAGGTCATGGTCGAGCAGGCGCTGCAGCACGGCAAGGTCAGCGCCGCGCAGGTCGCGCAACAGGTGTTCGACGCGCTCCACACGCAGCGCTTTTTCATCTTCAGCCACCCGCACCTGGTGGCGCCGGTGGCCGCGCGCTACGCCGACGCCGCCCAAGGCCGCCAGCCGGCCGACCCGTTCGCGCACAAGCCGGCGCTGCGCGAGGAGTTGCGGCGGGCGCTTGGTGCTGCGTGACGATGGCGCCGTTGTCGGCGCCGGCGGCGTGTCGTTTCTTGATGTCCGTGCAGAACGTTTATGCCGCCAGAAGCAAGAACTCCACCTTGACCGCCTCGTAAGGAAAAACGACCTGCCCGGACTCATTGCGAGAAAGAACTCCGGCGCCGAGCAACGCGGTCAAGTCGCCATGCACACCCTTGACATCACGGCCAACGCGGTGGGCCGCCTCGCGCACCGTGAGCGGGCCGGCACCGCACATGGCCTTGAGCAGTTGCCAACGCTTGGCGGTCAAAACCTTCCAAAGCAGTTCCGGGGAAGCGAATGAAATGCGGTCACCTCTGGAACTGCGACCAGTCTTCCAGCTTGAAACGAAGTCATTCATGGAAGCCTCAGGGGACTGGACGTCAAGAATGACTGTCTTCACGATTGATCCTCACGATGTCGCGCTGAAAGGCGGTGATGAGGCCGGGCTGATGTCGTCGATGAACGAGAAACATCGGCCAGCCCTGGCCAGCGCGCGCGCTCGTCGGCGCGCCGCTCAGCGCCCGGTGTCGACCACCGTGCGCCCGCGCACCTGGCCGGCCAGCAGGCGCGGCGCATAGGCGATGGCTTCGGTCAGGCCGATGTCGACGGTCATCGCGTCCAGCCTGGCCAGCGGCAGGTGTTGCGCCAGCAGCGCCCAGGCCGCGCCGCGCTGGTCATTGGGTACGAATACGCTGTTGATGCCGTACAGCGTGACGCCGCGCAGGATGAAGGGCATCACGGTCGATGGGAAGTCGCCGCCCTGGGCCAGGCCGCAGGCCGCCACCGCGCCGTTGAAGCGGGATTGCGCGCAGGCGTTGGCCAGGGTGTGGCTGCCGACGGTGTCGACCACGCCGGCCCACACTTCCTTTTGCAGCGGCTTGCCGGGCTGGGTCAGCGGCTGGCGGTCGATCACCCTGGCCGCGCCCAGGCCGCTCAGGTAGTCGGCCTCGGCCAGGCGGCCGGTCGACGCGACCACGGTGTGGCCCATGCCGGCCAGCAGCGCCACCGCCACCGAGCCGACGCCGCCGGCCGCGCCGGTGACCAGCACCTCGCCGTCGCCGGGCTTTAGCCCGTGCTTGACCAGCGCCTGCACGCACAGCGCCGCGGTGACGCCGGCGGTGCCAATGGCCATTGCGCTGAGAGGCGTGAACGGCGCCGGAATCTTCAACAGCCAGCCGGCGTCGACGCGCTGGCGCTGCGTCAACCCGCCCCAGTGGTTTTCGCCCAGGCCCCAGCCGGTGACCACCACCGCGTCGCCCGGCTGCCAGGCCGCGTCGGCGCTGGCGCGCACCGTGCCGGCCAGGTCAATGCCCGGCACCAGCGGCCAACTGCGTACCACCGCGCCGCGGCCGGTGATCGCCAGCCCGTCCTTGAAGTTCAGCGTCGAGTGCGAGACGTCGACCGTGACCGCGCGCTCGGGCAGCCGCGCGTCGTCCATCTCGACCAACTCGGCGTGGGTGGATTTGTCGGCGTTTTGTGACAGCAGCAGGGCTTTGAACATCGGGTTTTCCTCTTCAGAAGGGGCGTTGAGAACGGTACGAAACGATTGTGCGCGCCGTCGCCGCGCGCGGGGCCGCGGCGACAATCCGGCGCGCCGCCCGCGGCACCCGCCCGATGACCGAATCCGACGCCAAAGACGTGCTGCTGCTGCGCGCGGTGGAAACCGCGGCGCAGCCGGAGGCTCTCGGCTGGCGCGACGCCGACCGCCGCTGGGCCAGCGACGAGGCGGCGCGCCAGGTCGGCAGCGCCGCCGGCGCCAACGTGTTTATCGCCACGCGGGCGCGGCTGGGGCTGGACCGCTGGCTGGCGACGTCATCGGCCAACGCCGGCACGCCGCGCGTGCTGCACGCGCTGCGCCGTGGCGTGGCGCCCGGCTGGGCGCTGGCGTTCTGGGCCGCGGCCTTTGTGCTCGGGTTGGCCGGTGACACGCTGTCGGCCCACGGCGGGCGGCTGAACCTGCTGGCGCCGCCGCTGCTGGCGCTGTGCCTGTGGAACCTGGCGGTGTATGCCGCGCTGGCACTGGCGGCATCGCGCTCTGCGCTGGCCGCGCCGCGGCGCGCGTCTGCCGGCTCGGCCGCCGCCGCGGCGCAGGCGGCCAAGGGCTGGATGGCGCGCGGCGCCGCCTGGGCCGCTGTACGGCGCGCGGCCTGGCTGCGCCGCGCGGCGGTTGCAGGCGAGGGCGGCAGCGCCGCCGCGCTGGCCCAAGTCAGCCAGCGCTTTGTCAGCGACTGGACGCGCGCCGCGGCGGTGCCGCTGGGCCACCGGGCGGCGCTCTGGCTGCATGTGGGCGCCGCGGCGCTGGCGCTGGGCCTGCTGGCGGCCATGTACGCCCGCGGGCTGGTGGCCGATTTCCGCGCCGGCTGGGACAGCACCTTTCTCGGCGCCAGCCAGGTCCACGCGCTGCTGCACGCCGTGCTCGGCCCGGCGGCGGCGCTGCTCGGCTGGCCGCTGCCCGATGCCGCGCAGCTGGCCGCGCTGCGCTGGGCCGACGGCAGCGCCGGCGAACCGGCGGCGCGCTGGCTGCACCTGCATGCGTTGACCGCGCTGGGGGTGGTCGTCGCGCCGCGCCTGCTTTTGGCGCTGTGGCAGGGCTGGCGCGCAAGACAGTCGGCGCGCGACCTGGACTTGACCATGGACGACGCCTACTTCAGCGCGCTGCGCCGCGCCGCGCCGGCCGAGGCACGGCCGGTGCTGGTGCTGCCGTACAGCCTGACGCTGGCCAGCGCCCAGCACGCCGGGTTGGCCGCCGCGCTGGTCGAGGTGTTTGGCAACGGTGCAGCGGCGCGGCTGGCGCCTTCAGCCGCACAGGGCGCCGAGGACCAGCCGGCCAGCGCCTGGCTGCCGCTGTCGCTCGCCGAGCTGCCCGACGACATCGCGCTGCTGTACGCGCTGGCCGCCACGCCCGAGCGCGAAACCCACGCCGCGTTCGGCCGCGTGCTGGCCGCCGCGCTGCCGCCGCGCTGCACGCTGACGCCGCTTATCGAGCAATCGGCCTACCGCCAGCGCCTGGGCCGCGCCGGCGACGCCGCGCAGCGCCTGGCGCAACGCCGCGCCGCGTGGACCGACACCTTGACCGCCGCCGGTCTGCCGGCGCCGCGCTTCATCGACCTGGCGGCCGAGGCGGCGGCCGACCGCACGACGGCCGCGGCCACGGTGCAGACCGAAGGCCGGCGATGAGCGCTGAGACATCACGTTCGGCCGCCGCCGCCGCTGCCGATTCCACGCCGAACGCCGAGCACACGCTGTCGCTGAGCCTGGTCTCGCACACCAACGTCGGCAAGACGACGCTGGCGCGCACGCTGCTGGGCCGCGACGTGGGCGAGGTGCGCGACGCGGCCCACGTCACCGAAGCCGCCGAGGCGCAGTGCCTGGTGCGCACAGACGCCGGCGAGCGCTTGCTTTTATGGGACACGCCGGGCTTTGGCGACAGCCAGCGCCTGGCGCGGCGGCTGGCGCAGGCCGGCAAGCCGCTGGGCTGGTTTTTGTCGGAGGTCTGGGACCGCTGGCGCGACCGGCCGTTTTGGGCCAGCCAGCGCGTGCTCAAGCATGTGCTGGCCGAATGCGAGCTGGTGCTGTATCTGGTCAACAGCGCCGAGGCGCCTGAAGACGCCGGTTACCTCGACGCCGAGCTGCAGGTGCTGGCGCTGCTCAAGCGGCCGGTGGTGGCGCTGCTCAACCAGTTGGGCGAGGCCACCGGCAGCGAATCGGCCGCCGCCGCCGACGCGCTGGCCGCGCGCTGGACCGCGCGGCTGCACGCCGCGCCGGTGGTGCGCGCGGTGCTGCCGCTGGACGCCTTTACCCGCTGCTGGGTGCAGGAAGGCGTGCTTTGGCAGCAAGTGGCGCCGCTGCTGCCGGCACCGCGCCAGCCGCTGTTCGAGCGCCTGCGCGCGGCCTGGCTGGCGCGCCAGATGGCGCAGTGGCAGGCGGCGATGGCCGAGTTGGCGCAGCGGCTGACGCACGCCGCGCTGGACCGCCAGCGCCTGCCCGACGACGGCTGGCGCGCGCCGCTGAAGTCGCTCGGCGCGCGGCTGGGCAAGGCGCTGGGCTGGGAGCGCGACGGCCTGCGCCCGCCGGCCGAGGCGGCGATGGCGGTGCTGGCCGAGCGGCTGGACGCCGAGTTGCGCCGATCAACCGATGCCTTGATCGCGCTGCACGGGCTGGACGGCCACGCCGGCCGCGAGGTGACCGAAAAGCTGGCCCGCCACTACGCGCTGCGCCAGCCGATCGACGAGGGCAAGGCCGCGCTGTGGGGCGGGCTGGTCACCGGCGCGCTGGCCGGGCTGAAGGCCGACCTGGCCACCGGCGGGCTGACGCTGGGCGGCGGGTTGCTCGCCGGCGGCGTGATCGGCGCACTGAGCGCGGCCGGCGCGGTGCACGGCGTCAACTGGCTGCGCGGCGTCGACGCCGGCAGCGTGGCCTGGGACACCCGCGTGCTCGACGCGCTGCTGGCCAACGCGCTGCTGGCCTACCTGGCGGTCGCCCACCACGGCCGCGGCCGCGGCGCCTGGGTGGCACAGGAACCACCGCCCGAATGGACCACCGCGGTGGCCGACGTGCTTGCCGAACGCCGCGACGCGGTTGACATGCTGTGGCAGCAGCGCCAGGGCCTGCTGGAGCAAGGCGAGGCGGCGGTCGACAGCGCCGCCGCACTGCACGCGCCGCTGCAGGAAGTGCTGGAAGACGCCTGCGCCGCGCTGCTGGCCCGGCTTTATCCGCAGGCCAGCGCGGTGCTGCCGGCGCCGTTTTGCTCACCGCTTACGCTCGCGGCATGACCAAGCCTCCCGCTCCCCTGCGCCTGGGCGTGCTCGGCTGCGCGCGCATCGCGCGGCACTTTGTCCGCGACGTGGCCGCCAGCCGCGCGCTGCAGGTGGTGGCCTGCGCCAGCCGCAGCGCCGACAACGCCGCCGCATTTGCCGCCGCCACGGGCATTGCCCGCCACCATGGCAGCTACGAGGCGCTGCTGGACGACCGCACGGTCGACGCGGTGTACCTGCCGCTGCCCAACAGCCTGCACGCGCCGTGGGCGGTGCGGGCGGCGCAGGCCGGCAAGCACGTGCTGTGCGAAAAGCCGCTGGCGCTGAACCTGGCGCAGGCGCGGCAAATGGTCGACGCCGCGCGCGCCGCCGGGGTGGTGCTGCTGGAGTCGTACCCATACTGGTTCCAGCCGCAAACCGGTGCCATGCTGCGCCTGCTGCACGATGGGGCCATTGGCGAATTGCGCTCGGTGCAGGCCAGCTTTGGCTTCACGCTGTCCAACCCGCAGACCAACATCCGCATGCGGCCCGAACTCGGCGGCGGCGCGCTGCTTGACGCCGGCAGCTACCCGGTGAGCCTGATCCGGCTGGTGATGGGCGCCGCGCCGCAGCGCGTGCAGGCGTTTTCAACCTGGTCCGAGGGCGGCGCCGAGGACAGCGTCGACCTCAGCACTGACGCCGTGCTGCTGTTCGCCGATGGCCGGCGCGCCCAGTTGTCGTGCGCGATGAACACCGCCACCCACCGCCACGCCACGCTGGTCGGCAGCCAGGGCACGCTGGAAACCGAGTACCTGAACCATGTCGACGACCGGCCGCCGCCGGCCCGTCGCCCGCGCGGCCAGCCGGCCAGCCATCCGCTGGGCTGGCTGCCCAGCCTGATGCGGCTGCGCCGCGGCGTGGCCAACAGCACGGCGTTCGAAACGGTGGAAGCGCCCGGCGGCAGCGGCTTTCGCTTTGCCGCCGAAGCCTTTGCCCGGCTGGTGTCCGAGCGCGACTTCGCCGCCCGCGACCGCGCCGCGGCGGCCAGCCTGGACATTGCGGCGACGCTGGGGGCGTTGGCCCGCAGCGCGCGCAGCGGTCAGCCCGAGGCGGTGCTGACGGCGACGGCGGCATCGTAGACGGCGCCGCCCAGCGGCCGCGGCAGCGTTGGCGCGGGCCGCTCAGCGCCGCGCCGCGCCGCCCGCGCGCAGCTCGTGCAGCAGCCCGGTCGCGCCATAGACCTTGTCCAGCGCCTCGCCTATGCCGGCGGTCGACACCGCGACCGCGCGGTTGCGCCGCGCGTCAAAACCGTAGTCGCCACCCAGCGAGTGCAGGTTGCCGTCGAAGATCAGGCCGATCAGCGCGCCGTCGCGGTCGACCATGGGCGAGCCCGAGTTGCCGCCAATGATGTCGTGGTTGGTGACGAAGTTCAGCGCCGTGCCCAGCGCCAGCCGGGCTCGCGCCTGCAGCCAGCTCGGCGGCAGCGCATAGGGCGGCTCGCCGGTGTGGCGCTCGAAGGCGTCGCCCAGCGTGGTGACCGGCGCGATTACCCGCCCGTCGGGCTCGGTCCAGCCCTGCACTGTGCCGTAAGACAGGCGCAGCGTGCCGGTGGCATCGGGGTCCAGCGCCTCGCCGTCGAGCGCAAAGCGCGCCTTGGCAATCGCCTCCTGTTGCTGCGCCAATGGGCCGTCGACGCGGCGTTCCGTCGCCTGGCGCACCGCGCGCGCCGGGCCGTCGAGAGCGCGCGCCAGCTCCACCATCGGGTCGGCGGCCGCGGCCAGCGCTTTTGCGTCGGCGTCCCACAAGCGCTTGCGCGCACCGCCGGTGGGCTGGCCCTGGGCGTCGACGGTCAGCGCGCGCAGCGCCGTGCCGCGCACCGCGTCGCGTGCCACCTGCGCCGGCGCGCGGCGGCCCAGCACCGCGCGCACCGCCGGGTGGTCGGTGCCCAGGTCTTCGCGCAGCTTGGTCAGGCCCCAGGCCAGGCGCTCGATTTCCAGCTCGTCGTAGATTGGCTCGGCCGACAAAACCCATTGCGCCATGCCGGGCAGCCGGGCGTCGGAAAACTCGCGCAGCCGCTCGGCGTTGGGCCGCTGCCGCTCGTCGGCATGGCGCAGCACCGCGCGGGCGATGTTGAACAAGTCGCCATAGCCGCGCTGCGCGCGTTCCAGCGCCCAGTAGTCGCGGTTCAGCCGGCGCTGCTCGGCCACCAGGTCGGCCACGCGGTCCCAGGCGCCTCCGGCGGCCGCGCGCAGCGCCGGGTCGGCCGCCACGCGCTGGCGCAGCGTGGTTTCGCGCTGCTGCAACTGGGCCCAGAACGCCGGGTCGGCCAGCGCGCCGTGCTGGCCCTTCATGCTCTTGAGCCAGTTTTCGATGCCAAACAGCGGGTCGGTGCCGTGGCGGCGCTGCTCGGCCCCGCGCTCGATGTAGGCGCTCATCACGCCGCGCCACTCGGCGGCGTGTGTCATCAGGTAGGGCAGCGCCGAATCGCGTTCCAGCGCCAACTGGTCCAGCGTCATCTCGCGCGAGGTGCCGCCCGGGTGGCCGGCGACGAAGGCCAGTTCGCCGTCGCGCGGCGCGCGCTCGGCCCAGGCCAGCCAATGCGCGGTCGGCGCCGGCCGGCCGTCGGCGCCAACCACGCGTAAGAACGTCACGTCAAGGTCGTGGCGCGGGAAGTCAAAGTTGTCCGGGTCGCCGCCGAAAAAGCCGATCGCCTCCTCGGGCGCAAAGACCAGCCGCACCTGGCGGTGGCGGCGGTAGCGGTACAGGTCGTAGCGCCCGCCGCGGTAGAGCTGCACCACCTCGCAGCGGATGCCTGGCGCGTCGGCGCAGCGGCTTTCTTGCTCGGCGGTAAAGCGCTTCAACGCCTCGGCAAACCGGTCCGCCGGCACCTGGCCCAGCGCGGCGTTCGCCTGCGCGGTGACATCGTCGATGGACAGCAACTGCTGCGCTTCCAGGCCCGGGCAGACCGGCTCTTCATCGGTCGAGCCGGCCAGAAAGCCGTCGCGGCCAAAGTCGCGCCCCGCCGCGGCAGCGGCGGCGTCTATGCAGCCGCGCGCGCAGTGGTGGTTGGTCATCACCAGGCCTTGCGGCGACACCAACGACGCCGAGCAGCCGCTGGACAGCCGCAGTGCGGAAAGACGCAGGTGGTCCAGCCAGGCCGGCGTCGGCGCAAAGCCATGGCTTTGTTGCAGCGCCTGCAGCGGCAGGCGGTTGAAGGTCCACATGCCTTCGTCGGCCTGCGCCGGGCTGGCAAGCAGCCACAGCAGCGCGCTGCCCAGGCCGGCCAGGCGCCGTCCCACGGTGTGTGACATCAAGGGTTTCATCGACGCTATGCTGCCATCAACACGCACTCATTTTTGCGCCCGGCCATGGTGTTCAACCGCGGCGGCAACGCTCGGCGCGAGCGTTTGAAACCGCGGCGCGACGGCGCCACCGCATCGCCTTGCCCCACCCGATGACACGCATGCCCCGCGGCCCGGTCCGCCTGCTCGGCGTCGGCCACATCTCGGTCGACCACCAGTTCAACGTCGAGGTCTTGCCCGCACGGCCGGTCAAGACGCCGGCGCACGGCCACCGCTGCGCGGTCGGCGGCATGACCGCCAACGCCTGCGTCGCCGCGGCGCGGCTGGGCGCGGCAGTGCGGCTGCTCAGCCCGATTGGCGACGACGTGGACACCGCGTCGGCGTTTGCCGCCCACCTGGCGGCGCACGGCATTGCCGGCGACGGGCTGTGGCCGGTGGCGGGCGCTTCCAGCTCGGTGTCGGCGGTGGTCATCGATGGCGCCGGCGAGCGGCTGATCGTCAGCCACCGCGGCAGCGCGCTGCAGCAGGTGCCGCCGTTGGCCAGCACCGGCCTGCTGCGCTGGCTGGACCCGGAGCACACCGACCTGCTACTGGTCGACCCGCGCTGCCCGCGCTGGGCAGGCGAGGCCTTGGTGCAGGCGCGCGAGCGCGGGCTGCCGAACGTGCTGGACGCCGACACCGCGCCGCGCGCCGACCTGCAGCGACTGGTGGCGCTGGCCGACTGGGCGGTGTTCTCCGAAACCGGCCTGGCCGCGTACCACGATGGTCAGGTCGCCGACGCGCTGGCGGCAGCACTGGCCGCCGGTGCCGAGGTGGCGGTGGTGACGCTCGGCGCCGCCGGGCTATGCTGGCAGCGGCGCGGTCAGATGCTTTCGCGGCTGCCTGCGCCGCCCGTTTCGCCAGTCGTCGATACACTCGCCGCAGGCGATGTGTTTCATGGCGCGTTGGGCGTCGCGCGCGCCGAAGGCGCCGGCGATGTCGACGCGTTGCGCTTTGCGTCGTGGGCCGCGGCGCTCAAATGCACCCGCCGCGGCGGCGTGTTGGGCGCACCGCGAAGAACTGAATTGCCGGCTTCGATTTGATCGCAGTCAAGAGAAGGCAGCACCTGCGGGCGCAGCATGCCGGCTCATGACGGGCGCCTGGCGCCCAGGTTGGAGGAGACAAGACGATGAACAAACCCGTGGACAACGTCCAGTTGCAGGCGTTGCGTGAGCTGCGTACCCGAGCCCTTGCCGCCGGCGGACCCAAGCGCATCGAGCAACAACACGCCCGCGGTCGGCTGACCGCACGCGAACGGCTGGCAGTGCTGCTCGACGAACACTCGTTCCAGGAGTTTGGCGCGCTGGCCACGCACGATGTGCGCGACTTTGGCCTGCAGGATCAGCGTTTTCCCGGCGACGGCGTGGTCACCGGCTTCGGCAAGATCAACGGCCGCCGGGTGGCTGTGTTTGCCCACGACTTCACCATTCTCGGCGGCTCGTTCTCCGAAGTGCAGTCGCACAAGATCATCCGCATTCAGGAGCTGGCGATGGAAGCCGGCATCCCGCTGATCGGGCTGAACGATTCCGGCGGCGCGCGCATCCAGGAGGGTGTGCGCAGCCTGGCCGCCTACGGCGAGGTGTTTGTCCGCAACGTGCTGGCCTCGGGCGTGGTGCCGCAGATTTCGCTGATCCTCGGCCCCTGCGCCGGTGGCGCGGTGTACTCGCCGGCGCTGACCGACTTTGTCGTGATGGCCGACAACGCGGCGATGTTCCTGACCGGCCCCGACGTCGTCAAGGCGGTGACCGGCGAGGACGTCTCGGCGCAGGAGCTGGGTGGCTCGGCGGTACACATGGCCAAGAGCGGCGTGGCCCACCTGTCGGCGGCCGACGACGCGGCGGCGATAGATCTAACCAAGCAATTGCTGGGTTATCTGCCGCAGAACAACAACGCCGATCCGCCGATCATCACGCCCTACGACCCGGCCGACCGCATGGACCTGGCGCTCGACACGCTGATCCCCGTCGCCGAAAACCAGGCCTACGACATGCGCGACGTGATCGGCCATGTCTTCGACCGCGACAGTCTGCTCGAACTGCAGCCGCGCTACGCGCCGAACGCGCTGATCGGCTTTGCGCGGCTGGACGGTTTTTCGGTCGGCATCGTGGCCAACCAGCCGGCGTCGATGTCGGGCGCGCTGGACCTCGACGCCGCGGACAAGATCTCGCGCTTCATCCGCATTTGCGACGCGTTCAACGTGCCGCTGATCACCTTTGTCGACACGCCCGGCTTCCTGCCCGGCACCGACCAGGAGTGGCGCGGCGTGATCCGCCACGGCGCCAAGATCATCTACGCCTATTGCGAGGCGACGGTGCCCAAGATCTCCATCGTCACGCGCAAGGCGATGGGCGGTGCCTACGTCGCGATGAGCTCCAAGCAAATGCGCACCGACCTGGCCTTTGCCTGGCCGACCGCGCAAATCGCGGTGATGGGCGCCGAGCCGGCGGTGGGCGTGCTGTACCGCGACGAGGTCAAGTCGGCCGCCGATCCGGCCGCCAAGAAGGCCGAGCTGGTCAGCTACTACCGCGAAAAGTTCTTCAACCCCTACCGCGCCGCCGACGTCGGGCAAATCGACGAGGTGATCGAGCCGCACGAAACCCGTCCGCGCCTGATCCGTGCGCTGGAGGTCTTGCGCACCAAGGTGCAGGTCGGCCCGAACAAGAAGCACGGCGTGTTGCCGAGCTGAGGGAGGCCCACCATGCAAGAACTGGGTTGGGGTCTGCAGATCACCGTCCTTGGCATGGGGCTGGTGTTCAGCCTGCTGGCGCTGATGTGGGGTCTGCTGGTACTGGCGTTGAAATTCGACGCACCCGAAGCGCCGGCGGTGCCCGCGGCAGCGGCCGCGATTGAGGACGACGCTGCGCAGCCGGCGCAGGCGCTGGCTGCGCCCGAACCGGCTGACCCGCTCGACGATCCGGCGCTGGTGGCGGCGATCGTCATCGCCTTGCGTGCGCACGTGTCCGCGCGCCGCGTGCAGGCCGCGCCGCAAATGCGGCTGTACTGGCCCGGCAGCATGATGCATGCGTCGCGCTGGGTGGTGGTCGGCCGCTCGCACCAGACGCGCGCCTGGCGGCGCAACCGCTGAAAAACAACGAGGAGCACGCAACATGCGCAGGTATTCGATCGAGGTCGACGGCCGGGATTTCTCCGTCGATGTGGAGGACGTGGCGGCCGACAGCTTTCAGGTGACGGTGGAAGGCAAGACCGTCTCGGTCACGCTGTCTGGCGTGCATGAGCTGGTCGGCGATGCCGATGGCGCCACCGCCGCGCCCATGCTGGAGCCGGTGCGCGCGTCTGCCGCGGTGGCGCGTCCGGCACCGGCGTCGGCGCCGGCCAAGGCCGCGCCGGCAAAGGCGCCGCGCCGCGCCGCGGCGTCGGCTGGCGGCGCTGCCGGGCAGGCGCTGGAAGCGCCCATGCCGGGCGTGATCCAGAAGGTGCTGGTCAGCGTCGGCACCCAGGTGCAGCGTGGCCAGGACATCGCGGTGCTCGAAGCCATGAAGATGCAGAACATGATTCGCGCGCCGCTGGCGGGCACCGTCACCGAGGTGGCGGTCGAGGTTGGCCAGAAGGTCGGCCACGGCGAGTTGATCGCGCGCATCTCTGCCGGGGGCTGATATGGACGCCGGCACACTCGCCCTGCTGATGCAGGGCATCAATGCGGTCAGCGTCGCGTCGCTGGTGATGATTGGCGTCGCCCTGGTGCTGCTGTACCTGGGCATTGCGAAGGACTACGAGCCACTGCTGCTGGTGCCCATCGGCGCCGGCTGCCTGCTCGCCAACCTGCCGCTGTCGCCGATGATTGCCGACGAGGGCATGTTGAAGATCCTCTACCACATGGGGGTCGGCAACGAGATGTTCCCGCTGCTGGTGTTCGTCGGCATCGGTGCGCTGACCGACTTCGGCCCGCTGCTGGAGAACCCGCGCATGGTGCTGCTCGGCGCGGCCGGGCAGTTCGGCATTTTTGCGACGCTGCTGGCGGCGCTGGCGCTGGGCTTCACGCACAACGAGGCGGCCTCGATCGGCATCATCGGCGCCATCGACGGCCCAACCTCGATCTACGTCAGTGGCCAGCTCGCGCCCCACCTGCTTGCGCCGATCACCGTGGCGGCGTACAGCTACATGTCGCTGGTGCCGATCATCATGCCGCCGATCATGAAGCTGCTGACAACGCAGGCCGAGCGGCGCATCCGCATGCCGTACAGCCAGCGCACCATCAGCCGGCGCACGCGCATCCTGTTTCCGATTGCGGTGACCCTGGTGGTCGGCACGCTGGTGCCATTCGCCACGCCGCTGATCGGCATGCTGATGCTTGGCAACCTGATGAAGGAGTCCGGCGCGGTCGAGCGGCTGACCAAGGCGTCGACCGAAGAGATCGCCAACGCGGTGACGCTGTTCCTCGGCCTGGCGATCGGCTCGACGATGGTCGGCGAGCAGTTCCTCAAGCCCTCAACGCTGGCCATTCTGGTGCTCGGCATCTGCGCCTTCGGCGTCGATGTCATCGCCGGGCTGCTGTTTGCGAAGTTGCTGAACGCGCTCAGCGGCGGCAAGTTCAACCCGCTGATCGGCGCCGCTGGCATCAGCGCGTTTCCGATGGCCGCGCGCGTGGTGCAACGCGTGGCGCACGAGGAAGACTTCGAAAACTTCCTGCTGATGCATGCGATGGGCGCCAACGCCGCCGGCCAGGTGGCCAGCGTGGTCGCCGGCGGCGTGCTGCTGGCGCTGATGGGCGCGCACTGACGGCCCCGGGGCCTCGGATGAATGATGAACGATGAATGATGAACAAGCACGCGCACGGCGCGCGACATCAACCTTGCGTTCAACCCGAACCGGGCCCAGGTGAAGGTTGCCGATGACCGAGCACCCCCGGGATATTTACACCGAACCCGAGCCCGACGTCCACACGCTGGCCAACCTGGGGCCGCTGGCGGCGCTGGCGGGCATCTGGAGCGGCGCGCGCGGCATGGACGTCAACCCCAAGGCCGACGGCCCGGAGCACCAGGCGTTTATTGAGCATATCGAGCTGCAGCCGATTGACGCGCAAACCAATGGGCCGCAGCTTTTCTACGGCCTGCGCTACCACACGCGGGTGGTCAAGCCCGACGACGTGGAGACCTTTCACGACCAGGTCGGCTACTGGCTGTGGGAGCCGGCCACCGGCAATTTGATGCAAACGGTGGCTATCCCGCGCGGACAAACCGCGATGGCGGTCGGCCGCGCGGCGGCCGACGCCAGAACCTTCACGCTGCAGGCGGTGCGCGGCTCGCTGACCAACGGCATTGTCTCCAACCCGTTTCTGGAGTACGCCTTCAGGACCGAGCGCTACACCATCACGGTGACGGTCAACGACGACGGCAGCTGGTCATACGAGCAGGACACGCTGCTGGTCATCCCGGGCCAGGCCGAGCCCTTCCACCACACCGACCGCAACACGCTGCGCAAGATAGGTGAGCCCACGCCCAACCCGACGGCGCTGGCCGCGGGGCGCTGAAGAAGCTGGGGCCGGGTCGGCGATGCCGATGGGCGTCGCTCTGTGCTTCGCGCCTTGCCAGCGCTCTGCTTTTGCGCACGTCGCGGGCATACGGCGCCCAGCATCGCATGGGTCAGCGCGGCCGACCGCTGGCGACCGCTGAGGCAGCTCAACCGAGCTGCAACCTGCCGGCGCGGCCGGTCATCTCCAGGTAGCCCAGCCCGGCGCGCTGTCCGCCGATCAGGCGCAGCTCGGCCAGCCCTTCCCAGTACACCGTGCCGGTGCTGGCGCGGCTGTCAAGTTCTTGCGCGTCGAACAAGGCGTCGAGCAGAAAGTCGCCGGCCGGGCTGCGGATGCGCCAGGCCACCGGCCAGCGCGCGCCGCTGTCGGGGCTGTTCCAGTGCCGCAGTGCCTGCATGCCGACCTCGGCCGGGCCGAAGTTGCGCAGCGCGCCGTCGGCGCCGCGGTGGCTGCCGCCGGCCCACAGCGCGCTGCCGTCGGCGCGGCGCAGCACGAAGGCGGTCAGCGCGCCGCCGCCAAACAGGTTGATGCCCATCCAGTCCCAGCCCACCGCCTGCGGCGCCAGCAACTGCTCGCTCCACTCGTGGTCCAGCCAGCCGCGGCCGGCCAGCGCCAGCCGGCGCCCGCCGACCTCGACCTGCGCCGCCACCGCCAACTGCGGCAGAGAGTAGTAGTGGCTGGCGTGCTCGGGCGCCGGCCCCTTGCGCGAGAAGCCCAGCTCGCCTTGCAGCAGCGGCGGCTGCACTTCGTCGAGCTGCACGCGCAGCGCAAAGCCGCCATCGGGCGCCGGTAGTTCGGCCAGCCAGTGGCTGGCGGCGCCGACGCGCGGTTCGCGCTGCAGGCGCCAGGCGGCCAGCCGCACATCGGCATCGGCGCGCCGCGCGTGGACGTCGGGCAGCGCCTCGTCGCCTGACCAGCGGGCGATGCGCTGCGCGTGCACATGTCGGCGCGCGGCCAGGTCGGTCAGCGCGGCGTGGGCGAACAGCAGTTGGCGCGGCGCAAAGCGGCCGGCGCCGCCCTGGCCGTCGCCGACCCGGCTGCGGAAAAACGTGAGCTGAAAGCCGTGCGTCGGGCGGGCGTGGTCGGCGGCCAAGGCGGCGGCAGAGGCGGCAGCCGCCGCGGCCCCTGGCGATGGCGCCTCGCCCGCCGCCTCGGGCTGCAGCCAGCCGGTGGCATACCACCACTCGATGCGCGCGCCCGGGTGCGCGCCGTGGTCGCGCGCAAAGCGCAGGCGGCGCTGCGGGCTGACCGCGTCGTCGCCGGCATCCTCGGCGGCGGTGGCAGGATCGGGCGCCGGGCCGGCCGCCGCGCCGGTGGCCGACGACGCCGGCCGGGCATCGCCCACCGGCGCCGTGCCGCCCGCGGGTGGGACAGCGGCGAGGCCGCTCCGTCCGGCGGCCACCGCCCACGCCACGCCGGCCGGCGCGACCAGCTCGCCAAGCAGCGCCGCCAGCCAGCGCCGGCGCGACGACGGCGGACTCACCAGTCCTCCTTGACCGCCTGCACCGCCGGCGCGGCGGCGGCGTGGCGCGCGGCCAGCAGCGCGGTCACCCCGCCAGCGGCCAGCACCGCGCCGGCCAGCGCGGTCAGCCGCGCCAGCGGCACCGACAACGGCATCGACCAGTGGAAACTCTGCGGGTTGACCACGTGCACCAACACCACCGCCATCGCCAGCCCGAGGGCGACGCCGATCACCACCCCGGCCAGCAGCCAGGCGGCGGTCTCCAGCGCCACCAGCCGGGTGACCTGGCGCCGCGTCAGCCCCAGGTGCGCCAGCAGGCCGAATTCCTTGCGCCGCGCCAGCACCTGCGCCGACAGGCTGGCCGCCACGCCAACCAGCCCGACGCCTATGGCCACCGCCTGCAGATAGACGGTGACCGCAAAGCTGCGGTCGAAGATGGCCAGCGAGGTGCGGCGCAGCTCGGCGCTGGTCACCATCTCCAGCGGCGGGTTGGCGTGCTCCAGCGCGGCGAGCGCGGCCGACACCGCCGCCGCCGAGGCGCCCGGCGCCAGCCAAAGCTGCAAGTCGTTGAGCCGCGCATCGCCGGTGGCGCGGCGGTAGTCGCTGCTGTCGACCGCCAGCGCGCCGAATTGCCGCGCATAGTCGCGCCAGATGCCGGCCACACGCACGGCTTGCGCGGTGCCGTCGGCGCGCAGCGGCAGGTGGAGGCGTTGGCCGACCTGGAAGTGGTAAATCGCCGCCGCCGGCTCGCTGGCATAGACCGCCAGTTCGTCGGCCGCCAGCCGTGCGCGCGGCAGCGCATGGCCCAGCAGCGGCAGGCTGCGCGCCGGGTCGTCGCCGAGCGGGCGTGCCAGTAGCGTCAGCGCCGGCTGCCCGGGCCGCAGGTGGATGCTGCGGATCAACCCCGCCTGCACCCGCCTGACCCCGGGCAGCCGCGCTGCGGCGGCGAACAGCTCGGGCGCCAACCGCACCTGCTCGGCCGCCGCGGCGTTGGCCGCGGTGCGCGCATACAGGTCGGCCGGCAGCACCGCGTCCAGCCAGTCGGCCACCGCGCTGCGGAAGCTGCTCACCATCACGGTGATCGCCACCGCCAGCGCCAGGCTGGCGACCACGCCCGAAACGGTGGCGCTGGCGGTGCGCCGCGCGTGGTGCGCCCGGCGCAGCGCCAGCAGCCACAACGCATGGCGCGGCGCGCGCCAGCCGGCCAGCAGCGCGCCGACCGCCGCCGGCACCAGCGCGACGCCGCCGGCCAGCAACAGCGCCACCGAGGCATAGGCCGCCAGCGCCAGGCCGGCGATGGCCGGCGCCAGCGCCAGCGCCGCGCCGCCGGCCAGCAGCGCCAGGCCCGGCCACACCGGCGCGCCGGTGCCTGAATCGGTCGAACCCAGGCCCTTGAGCGCCTGCGCCGGCGCCAGCCGCTCGGCCTGCCGCGCCGGCCACCAGGCGCCGCCGACCGTCGCCGCCACGCCCAGCAGCGCACACGCCGCCAGCTCGGGCAGCGGCCAGCGCAGCGTGGGCGCCACGCCGGCAAAGAAGCCGCCGCCCAAGTCGCCACCCAGCAGTTGCAGCGCCAGCGCGGCCAACCCCGCGCCGAGCGCCAGCCCGAGCGCGCTGCCGGCCACGCCGACCGCCACGCTTTCGGCCAGCAGCCAGCGCCGGCGGCTGGCCGCGTCCAACCCCAGCACACCGAGCAAGGCCAGTTGCGGCGTGCGCTGCGCCACCGACAGCGAAACCACCGAATAGACCAGGAAGCCGCCCACCAGCAGTGCCACCAGCGCCAGCACGCCCAGGTTGACGCGGTAGGCGCGCGACAGGTTGGACATGCGCTCGACCGCCTCGTCGGCCGCCGCCCAGCGCACGCCCGGCCCCAGGCGCTGGGCGTCGCGCCAGGCGTTGCGGTCGATGCCCGGCTGCAGCCGCAGGTCGATGCGCGACAGCCGCCCCAGCCGCCCGAAGCGCTGCTGCGCCGCGGCGATGTCGACCACCACCAGCGGCGCGCCGCCGGCCGCCACCTGTCCGGCAACGCTGAACACCTGCTCGCCGTCGATTGAACGCAGCGCGATGCGGTCGCCCGCCGCGACGCCCAGCCGGGCCAGCGCCGCCGGGTTCAGGTAGGCGCGGTCCGGCGCCAGTAGCGCGGCGAGGTCGCGCTCGGGCGCGGCACCGCTGCGGTCGTTGCCATCGGCCGCCGCCGGGCGCGGCAGCAGCCCCGGCGCGATGCGGGCGACGACCAACGCGTCGACGCCGGCGACCTTGACCGCGACGCGTGTACCCGCCGCCGGCTCGACCGCGGCTGCGGACGGCGCGCTGGCGGCGCCGGTGGCGCCGCCTTCTCCGTTGGCCGCGCTTGCGCCGGGTGGGGGCAGGGCGCGCGCCGAGGTGTCGACCTCGACCACCGGGCTGGCCACCGCCAGCGCCGGGTCGGCGGCGATGCGGCCAAACAGCGCGTCGTCAAAGCCCGCCGGCTGCGCGGCAGCCAGCACCAGGTCGGGCGCACCGTTGACCGCGCGCACCGCCTGCGCAAATTCGCCCAGCGCCGAGGCGTTGATGATTTGCACCGACGCCGCCAGCGCCACCCCCAGCGCCACCGCCAGCAACGCCGCCGCGTGCCGCCATGGGTGGTGGCGCCATTCGGCCCAGCTCAGCGGAAGCAGTCGGCGCCACATGGGGCCGATGGTAGGCGTCGCCTGGCCGTGTGCCGCCTCGGCGGTGCGCGCATGCCTGGCGCCCGGCGCGCCGCCTCAGCCCGGCGGCTTGCCGCGCGCCGGCAGCGCTTACTTGCGCCCGAACGCCAGGTACAGCGGGTCTTCGGTGGTGGCGTGCCGCACCTGGGCGTTGTCGAACGCGGCAACGCCAAAGCCGTAGCGCGCGCCCAGGTCGGAAAACTGGATGTCGGTCGGGCTGCCGGTGACCAATTTGCGGCTGACCACCGAGGTGTACACGCCCTCGCGCCAGCTCAGCGCCAGGCGCACGTCGCCGCGGTCGCCCTGCGGCGGGTTGACGATGTACGACGCCACCTCGTCGCCCGGCTTGAACAGCGCGTCGTTGAACGCCACCTCGTCGCCGCGCTTGATGTAGTAATAGCCGCCGCCGTTACCCGGCTTGCCGCTGTGCGCCATGAACTGCGGCTTGCCGTCGACCAGCGGGAAGCCGTTGTACTCGCCGCCCGGCATGCCGGCGTCGCTCTTGCGGCCGGCGTTGGGGCTGGCCTTGACGTCGTAGCGCGTGTGGTCGACGTATTGGTCGTCGACATAGCCCCAGGGTGCGGTGCGCATTGACTTCATGTGCCACATGTCGCCCAGTTCACCCGGCGCGGCGGTGTACTTGTTGCCAAACGGCTTGCCCTGGTCCAGGTGGCACATCGCGTCGCAGCCGTGCTTGTCAAAGCCCTTGATCGAGTTGCCGATGTTCCAGATGACGGCCCACTTGTCTTCGTAATAGACGTTGTCGTCGCCGCCCTTGTCGGCCGGGTCCTTGAGCTTGACCCAGCGCCCGTCGGCCTGCTTCTGGTACGGGCCGCGGCGGATCGACACCGTGGGGTCGACGTACTGCAGCAGCAGGTACAGCGTGTCGCCGGTGTACATCGCCTTCATCAACCCCTTGGTGTCGGCCTTTTCGCCCGGCTTGGCGCCGAAGTTGGCGCCGTCGACCAGCTTGATGTTGAGCGCCGGCATCGACGCCCAGCGCGGGTCCAGGTTCACCGCGTCCAGCGCCGGCGCGCTGTCCACCGGCTGCGCGACCAGCGTGTTCACGGCGGGCGACTGCATCGCCGATTGGCAGCCGGCCAGCGCCAGTGCGGCGGCCAGTGCTGCGAACGTCAAGGGGGGGCGTGTGCTTGTCATCCAGGCGTCCTTTGGTTACCCGACCCCGACCCGGGGCGGTCTTCTTCGGCATTATTGAATGTGTGCGGTGCAAGCAGCGCGGCTGCTCGGTCGCGCGGCACCGGGGAAACTGTCAAGCCCAAGCCCTCCGTGTGGCCAGCGCGGGGCTGGACAGCACCCCAAGGACTAGGCGGTTAGGCGTCATCAGCGGCCCAATGCCCGTGACGCAGCTTAAGAGGCGTCACAGCTCTTGCGCAAATCCAAGGGACTCGTAGAGAAGCCTGGCAGGCTCGTTCTCCAGTGTGACAACAAGCCGCAGCTCGGACTCGCCATCCTGGCGGAGCAACTGCATTGACCGTGCGAGGGTGGCTCGCGCAAGTCCCTGGCGCCCGTAGGCTGGGTCTGTCATGGTGAAGGCCACGAAGGGCCTGCTTTGCCAACGGGTGAGCACAGAAGCGCTTACCAAGGTTCCCGATCGTTCGGCCACCGACGAGTGCTCGGCGTCGAAGGCGCCGTACGCTCCTGCGTATGCCTTGAGGATCTCGGCAGTGGCCTCCTCCGGAGTCTCGCCGTCGTAGTCGATCGTGCCGACATAGGCTCGATACATCAGCCGTCCGAGGTGCTGAGTGTCCCATTCGGTGGGGCAGCGAAGACCCTCGATGGCTTCCAACTGCATGTCTCGCAAGTTGGCACGCATGTATGCTCGACGGACGGTGTTTGGCATTCGGCGGGATTCCCGGATCGCGTTTTACTTGTTTGAGTGCGCCACTTCGCACTCGCTTGCAATTTAGACTGAAGTTCCTGCCCACCCCCCTCGCGCCGTCGACTGCAAGTCCTTGCTGCGCTTCACTATTTTGGCCCCTCGGGGCCTTTTTCTGGTTCATATTTGTAGTCACTAAAAATCATTGATTTTCCGAGG
>WBZS01000311.1_pt1 | contig 73772 bp, 66 predicted proteins | sample 5204201 | NCBI WGS metagenome assembly WBZS01 (sample SAMN12344357, study PRJNA552823) | activated sludge metagenome | biome: Activated sludge suspended growth; feature: Nitrification reactor; material: Wastewater; isolation source: activated sludge from nitrification reactor of wastewater...
ATCGCGCTGTTCGCCGTGATCTACCTGCTCAAGTGAGCCTCGACCACCCCCGCCCCACGAGAATCCACGACAGGACCACATCGTGAACGCCTTGGCCGCACGTCGCCGCCACCCCGCCGCCATCGCCATCCTGCTGTTCCTCGGGCTGGCTCTGGTCGGGACGGCATACTCGCTGCTCGCCCCGAAATCTGCGCAGGCCGCCGTCTCGACCGCCGACGACGTGGCGCTGGGCAAGCAGCTCTTCCTCGCCAACTGCGCGACCTGCCACGGGCTCAACGCCGAAGGCACCAAGTCAGGGCCCACCCTGATGGGGGTCGGTGCGGCATCCGTGGACTTCCAGATGGGCACCGGGCGTATGCCGCTCGCCGGACCGAACGTTCAAGCGCCCCGGATCGACAAGGTCAAGTACACCGAGGAAGAGATCGCCGCGATCGCCGCCTACGTCGCGTCGCTGGCCCCCGGCCCGGCGATCCCCGAAGGTAAGGAGACGACCGGCGAAGGCGGCAACGTCGCCCTCGGTGGGGAGATCTACCGAGTCAACTGCGCGATGTGCCACAACTTCGCCGGTTCCGGTGGCGCGCTGACTCGCGGCAAGTACGCACCTTCCCTGTATGGCGTCGACGGCAAGTACATCTATGAGGCGATGCTCACCGGACCGCAGTCGATGCCCGTCTTCAACGACACCAACCTCAGCCCCGAGGCCAAGGCGTCGGTCATCGCCTACCTCAAGACCACCCAGAGCGAGCCAAACGTCGGCGGCATGAACCTGGGCAATCTCGGCCCGGTCTCCGAAGGCATGTTCATCTGGATCTTTGGGCTCCTGCTCATGATCGCCTGCGCCTTCTGGCTCGGCCAGAAGGCCGCGTGACCTCCCGCCTCACCCCACGACGACAGGATCGATGACCTCATGAGTGACCAGGTCACCCCCACCAGCGGGTCGGCGAGCGGCGCCGGCACCGTCAGCCTCGACGAGGGGCACCACGTGGGCACCGGCGGTCTGCCCGCCGTTTTCGAGAACCCGGGGCTACCGCCCCACGTCCACCGCGCTGCCGACGACGACCCCAAGGCGGCCAAGCGCGCCGAGCGCCAGGTCGCGGTCCTGTTCACCTTGTCGATCCTCGGCACGCTGGGCTTCATCGTCAGTTACTTCGCGATCGACCGGACGACCTCGGTCTTCCTGCCGTTCGTCGGGCTGACCAACCTGCTCAACGTCATGCTCGGCGTCACGCTCGGGATCTCGTTGCTCGGCATCGGTTTCGGGGCCGTCCACTGGGCCAAGACGCTCATGTCCGACGAAGAGGTGGTCGAGGAGCGTCATGCGATCCGGTCCTCCGACGAGTCACGCGACAAGGTGGTCGCGGCCCTGGCCGACGGCGCCGAGTCGGCACAGTTGGCCCGTCGTCCCCTCATCAAGGCGACCGCGGGAGCGGCTCTTGGCCTGTTCGCCATTCCGCTGGGAGTCCAGCTGGCCGGCTCGATGGGCAACCCGACCAAGGCGCTCGAAGAGCTCAAGCAGACGATCTGGGATGTCAAGGCGGGCGGCAAGCCGATCCGGCTGGTCCGTGACCCCGAGCTCACCCCCATCAAGGCATCCGACGTCACCATCGGGTCGGTCTTCCACGTCATGCCCGAGACGCTCAAAGAGCTTCGCGAGCACAACGTCAAGGCCGGCCACTCCGAATGGCACGGGGTGCTCGAGGCCAAGGCCAAGGCCGCCGTCCTGCTCATGCGGCTCAACCCGTCGGAGTTCAAGGACGACGCGCTCGGGCGCAAGGCTCGCGACTGGGGCTTCCAGGGCATCGTCGCCTACTCCAAGATCTGCACCCACGTCGGGTGCCCGGTCGGCCTTTACGAGCAGCAGACCCACCACCTGCTCTGCCCGTGCCACCAGTCGACCTTCGACGTCACCCGTGACTGCGAGGTGATCTTTGGTCCCGCCAAGCGTCCGCTGCCGCAACTGAAGATCACCGTGGACGACGAGGGCTACCTCGTCGCCCCGCAGGGCTTCGCCGAGCCTGTCGGCCCGAGCTACTGGGAGCGCCTCAAGTGAGCACCACCGCCTCCGCGCGCACCGCTGCAGACCTGCGCGCCGACGACGCCAAGGTCACGAGCGCCACCGGCAGCAAGGCCGGCGCCGCCGCCATCTGGGTGGACGAGCGCACCGGCATTGCCAAGGGCGCGGCATACATGATGAAGAAGGTCTTCCCCGATCACTGGAGCTTCATGCTCGGTGAAGTGGCGATGTACTCGATGATCATCTGCCTGCTCACCGGTGTCTTCTTGTCCTTCTGGTTCGTCCCGAGCGCCGGGCAGATTCCCTACAACGGGTCCTACCTGCCGTTGCAGGGCGTGATCATGTCCGAGGCCTACAACTCGACCCTGGGCATCTCGTTCGATGTTCGCGGCGGTCTGCTGATCCGGCAGATCCACCACTGGGCCGCCCTCATGTTCTGCGTTGCGATCACGGTGCACATGCTGCGCGTCTTCCTCACCGGAGCGTTCCGCAAGCCGCGCGAGCTCAACTGGGTCATCGGCTCGATCCTGTCGATGCTGGCCATCGTCGAAGGCTTCGCCGGTTACTCCCTGCCCGACGACCTGCTCTCCGGCACCGGCATCCGGGCCGCTGAAGGCTTCATCAGGTCGATCCCGTTGGTGGGCTCGTACATTTCCTACCTGCTGTTCGGCGGCACCTTCCCGGGCGAGGCGATCATCCCGCGGCTCTACTCGGTCCACGTGCTGCTGCTGCCGGCCGTGCTTATCGGCTTGTTCACCGCGCACATCGTCCTGGTGATGGTCCACAAGCACACCCAGTTCCCCGGCCCCGGCCGCACCAACGAGAACGTCGTCGGCTTCCCGCTGATGCCGGTCTACACCGCCAAGGCCGGTGGCTTCTTCTTCATGGTGTTCGGGGTCCTGGCCGTCATCTCCGCGCTGGTCACGATCAACCCGATCTGGGCTTACGGCCCCTATGACCCGTCTCCGGTGACCGCCGGGTCGCAGCCCGACTGGTACATGGGCTTTGCCGACGGCGCGCTGCGGTTGCTGCCAGGGTTCCTCGAGTTCGAGTTGTTCGGCTTCACGTGGAGCATGAACGTCTTCCTCGGCGCCGTGGCGCTCATCCCGTTGATGTACACCGCTGCGGGTGTCTACCCGTGGATCGAAGCCTGGGTCACCGGCGACAAGCGTGAGCACCACCTGCTCGACCGCCCGCGCAACGCCCCGACCCGGACCGCAATCGGCATGGCCGCCTTCGCGTTCTATGTCGTGCTGATGTTCGCCGCCGGCAACGACATCATGGCGATCCGCTTGCAGCTGTCGATCAACGACGTCACTAACCTCTTCCGACTGCTGGTGTTCGTGGTCCCGGTGATCGTCTTCTGGGTGACCCGGCGGATCTGCCTGTCGCTGCAACGACACGACCGTGAGAAGGTCCTGCACGGGCGCGAGTCCGGCACGATCGTCCGGACCGCAGAGGGCAAGTTCTTCGAGCGGCACGAGGATCTGGACGAGTTCGACCGCTACAAGCTCGTCGCGTTCGAGTCGCCGGCTCCCCTGGCCCTTCCGTCGGCGACTGACCTCAACGGCGTGTCGTCCAAGGACGCCAAAAAGGCGCGCCGTCGGGTTGCCTGGTCGAACTTCTTCTTCAAGACCAGGGTCGAGCCGGTCACGCCCGCGGAGCTCGCGGCCGCCCACCACCATGGCGAGCACGAGGCCATCCCCGGCGGGTCCGGTCACGCCGCGATCAAGCACGACAAGCACCCCCACTGACCGATCGGTCGGTCACGGCGAAGGGCTCCCGGGTTCGTCCCGGGAGCCCTTCGCCGTGTCAGGGTTCACCCGCCTAACAAGTGATCCAGTCTCGCCCGACCAGAAACCTCGTCGATCGACAGCTCCAACACCTTGGTGCGGCTGGTCGCCCCGCTGACCAGAGTCACCTCACGCGGACGCACCCCGAACGCGGACGCCACCGCCGCCAGTACGGCCGCGGTGGCGGCTCCGTCGACCGCACGGGCCGCCACCGCCACGACCAGGACCGCCTCCTCCGGCTCCCCGTAGCAGCCTCCCACGCGCGTTCTGGACGCCCCTGGGCGCACGCGGACCGTTAGCCGCACTCGGACACCCCCAACGGCCGTGCTGCCCCGTAGTGGGCCACCAGACGCTGCCGTATGCCGTCCACCGTCACCTCCCCGCCGTAGGGCAGCACCCACTGCGGGTTGGTGTGCCCAAAATCGACGTCGAGAACGATCGGGATGCCCGCGGCATACTCCCCCATGGCCCGAAGCACCTGCTCGGCGACGGCGTCGCGGTGGGCTGCCCGGCCGCCCGCTCCGGGGTCGTCCTCGAAGTCACTCGCGACTGGTCGTGCGAAGACGACGGCGGCCGCCTGTCCGAGGAGACCGCGCTCCCCCAGCACTCGCAGCATCCGAAGGACCTCGACCGGGGACGGGTGTTCCTCCGAGGTCTCCAACAACAGCACACACCCGGCGTAGGCCGCGGCCTCGCGCACATCGTGGCCGACCGCCAGGATCCATTGGAGAACCTCCAGGTTGCCTCCCCAGGTCGGTCCGGTGACGACGTGCGCCGGGCCGTGCCATCCGTAGCCTGTCCGAGGATCACGCCGCTCGGCGTGGGTATCAAGGCTGCGCGGGTCAGTCCAGGGCAGACCGAAGTCGCCGGTCCGCGGGGCTGGCGACACGACCATGTCGCCGCCGCCGAATAGGGCAGCGCGCAGGCTGGTGAGGTGTTCGGCGTCGACCGCCGGGCCGGGCCCGAGGTGGACCTGGGTCGACCCGCCATGCCACGACGAGATGCCGTGACACCACAACCAGTTGAGCAGGTTGGTGTTGTCGCTGTAGCCGAAGAAGGGTTTGGGGTCGGCGCGCGCGACGGCCGGATCGAGGTGAGGCATAACCGTGAGCTGATCGTCCCCTCCGATCGTGGCAAAGATCGCCCGGATGCTCGGATCGGCGAACGCCGCCATCAGGTCTGCGGCCCGTTCGCGGGGGGTGCCCTGCCGCCTCGTCGTCGGGAACTCCACCGGTTCGAGCTCCAAGAGCTCGCGGATCCGCCGCATGGCCTGCTCGTGTAGCGCTGGGTAGGCCGCCGGCGCACACCACGAGGGCGACAGCACGGCCACCCGGTCGCCGGGACGGACGGTCGGCGGCAACAACGGACTCACCGGCCCACTATGGCAGGCTCGTCATCGTGGCTGCTCGCAGATTTCGGCTCACCCCCGAGGAGTTCGATGCCGCCGTCGAGGAGGCGTTGGACCTCATCCCGCTCCAGTTCCGCGACGCGATGTCGAACGTCGCCATCCTGGTGGAAGCCGAGCCGCCCGAGGGGGACGAAGAGCTCCTCGGGGTCTATGACGGGGTTCCGCTGACCGACTGGGGCCAGGATTGGGGCGGCAACCTGCCCGACCGGATCACCTTGTTCCAAGGCCCCCTGGAGCGGATGTGCGCCACCCGCGACGAACTGCTCGACGAGATCGCAGTCACGGTGGTGCACGAGGTCGCTCACCACTTCGGGATCGATGACGAGCGTCTGCACGAGCTCGGCTGGGGCTGAAGCGGGGTCGCTGACCAAGCGGCATACCTGAAGGGGCCGGTCCGCGGGTGCGGACCGGCCCCTTTCGCGTATGCCGGGTGGCTCAGTTGGCGTGCTCGCCCTTGAAGTGCTCGAACGTCCAACCGACCAGAGCGACGCACCCGATGGCGAAGGCGATCATGAACAGCCACCAGCCGACCGCCAAACCTGCGAAGGCCAACGCCGCAGAAAAACCCAGCGCCAGCGGCCACCACGAACTTGGGGTGAAGAAGCCGTAGTCGCCCTCGAGGTCCGAGATCTCGCCCTGGGGGTTGTCGTCGGGCAGTTTCTCGAACTTGCGGTTGGTGACCCAGAGGTAGCCGCCAGCCAGCGCCATCATCAACGCCGTGATGAACAGGGCGATCGGACCGGCAACCTCGGGGACGGAACCGTAGTCCTTCTGCTGCCAGGCCGCGTAGAACGGCACCGTGCCCAGGAAGAAGATCATGAGGATCAGGAAGATCCTCCACATGGCCTTCATGCCGTCACTCCTTGTTCTTGTCGGACTCGGTCAGGCCGACCTCGGCAGCGCCCATGACCTTCTGCAAGGTGGACGGGTCGGGCGCCGGTCCACTGGGTGGAGCCGCCTGAGGGTGGTGCAGATCGAAGGCGGGGCGCTCGGAGCGGATCCGGGGCAAGCTGTTGAAGTTGTGCCGCGGCGGCGGGCACGAGGTGGCCCACTCCAAGGAGTTGCCGTAGCCCCACGGGTCGTCCACGGTCACCAGCGGAGCGGTCCGCCACGTCTTCCACACGTTGAAGAGGAAGGGCAGCATCGAGGCGCCGAGGATGACCGAGCCGATCGTCGAGATGATGTTGCCGGTCTGGAAGCCCTCCTCGACCAGGTAGTCCGCGTAGCGGCGGGCCATGCCCTGGATGCCCAGCAGGTGTTGGACGAGGAAGGTGGTGTGGAAACCGATGAACAGCATCCAGAAGTGGATCTTGCCCAGCCGCTCGTCAAGCATGCGACCGGTGAGCTTGGGCCACCAGAAGTAGTAACCGGCGAACATCGCGAACACCACGGTGCCGAAGATCGTGTAGTGGAAGTGAGCGACGATGAAGTAGGTGTCGGAGATGTGGAAGTCGATCGCCGGGCTGGCCATCATGATGCCGGTGATGCCACCGAACAGGAACGTGGTCAGGAAGCCCAGCGCCCAGATGAGCGGCGTGTGGAAGGTCAGCGACCCGCCCCACATCGTGCCGATCCAGTTGAAGAACTTCACGCCGGTCGGCACCGCGATGAGCATCGTCATGATCGCGAAGAACGGCAGCAGGATCTGGCCGGTCACGTAGAGGTGGTGGGCCCAGACCGCGACCGACAGGCCAGCGATCGCGACGGTGGCAAAGATGAGAGTCTTGTAGCCGAAGATCGGGCGACGAGACATCACCGGGAAGATCTCACTGATCACGCCGAAGAATGGCAACGCCAGGACGTAGACCTCCGGGTGGCCGAAGAACCAGAACAGGTGCTGCCAGAGCATCGCACCGCCGGCCTCGACATCGAAGATGTGCATCCCAAAGCGACGGTCACCACCGAGGCCGAACAGGGCAGCGGCCAGGACCGGGAAGATGATGAGGGCCAGCAGTGAGGTCACCAGGACGGTCCACGTGAAGACCGGCATCCGGAACATCGTCATGCCGGGCGCGCGCATGCAGATGATCGTCGTGATGAAGTTGACCGAACCGAGGATGGTGCCGAAGCCGGTGAGCGCCAGGCCGAAGACACCAAGGTCGGTGCCCAGGCCCGGGCTATAGACCGAGTTGGACAGCGGCACATACATGAACCAGCCGAACGACGCGGCGCCTTGTGGGGTCAGGAAGCCGAGCGCGGCGACCAGACCGCCCAGAACGTAGAGCCAGTAGGCGAACATGTTCAGCCGCGGGAACGCAACGTCCGGGGCACCGATCTGCAACGGCACCAGGGCGTTGGAGAAGCCAGCGAACAGAGGCGTCGCAAACAACAGCAGCATGATCAAGCCGTGCATCGTGAACAGCTGGTTGAACTGCTCAGGGTTGTCGACGACCTGCAAACCCGGGCTGGTCAACTCAGCCCGAATGATGAGCGCCATCGCGCCGGCCAGCAGGAAGAAGACGAACGACGTCATGAAGTAGAGGTTGCCGATCTTCTTGTGATCGGTCGTCGTGATCCAGCTATAGAACGTCTGCCCCGGCCGCGGGCGCGGGTGCTTCACCCGGGCGTCAGCCTCGGGTCGCGAGATCGTCGCAGTCATCACTTGCTCCCGGTGGGGGTCGGAACCATCTTCAGGTCATTGGGGTCCATCTGCTCACGGCTGAGCGTATTGGGCAACTGGCCCTCCTGACCCAGGCTCTTGAGCTTGGCCATCTCCGCATCGAAGTCCGCCTGCGAGACGATCTTGACCTTGAAGAGCATCTGGGAGTGGTAGGCACCGCACAACTCGGCGCACTTGCCCTGGAACTCGCCGATCTGGGTCGGGGTGACCTGCATCCGGTTGGTCTTGCCCGGGATCATGTCCAACTTGACCAGGAACGCGGGCACCCAGAACGAGTGGATGACGTCGCGGGCGTTGAGGACGAACTCGACCCGCTTGTTGACTGGCAGGTAAAGCACCGGCTGCGGGGTGCCGGTCACCCCACCGTTGGGGTTGAGCTCGGAGTGCACACCGCTGGAGTAGACATTGGCGTCGACGTAGTTGAAGTCCCAGCTCCACTGCTTGGCCACGACGTTGATCGTGTAGTCGGGCTTCTTCGACACGTCCATGAGGGCGGCCTCGTCACGCGCCGTGTAGTAGAACAACACGGCGATCATGAGCACCGGCACGACCGTGTAGAGCAACTCGATCGGCACGTTGTAGCGCAACTGCGGCGGTAGCTCGGGGTCGTCCTTCTTGCGCTTGTAGGCGATCATGCACCAGATCGCCAAACCCCAGACGAGCACGCCGACCGCGAGGCCAGCGATCCAGGTGCCGACCCACAAGGTGGTGATCCGCCCTGTCTCGGACGTGACGTGCTGGCCTGCGCTGCCCTCCGGCAGCCACCCACTGGAGGCGCTGCTGTTGACATTGGCACAGCTGGAAAGGAGGAGCGTGGCGGAGGCCGCCAGCCCGGCAACTGTCAATCCCCGCCGCGTGACGCGTGCGGAGGTGTCTGCGTGCTTGCGCAACGGGCACCTTCCGAATACAGAGTGTCTGCTCGTGTGTGGGGCCACCCTACCGCGGTCGAATCCGTGGATGACGGCAGGGGTGCCGATAACCTCACGACGTGGCGTATCCCTCATCCGGCCGGCCTGCGCGCGTCGTCCTTGACGCCGCCCAGGGGCCCGTCCACCCCGCGGCTCGCGAGACGATGGCCGCCGCGTGGGAGGCTGGCTGGGCCGACCCCCGACGCCTACATTCCGAGGGCCGCCAGGCCCGGCGCCTGCTCGACGACGCCCGCGCCGTGCTCGCCGAAGGCCTAGGTATCGCCCCCGAGTCGCTCAGCTTCGCCCCCAGCGGCCCGGCCGCCCTGCGCACGGGCCTGGAGGGCCTGGCGTATGCCGCCCGCCGCACCGGCTTGCGTCTGGTCGCCTCGGCCGTCGAACACTCGACGATCCTGTTGGCCGGGCGCCACGCCGCCGCAGCGGCCTCCGATCCGCAGCAGTTCGGACAGGTCGCCGTCGACGTTCAGGGCCGGGTCGACCTTGACCGGTGGGCGGCTGCGCTCGCCCTCCCCGGATCTGCTGTTGCCGCCTTGCAGAGCGCCAACGGCGAGGTCGGCACCCGACAACCGCTACGGGCCGCGCACGAGCAGTGTCGGCGACACGGCATACCGCTGCTGGTGGATGCCACGGCGGGACTGGGGCGCGATGCGACTCCGACGGACTACGACGTGCTCGTGGGCGACGCGAGATCGTTCGCCGGACCGTCCGGCGTCGGCCTGCTCGTTGTGCCACCCCGCACCCGATGGCGGCGGCCGGGTCCGCCGACCGAGCTCGAAGGCGGACGCATCGACGTCGAGCCGGTGCTGCCGCTCGTGCTCGGCGCGGCGGAAGCCTGGGCGCAAAGCGCAGCCGCCCAGGCCGACGATGCGGCTACGGCCCGCGGGCTCATCGACCGCCTCCGCGTCGCAGCCGCGCAGATCATCGACACCGAGGTGGTCGGCGATCCCGCTGACCGACTCCCCCACGTGCTCACCTGCTCGTTCCTCCTTGCCGACGGCGAAACCCTCGTCACCGAACTCGATCGGCAGGGCATTGCGGTGGCTTCTGGCTCGGCGTGCACCTCAAGCACCCTCGAGCCCAGTCACGTCCTCGCCGCGATGGGTGCCCTCACCCACGGCAACATCCGGATCACCCTTCCGATGGAGTCGGTCAGCCCGCACCGCGACGCCGACGTCGCCGCCCTCATCGCCGCGCTCCCTGCAGCCGTCGCAGCGGTTCGGGGCCAGGTGGCCGGGCGATGACCCGACCGATGACCCCGCCCGTCACCGTCGACGCCCGAGGGCTGCGCTGCCCCTTGCCGGTCCTGCGGTTGGCTCAGGCCCTCGCCCGTGAGCCGGTCGGCACCGCCGTCCGGCTGTTGGCCACCGACCCTGCGGCACGCACCGACGTCCCCGCCTTCGTCCGGATGCGCGGGCTCACCCTGCTTGAGGTGGTGGACGTCGTGGCGGAGGCCGACGAAGGTGAGCACACGGCATACGTGGTCTGCGGGCTCAGCGCCACGCAGTCGGAAGCGGCGCCTCCAGCGCATCCCCCAACAGCGCCAGGTATGCCGCCCGCGGCACCTCCCTGGCCCCTAAAGACGCCAGGTGAGGCGTGACCCACTGGACGTCAACGAGTCGGCGAGGGTCCCCGTCAGCGGTCAGCAGATCCCGTAACGCAACGAGGGCGACCTTGGACGCATCGGTGACCCGATGGAACATCGACTCCCCCGCGAAGAGCCCGCCGATCGCGATGCCATAGAGCCCGCCGACGAGGCTCTCCCCTGACCAGACCTCCACCGAGTGGGCCCAGCCCAGAGCGTGGAGGCGGGCATAGGCCCGAGCGATCTGTGTGGTGATCCAACGGCCTTCACGTCCCGGGTCGGCACAGCCTCGGACCACCGCGTCGAAGGCAGTGTCGACCGACACCGCGAGGCGCGACTGCGACCGTCGTAACGACCGGCTGACCTGCAGATCGCCAGGGAGGAGCACTCCACGAGGATCCGGAGACCACCAGCCCATCGGGCCGGCCCCGTGGCGCCCCAACCCCATCGGGAACACGCCCGAGCGGTATGCCGCGAGGATCGTGGCCGGTTCGAGATCGGCCCCGGCACCGACCAGGTCCTCCCCCGGCTCGGCACGGTGCACCTGGAAGGCGTATCGCGACGGCCCTGGATCTTGCGGCATGGCGGGTCGGGACGGGTCGATCAGGGCTTGGGGCAGCGGACGTGCGCCCCGATGTCGGCGGCCGCGTCGGCACCGTAGGCCAGCCTGACCCGGTCGACGAAAGCGGCGGTGGACAGCGTGTATTCCTGGGTGCCGACCGTCTCGATGACGTATGCCGCGAGCGTCGACCCCAGCTGAGCGCACCGCCGGTGGTCCAGGCCTTGAGCGAGACCGGTGAGGAAGCCGCCCCGGAAGGCATCGCCGACGCCCGTGGGGTCGATCGGTTGCACCCCGGGGACGACGTCGACATGGATCGGGTCGTGGCCCTTCTGCCGGATCGTCGCGCCGTCTTTGCCCTTGGTGGTCACCTGGACGCCGACCGCACCGGCCAGGTCGCGCTCGTCCCAGCCGGCCTTCTGGGCGATCATGTGCGCCTCGTACTCGTTGGTGAACAGGTAGGCCGCGCCTTCGATGAGGTCGCGGATGCCGCGCCCGTCCAACCAGGCCAGCTGCTGGGAGGGGTCCGCAGCAAACGGGATGCCGCGGGTGCGGCACTCGTCGGTATGCCGTTGCATCGCCACCGGGTCGTTCGGTCCGATGAGCACCAACTGGATGCCACCGACCCGGTCGGACACCGGCTTGAGCTCGATCCCGCGAGCCTCGGACATCGCCCCCGGATAGAACGTCGCGATCTGGGCCATGTCGACGTCGGTCGTGCAGACGAAGCGTGCGGTGTGGGCCTTGCTCGAGACGTGGATCGAGTTGCAATCGACCCCGTGCCGCTCCAGCCAGGAGCGATAGTCCTCGAAGTCCTTGCCGACCGACCCCACCAGAACGGGCTCCTGGCCGAGGTTGGCCATGCCGAAAGCGATGTTGGCGGCGATCCCGCCCCGGCGGATCTGCAGGTCGTCGGCGAGGAAGGACAACGAGATCTTGTCCAGCTGCTCGACCACCAACGAGTCGGCGAACTTCCCACCGAAGGTCATCAGGTGGTCAGTGGCGATAGATCCCGTCACGGCGACGCGCATGGCGCAACGCTAGTCGACGGTTGACGGCGTGGCTCGAAAGGTTGGATCTCAGCAATCCCTATTACTTGACATACCTAGGTACTACCCATAGTCTCATAGCTATGACAACGCACGATCCGCAGATGCTCAAGGGGGTGCTCGGGCTGGTCTTGTTGCAGCTGCTCGACGAGGGCGACGGCTACGGCTACGGCATCGTCACCCGCCTGCAGGAGATCGGGTTCGACGATCTGGCCGAAGGGACGGTCTATCCCGCGCTAGCCCGCCTGGAGGCCGCCGGGCACCTGGACTCCTACCTGCTGCGATCCGCGACCGGGCCGGCTCGCAAGTACTACCGGATCACCCCGAGCGGTCGCGCCGAACTCGTCCGCGCCCGTCGCGACTGGGACGCCCTCGTCGAGCGCGTCCGCCTGCTCACCCCGACCCATCTCAGCGCGACCCATCTCATCCCGACCCATCTCAGCGCGACCCACCTCACGACACCGACAGGGGCTTGATATGTCCGCACTCGACTGGATCCGCATCCGTCGCACCAAGCTCGCCTACGACTACTGGATGGACGTTGAAGGGGTGTCCGGCCGCGGGCGCAAGCAGCTCCGGGCAGAGCTTGTCGGCAACCTCACCGACGCGACAGCAGCTGTCGGCTTCCCCGCCGCCCGACGCTCACTCGGGAGCGTTCGCGCGCTCGCCGCGGCGGCTGCCCCGGACCGGGACTCCCGCCCCCGCTGGGTGGTCGGGACGTATGCCGCGATTGTGGTGTTCGCCATCGCCGCCTTCGCCACGTTGGGGATGACGACCGCCTGGGCGGATGGGGTCCTCGCTGCGGGCGGCAGCACCATCGACGTCACCGGCCATCCGGTCTTCCTGCCGTGGGCGCAGATCACGGTGCACAAGGGTGAGCACCTGCAGATCCTGGCCGAGATCAACCCGCTCAGCATCCTGTTGCCCATGCTGCTGGCCTTCGTGCTCGGGTCTCGGATCTGGCGGCTGGCCACCGGTCAACCCTCCCCCGCTCACGCCGCTCAGACCCGCTGACCCCCGGGAGGCGACCAGACGGCATACGGGAGAAGGCCCCTGGACGGATGCGTCCGGGGGCCTTCGCGCGGTGTGCGGGAGCGGTCAGCTGAAGCTGTCACCGCAGGCGCAGGAGCTGCCCGCGTTGGGGTTGTCGATGGTGAAGCCCTGCTTCTCGATGGTGTCGGCGAAGTCGATCGTCGCGCCCTCGAGGTAGGGCGCGCTCATCCGGTCGACGACGACCTCGACACCGTCGAAGTCGCGCACTGCGTCGCCATCGAGGGTGCGCTCGTCGAAGTAGAGCTGGTAGATCAGGCCTGAGCAGCCGCCCGGCTGCACGCCGATACGCAGCCGCAGGTCGTCGCGGCCCTCCTGGGCCAACAGGCTCTTGACCTTCGTGGCCGCGACGTCGGTGAGAACGACGCCGTGGGTCGCGGTGCTGGTCTGGTCCTGGACGCTCATAGTGGGGGTTCCTCGCGGGGTCGGAGTGACGGAGTCGTGAACGAAGACGACGATAAAGCGGTCAACCGTGGGCTGCCGACGGTTGTTCCCGGCGGCGTCGATCCAATGTACGTCGTCTGCGGCGGATTCCCTAGTCGGGCAGATCAGCTGCGTGGCGTCGCAGGTGGGTGGGGGTCCGGCGGGGACCAGGTGCGCGCCACCGCCGCAGCTCGGGTCGCCAGACCGCGTGCCGGGTGGGCGGCGAAAGTCGACCACCCCGCGAGGGAGCTCGCGACGGCATACGTCCCGGAGAACCCGGCCGCCATGGTCTCCCGCCGTCCGGCCTCGACCCTGCCGCACACCGCGATCGCCGGTATGCCGTGCGCCTGCGCCAGCTGCGCGATGGCCGCGCTGGGGCTGGAGCGCAGGCTCTCCCACCCCAGGACCGCCGTTCCCGTGACGACCAGGTCGACACCCCGGAAGGAATCGGCGGCGCCGACGAGCACCAGCCCCTCGGACACCCCATCCCGGACTGCTGCCCCAAGCAGCGTCAACCCGAAACCTACGCCCGCGCCTGCCCCGACCCCGGGCTCGCGGTCCACACGGAGGACGGCGCCCGACAGGAGATCCTTCGGCTCGGGGCGGAATCGGCGGATCACTGCAACCGCGTGGCTGAGGCTGGACTCGATGCGCTGCGCAGCCGACGCATCGGCCCCGAGCGTGGATGCGTGGGTGGCTGCCACCCCGGCCAGGCCGAGCAAGGGCTGCTGCAGGTCGCCAAGACCGACCAGGGTGACTCCGGCGAACCGCGCCGCTGCCGAGGTCAGGCACGCCAGGTCATCCGGGGCCAGCCCGCCCAGGCCGCGAGCCCCGCCGCGCAGGATCGCATCTGCTCCTGGGTCGGTGCGCGGGGCCAGCGCCGAGACCATCCCGAGGCCGAGGTCCAGGGCCAGCGCCCCGGTCAACCCGACGATGATCCGGGCGGGACGCAGCCCCAGAGCGACTTCAAGCAACTGCCCCAGCCCGGCCGAACTCGCGGCCAGTGGGTCGTCACCACGCTGCTGAAGCTGGGCCCCACAGACCTGGGCCGCTTCGAGGTGGACCGTCGACCCCTCCGGGCTGACCAGCAGAGTTGCCGGCGTTGGCCGACCCCAGGGATCGCTGACCGTGACCATGTGGAGCTCGCCCCCCGCGGCTGCGGCCAGTGCGTCGACGAAGCCCGGCCCGCCATCGGTCAGCACAAGTCGCGGCACGTCGTCGTGGGGCGCTCCTTCGGTCCAGCCGCCCGCCATCGCCTCCGCCGCCTGTGCGGCGTCGAGCAAACCGGCATACCGGTCGGGGGCGATGAGCACACGCACGGGTGACATCCCATCATGTCCACGAGCCCGTTGGGCTGCTTCTCCCCGACGACCGGGAGAGGCAGGAATCGGCGCGCGGACGGCATACCCTTGTGCCTTGTGAGTACCGAGACTGCGGCCCCGAAGCACACCCCCCTGCGCCTGCTCGTCCTCGGTCAGGGACGCGACCTGCACAGCGAGCGTGGGGTGGAGTGCCCCGGTGACCTGCCGGCCCCCTCCGATCCCGACCTGGTGGCCCGCGCGCGCGCCGCGAAAGAGGCGCTCGGAGACAAGGTGTTCGTCCTGGGTCACCACTACCAGCGTGATGAGGTCATCGAGTTCGCGGACGTCACGGGCGACTCATTCAAGCTGGCCCAGCAGGCCGCAGCGCGCCCGGACGCCCCGTGGATCGTCTTCTGCGGCGTGCACTTCATGGCCGAGTCGGCCGACATCCTCACCTCCGACGAGCAGACGGTGATCCTCCCGGACCTTGCCGCTGGGTGCTCGATGGCCGACATGGCGACCTCAGCGCAGGTCGATGACTGTTGGGACGACCTGTGCGATGCAGGGGTCGCCGAGCAGACGATCCCGGTCTCCTACATGAACTCCTCGGCCGCGATCAAGGCGTTTACCGGACGGCATGGCGGCACGATCTGCACGTCGTCCAACGCGCGGACCGCGCTGGAATGGGCTTTCGAGCAGACCGGCGGGGTCGAGGGCACCGGAAAGGTGCTCTTCCTGCCCGACCAACACCTGGGTCGCAACACTGCGGTGCGCGAGCTCGGACTATCGCTGCAGGACTGCGTCGTCTATGACCCGCACCTGCCCGGCGGCGGCCTCACCAAGGCGCAGTTGCAGGCCGCCCGGATGATCCTGTGGCGCGGGCACTGCTCGGTCCACGGCCGGTTCACCGTCGAGGCCGTCGAGGCCGCCCGCCGGGAGATCCCTGGGGTCAAGGTCATCGTCCACCCCGAGTGCCGTTACGAGGTCTGTGAGCTCGCCGACGAGATCGGCTCGACCGAGCAGATCATCACGAAGGTTGCTGCAGCACCAGCGGGCACGGCCTGGGTGGTCGGAACCGAGCTCAACCTGGTCAAGCGCTTGTCGACGATGTTCCCCGAGCAGTCGATCGCCTTCTTGGAGAAGAACGTCTGCTACTGCTCGACGATGAACCGCATCGACCTGCCGCACCTGGTGTGGACACTGGAGTCGCTCGTCGAGGGGCGAGTGGTCAACCCGATCCGGGTCGACCCTGAGGTCGCCCACTGGGCCCGGGTCGCCCTCGACCAGATGCTCGCTCTGCCGGGGCCGACGCACAAGGACTGAGCAGGCCGCGCACGACGCACGCCGTCCAAGCCCGGGGCGCCACCGCAGCGTGAACGATGCGGTGTCAACGACGCGGAGTCAACGATGCGGCCTTACCAGCCGAGTGTTACCGAGCAGTTTTTCGGGCCGGCATACATCACCTGGGTGAGTGCCACGCTGCTGGACCGCGCCCCGAGGATCTCAATCTTGCTCACCGCTGCGCCGACAGCCACAGAGACGCGATAGGGCGTTGTTGGGCTTCCGGTAATCGTGAAGAACACCTCGGTGCCGCCGCTAGCGGGGTGGCGCTTGCAGGCCGTCATCTGCACCGCCACCGCAACGGTCGTGCTCGGCGTTGCCGTGGCCGTCGGGGCCGGTGTCGACACGGCAGTTGTCGCCACGGTTGTCGGGGAGGGCGCCTTCGGGGCGGTGCTGGCGGTGATCGGGCTTGGCACAGTGGTGGCAACCGCCCGGGTGGTCGGAACTGGCATACCCGGCGTCACGACCGGCCGGGGCGACCCGAGGCTGATCCGGGGGCTGGATTCGGCCGACGGCACCGCGCTGCGGCTGGAGGTCTGACTTGGCGCGCTGATGCTCGGCCGCGCTTGAGCGCTGCCGTTGCTGGGTGGCGTCGCTCGCGCGGCAACGAGAACGGCCAAGAACACCAATGCGGTCGCCACGCCAGCGGCGCCAGAAACGACGGCTTGGCGATTGACCCGACTGGTGCGTCGCCCGATATTTCGGCGCGCTGTCCCCCGACTGATGCGCATGCTCCAGACTCCTCGTTGGTCCCCCGGCTGCCCCTGCAGAAAGTGTGACACATACTCCCAAAGACGGCACGTTAAGCGAACCCGCCGACGACTGCTCGGACCGGCACCTCACGTCAGCGACGAAGCGTCCCCAGCCGGGCCAGGAGGATCGCCTCGGCTACGCAGGCCTTCTCCCAGTCACCCAGGTGAAGCGACTCGTTGGAGCCGTGGGCCCGGGTGTCCGGGTCTTCCACCCCGGTGATGAGGATAGCTGCGTCAGGGAAACGGTCAGCGAACGCGGCGACAAACGGGATCGATCCACCGACCCCCATCTCGACCGACTCGACGCCGAACGCATCCGCCAGGGCAGCACGGGCCTGGTCGTAGACGGGGCCCTCCGTCGTCGCGGAGAAGCCTGGCCCGTCGTCGCACAAGGTGACCGTGAGCCTGGCTCCCCATGGAACGTGCGCTTCGAAGTGAGCCAGCAACGCGGCATACGCGGCCTTGGGGTCCTGGTCCGGAGCGATCCGCATGGAGACCTTCGCCGACGCTGCGGGAACGAGCGTGTTGGAGGCGTTCTCGACCGAGGGCGCGTTGATCCCGATCGTCGTCAACGACGGCTTGGTCCACATCCGGTCGAGGATTGGTCCACTGCCGATCAACTGGACTCCGTCCAGCAGACCCGACTCACGGCGCAGGCGCGCCTCGTCGTAGTCCAGGTCGGCGGCGTGGCCCTCCCGCAGACCGGCCACAGCGACGTTGCCCTCGTCGTCGTGCAAGGTGGCCAACAGTCGGATGAGAGAGGTGATCGCGTCGGGGCAGGGTCCCCCGAACATCCCCGAATGGACGCCGTGGTCGAGGGTCTCCACCTTCACCACTGCGCGGACCAGTCCGCGCAGTGTCGTCGTCAACGCGGGGAGACCGATGTCCCAGTTGCCCGAGTCAGCCAGGACGATCGCGTCGGCGGCCAACTTGTGTCCGTGCTTTGCCAGGATGGTCGGCAACGACTCCGAGCCATACTCCTCCTCGCCTTCGACGAACACCGTGACTCCGACTGGCAGATTGCCCGTGTGCGCCCGGAGCGCGGCCAGATGCGCGGTAATGCCGGCCTTGTCATCGGCGGTGCCGCGCCCGTAGAGCCGGCCGTCGACCTCGATCGGAGTCCACGGGTCGGAGTCCCACAGCGCCGGGTCACCGGCCGGCTGGACGTCGTGATGGGCATACAAGGTCACCGTCGGCGCTCCCGGTGGCCCATCGATGTGACCGAGGACAGCCGGCTGCCCACCTTCGCGAATGATCTCGACGTCGAGCCCTTCGGCCCGCAGCAGGGCGGCGACCTTCTCGGCGCTGGCGTCGAGGTGTGCCTGGTCGAACCCCTCCAAGGTGTCCAACGAGACACTGGGGATCCGCGCGAGGTCCTCCAGGTCGGTGCGCAGGGCGGGGAGCAGGTCGCGGACGCGGGTGCGGATGGCCTCGACGTCGACGGCGGTCAGGTTCTGATCGGTCACCCGCCCGAGCCTACCGACGCGAACGTCGGCGCCCTGCCGCCCACGCCGCGGGCGTTACGCCCGGGACCGCTCAGGCGGTGGGATTCTGCGCCGACAAGGCCGCCCAGATCATGCCGACGACGATGACGACGATCACGTGCGAAGCGAAGAAGACCGCGGCCAGCCGAGCCCGGCGCCCGGCCGGCGTCAACGCCAGCGCGACGAGCATCGGCCCCGACATCACGACGACGAGGATTGCGGCCATGAGCACGCCGAGCCCGGCGTCTCCCCCAGGCAGGGTGAGCTGGCTCCATGCCGTGACCGCGAGGTATGCCGCGGGCACCGCCACGAGCGCGGCGCCGATCAGACCCAGCCCGAAGGCCAACCGGACTTTCATCCGGGTCTGCTTGTCGTCAGGTCGCGCCACGGCTGCGTTCACAGAGGCACTGTAGGGGGTCCCGGCCCACCCCGGGAGCGCGGGCGCACCGGCGCAGGTGGCCGGACGGCATACAGTTGCCCTCGTGTTCTGGAGCAAGAAGAGCGAGCCGACTCCCGCCGTCGAAGACCACCCCCTGCGGCCGGGCGCGAAGAACCGCCCCACGCCCAAGCGGCGCGACCAGGAGGCGGCCAACAAGCGTCCCGTGGTCGTCACCGACCGCAAAGCGGCCTCCCGGGCTGAGCGCGACGCTCGTCGCGCGTCGATGGCCGAGACCCGCGCCGCGATGGTCACTGGCGATGAGTCCAAGATGCCGCCGCGGGACAAGGGGCCGATCAAGCGCTACATCCGCGACTACGTCGACGCGCGCTTCAGCCTCGGTGAGATCCTCCTGCCGACCATGCTGCTGGCCCTGTTGCTGTCGTTCATCAAAGAGGTGTGGGCGCTCACGGCGGTGTTCGTCCTCGTCTACGGGTTGATCTTCCTCACGATGGGCGATGCCTTCCTCATGTGGCGCAAGGTCAAAGGGCAACTGCAGGCGAAGTTCGGCACCGTTCCCAGTGGCTCGATGATGTATGCCGTGATGCGCGCCTACCAGATCCGGCGCAGCCGCCTGCCGCGCCCGATGAACAAGCGCGGCGAATACCCCGTCTGACCTGGGCCGACCCCAGCCCCGTCGCCTTGGGGAATCCCAGTCCCACGGCAGCCGCAGGGCGGCATACGCGCTCAGAGTTGGGCGAACGCGAGCGGCTGCCGGGTGACTGCGTAGGTCGCGAAGTACATCCTCGTGACCAACCCCGTCGGGTCCCGAACGATCTCGAGAAGCTCGCCACGCTCACGGCCGAGGTCGACCCGGAACCGGTCGGGACCCTCGGCGACGAACCGGCTCTCAAACAGTGGCCCTCCGCCGCGGACCGCAGCCCACAGGCGCCCCTCGCGGACGGTGAAGACGAGCTCCTCACCTTCAGACCACCAGGGGCCCAGGAGTTCGGCAAGGTCGGGTGTGGGAGTCTCGGGCACCCAGGTCGTGACAGGCGTCGGCTCGGCATCCAGGACCAGGTCGAGCAGATCGGCAGCCAGGACGATCGGCTCCGCTCCCGCCGAGGAGTTGACCCAGACCACGGCACCCAACCGGTCCTTGCGGGAGACCCGCAGCCCGGTGAGGAAGCCAGGCATAGCTCCTCCGTGCCCGACGTAGACGCGCTCTCCTCGGCGGACCATTCCGAACGACAACCCGTAGCCGAGGGTCCAGGTGTCGGCGTCGAGGATCACCAGCGGCCGACACATCGCCTCGACGGTGGCCGGAGCGAGCACGGCCGGGTCGGGGTCGGCGAGGAACGCGGCATACCGGGCCAGGTCGGTGACCGTCGACCAGAGGCCACCCATGGGCGCCGTCGCCTTGAGGTCCGTGACCGGCTCGGGTGTTGCCACCCCCGAGAAGGGATGGACAAGATAGCCGTGGGCCCGATCGTCACCCGGGGTGAGGGCGGTGCGGCTCATCCCGAGCGGACGCAGGATCCGTTCGCGGATGACGTCCTCCCACGGGCGACCCTCAAGCCGTTCGATGACCTGTCCAAGCAGCGCGAAGGCGAGGTTGGAGTAGTGGAAGACCTCGTGGGGGGCGAGCACCTGCTCGGCCGCAGCGAGCTCGGCGAGCAGTCGCGTGGCGTCCGGGTTGTCGAAGGTCTCCCACACCCGCCCGACCGGCTCCCGCTGCAGGCCCGAGAGGTGGCCCAGCATCCGGCGGATCGTCAGACCGCCGTGGGCAACCTCAGGGAGGTGGGCGTCCAGGCGGTCATCGAGGTCCAGGCGGCCGGCGTCGCGCAGCGCCATGACGGCCACGGCGGTGAACGTTTTGGTCACCGAGCCGATGAGGAACTGGGTGTCGTCGGTCGCGGGGACGGCGGGATCCAGGCGCGCAGATCCCGCGTGGACAGTGTGGATGAGGTGACCGTCGCGCACCAGGCCGACCGAGAGGTTTGGGGTTTGCCACTGCCGCTGCCGGCTGGCGACGAGATGGTCGATCCGGGCGACTAGGGCTGGGTCCAGCGGTCGGGCCGACGCACCTGCGGTCGAAGGGGGCATCGGGCCGCTCACTCGGCCGGTCGCAGCGACATCGGGCCATAGACGACGGTTTCGCCTTCGCGCAAGGTCACCGCGTCGACCCCGCCGTCGACCAAGTCGGGCCAGACCTCGCCGATCCATGATTCGGCCTCCGACTGCGTCGGAAAGGCCGGGGAGCTCGGCTCCGGCCCGGCCATCGCGGCTCCCGAAGCGTCGAGAAACTCCCAACTCCACTGCATGCTCATAACCCCCCACGCTAACCCAGCAACGCGACTAGGGTGCCCGATGGACCCCAAAGGAGCGTTGTCGTGCCGGACCTGTTCGACTCTTATCCCTATCGTGACCGCTTCCCCGTGCTGCAGGACCTGCCTGCCGAGGGCCGACCCCACGACGACGTGCTCGCGGAGCTTGACGCCATGGCCCACGAGGAAGACAACGTCTGGGCCTCGGGGCAATGCTCCGGCACGATCTACCACGGCGATCCTGAGCACTATGCCTTCCTCGGCGAAGCCTTCACGCGGTTCAGCCACGCCAATGCCCTCCAGCGCGACATGTGCCCGAGCGCCACGCGCTTCGAGGGCGAGATCCTCGCGATGGCGCTGGACATCTTCCACGCCGACTCGGTGACCGACGGCCAACCGGCCGGGCTGGTCACCAGCGGCGGCACCGACAGCATCCTGCACGCGATGCTCTGCTACCGGGAGCAGGCTCTGGCCCGTGGGATGGCCCGCCCGACGATCGTCAAGCCCGAGACCGCGCACCCGGCGTTCGCCAAAGCCGCGCACCTGTTCGGGATGGGTCTGCGGGTCCTGCCCGTCGATCCCGCCACGACCCTCGTGGACCCGGCCGCGGTCGCCGCCGCCATCGACGAGGACACCGCGGTGGTCGTCGCGTCGGCCGGCAACTACCCCTATGGCAGCATCGACCCGATCCCGCAAGTTGCCGCAGTCGCCGCCGAGCGTGGGGTCGGCGTCCACGTCGACGGGTGCCTGGGCGGGTTCGTCCTCGGGTTCCTCGATGGTGCGGCGCACGGCATACCCCCGTTCGACTTCCGGGTGCCGGGGGTGACGAGCGTGTCCGCCGACACGCACAAGTACGGCTACGGGCTCAAGGGGACCTCGACGGTCCTGTTCCGGGACATCGCGCTGCGCAACCGGGCCTACTTCTTCGTCCCCGACTGGTCGGGCGGGAAATACTTCTCCCCCGGCATGGCTGGCTCCCGCTCGGTGGGCCTGCTAGCCGCGACCTGGGCCGCCATGGTCACCCTGGGACGTCAGGGGTATGCCGCCCGCGCCGCTGCCATCCACGAGACCGCCACGGCCATGCAGGAGGCGGTGCGCGGCATACCGGGGCTGAGGTTGCTGGGGAACTCGCCGTTCGTCGTCGCATTCACTTCCGACGACGTGGACATCTACCACGTCAACGACGGGCTGCGCGGACGTGGGTGGCGGTTGAACGGACTGCAATACCCCGACGCCCTGCACCTGGCCGTCACCGGACCGCAACTGCAGGACGGAGTCGTCGCCAGGTTCGCCGCCGACCTCGCCGCCGCCGTGGAGTATGCCGCCGCGCGTCGCGGCACGCCTGCGGTCAGCTCGGCGCTCTATGGCGGGGTGCCCGGTGGGTTCACGCCTGCCGCAGGCATGTTCATCACCTCGGTGATGACCCAGATGATGGACGCCCAGCACAGCGTGCCGACCACATGACCGGCCCCGCTCCTGGCAGCCGGCGGCACGACGACGCGGCGCGACGCTTGGCACTCGTCGTCGACCTCGGCACGGGCGGTCCCAAAGTCGGCGTCGCCACGCTGGACGGACGTCTGCTCTGGTCGGGTGCCCGGTCGACCCCGACCCGTCGCGAACCGGACGGCACGGCCGTCCAGGACGCCGGGGCTTGGTGGACGGGAGTCCGCGAGTTGGCCCGTGAAGGCCTGGCCTGCGGGGTCGTCGACCCGTCGGCGGTGGAGGTCGTCGCGGTCACTGGACAGTGGGGTAGCACCGTCCCCGTCGACGCCGCCGGTATGCCGGTCGGAGACTGCCGCCTCTACCTCGACACGCGAGGGGCACGGCATACCCGCACGGTCATCGGCGGTCCGGTGTTCGGCTACCACCCGGGGCGGGCGCTCACCTGGCTGCGCCGCACCGCCGGCGCTCCCTCGCCTGGGGGCGGCGACCCAGTCGGCCACATGCTGGCCTTCCAACGCGACGAGCCCGAGGTCGCGGCGGCGGCGCGGTGGTTCCTTGAGCCGGTCGACTATCTGACGATGCGTTTCACCGGACGCGCGGTCGCCAGCCACTCGTCGATGACCTTGGCCTGGCTGACCGACAACCGGGACCAGCGTCAGTTGGCCTATGACGAACGGCTGGTGGCGCTCTCGGGCGTGGATGGCACCAAGTTGCCGCCGCTTGTCGCGACGGGTTCGGTCGTGGGGACGGTGGCCCCCGACGTGGCGGCCGACCTCGGCCTGCGGCCCGACGCGCAGGTGATCGCGGGCACGACCGACCTGGTGACGGCCACGGTGGGGTCAGGGGCGACCGGGGATCACCAGGCGCACTTCGCGGTGTCAACCACGACGTGGATCTCCTGTCCGGTCCCCGACAAGAAGACGGACGTCCTGCACTCGATCGCCACCGTGCCCGGGTTGCGGCCGGACCGCTATCTGCTGGCCAACAATCACGAGACGGCCGGATTGTGCTTGCAGTGGGCCAGGGACGAGGTGTTCGGCGGGACGTACGACGAACTCACCGCGCTGGCGGCGACATCGCCCCCCGGGGCGGGAGGGGTGGTGTTCACCCCGTGGCTGTCTGGGCTGCGCTCCCCCATCGACGACCGACTGGCCCGCGGCGGGTGGCACAACATGTCGTTGCGGACGACCCGGGCCGACTTGGTCCGGGCCTTACTCGAGGGCGTCGCCTGCAACACCCGCTGGCTGCACGAGCACGTCGAGAAATTCGTCGGTCAACGGTTGGACCCCGTGCGCTTCATCGGTGGTGGGGCCGTCTCGGACCTGTGGTGCCAGGTGCACGCCGACGTCATGGGCCGGCGGGTCGAGCGGGTCGCCGAGCCGATGACGGCCCAGCTGCGCGGTGCCGCGTTGGTCGCCGGGATGGCGGTTGGCGCGCTCACCGTCGGCGAGGCCGCGGATGCCGTGCGCGTGGAGCGCACCTTCGTGCCCGACGAGGGTGCGCGGGCGGCATACGAGCCGATCTATGCCCAGTTCCGCACGCTCTACCGCCGCCAGAAGGGTCTGTTCGCCGCCCTGAACCGGTGACGGCGTGGCCGTGGGTGTCACTGGGCGAGCAAGACGGCAGGGCCCGGACCACACGGGGTGGTTCGGGCCCTGCCGTGGTGAGCGGGCGGCATACCGGCGAGGTATGCCGCCCGGCTCAGTGTCTGCGTAGAGCAGCCTCAGTTGCCGGTGAGCTTCTCGCGCAACGCGGCCAGGGCCTCGTCGGACGCGAGCGTGCCGGTGGCCGGCGCAGCCTCGGCAGCGGTCGAGGAGTAGGACGAGGGGACCTCGCCCGCGGCAACCAGGGCCTCGGAGTCGGCCTTGGCGGCCGCCTCGACCTGGGCCTTGTGGGCCTCCCAACGGGCGTGGGCCTCGGCGTACTGCTTCTCCCACTTCTCGCGCTGGGTCTCGAAGCCGGGCAGCCACTCGTTCGTCTCCGGGTCGAAGCCCTCGGGGTACTTGTAGTTGCCCGCCTCGTCGTACTCGGCGGCCATGCCGTAGAGGGTGGGGTCGAAGTCGGCGACACCGACCGTCCCGTCGTTGGCCTGCTTGAGCGACAACGAGATCCGGCGACGCTCCAGGTCGATGTCGATGACCTTGACGAAGATGTCCTCGTTGACGGTGACGACCTGCTCGGGCAACTCGACGTGCCGCTCGGCCAGCTCGGAGATGTGGACCAGCCCCTCGATGCCGTCGTCAACGCGCACGAACGCACCGAACGGCACGAGCTTGGTGACCTTGCCGGGCACGACCTGACCGATGGCGTGGGTCCGGGCGAAGTGCTGCCACGGGTCTTCCTGGGTCGCCTTCAGCGACAGGGACACGCGCTCGCGGTCCATGTCGACGTCGAGGACCTCGACGGTGACCTCGGTGCCGACCTCGACAACCTCACTCGGGTGGTCGATGTGCTTCCAGGACAGCTCGGAGACGTGGACCAGACCGTCGACCCCACCGAGGTCGACGAAGGCGCCGAAGTTGACGATGCTCGACACGACACCGGAGCGGACCTGGCCCTTCTGCAGCTCGCGCAGGAAGGTCGTGCGGACCTCGGACTGGGTCTGCTCGAGCCACGCGCGGCGGGACAGGACGACGTTGTTGCGGTTCTTGTCCAGCTCGATGATCTTGGCCTCGATCTGCTTGCCGACATACGGCTGCAGGTCGCGCACACGACGCATCTCGACGAGGGAGGCGGGCAGGAAGCCACGCAGGCCGATGTCCAGGATGAGGCCGCCCTTGACGACCTCGATGACGGTGCCGGTGACGACGCCATCCTCTTCCTTGACCTTCTCGATCGTGCCCCAGGCGCGTTCGTACTGGGCGCGCTTCTTGGACAGGATCAGCCGACCCTCCTTGTCCTCCTTCTGGAGAACGAGAGCCTCGACCTCGTCGCCGACCTTGACCACATCGGCCGGGTCGACGTCGTGCTTGATGGACAGCTCACGCGAGGGGATGACGCCCTCGGTCTTGTAGCCGATGTCGAGCAGGACCTCGTCCCGGTCGACCTTGACGATGACACCCTCGACGATGTCGCCGTCGTTGAAATCCTTGATCGTCGCGTCGATCGCGGCGAGGAGGTCTTCCTCAGAGCCAATGTCGTTGATGGCAACCTGAGGGGCGGTCTTGGTGACCGTGCTGATGCTCATGTAGTAGGAACTCCGATGGTGGACAGGATGTAAAGCCGCACGCCGGTCGGCCTGCGGGGCGGACAAGGTTGGGTGTTCGGTCTGATCGCTCGCCGACGGGATCACCGACGGCGGGCAGGCAGCATCGAACCGCGCCCCGAAGGGCACTGGGTCAGGGTACCGGTCCGCGCGTGACCGGGTCAAAGTTGCCCGGTATGCCGCCCAACCTCCAACGTCCCCTGCTTCCCGGAAATCCTCACACACGCTGACGATTTCCCGGCCGGCCAAGCCCCACCACCCGGAAACCCTCACACACGCCGACGATCTCCCCCAGCCCGCAGATCCGGCCACAATGGCGGCATGGACTCCGACCCCATCGCGCTGCGACGCGACGCCGGTACCGCCGAAACCGCCGCGGCCAACCGCACGTGGTGGGACGCCGAAGCGGGGGACTACTACGCCGAGCACGGGGCTTTCCTCGGCGATGACGACCTCGTCTGGGGACCGGAGGGGTGGAGCGAGGAACTCCTCGGACTCCTGGGCGACATCACGGGACGCGACGTGCTGGAGATCGGCGGAGGAGCCGCGCAGGGCGGCCGTTGGGCTCGTCAAGCGGGTGCTCGGGTCGTCTCCAGCGACCTCTCGCTCGGCATGCTCCAGCGGGGCCGGACCATCGAGGACGCGCACGGGTGGCCGCCCCTCCCGCTCGCCCAGTGCGACGGACTCGCCCTCCCGTTCGGTGACGCGAGCTTCGACGTCGTGTTCACGGCATACGGAGTGCTGCCGTTCGTCGCGGACTCCGGTCGGGTGATGGCAGAGGTATGCCGGGTGCTCCGGCCGGGGGGTCGGTTCGTCTTCTCGTGTACCCACCCGTTCCGATGGGTCTTCCCCGACGAGCCGGACGAGACCGGTTTGACGGTGCGGTTCTCGTACTTCGATCGCACCCCGTATGTCGAACAGGACCGGCAGGGGCGGGCAACCTATGCCGAGCATCATCGGACCATCGGTGACCGGGTCCGCGATGTCGTGGCCGCAGGGCTGCAGATCCTCGATCTCGTCGAACTGGAGTGGCCCGACGGTCACGAGCAGGAGTGGGGCGGCTGGTCCCCGTTACGAGGGCGCCTCATCCCCGGCACCCTGGTCCTGGTGACGACGAAGCCCTGACCCACCGTCTTTGGGCGGGTCAGGGCTTCGTCGATCCATGGGCGCCGGTTGGCTCCCTCGGTTGCGCTTCTTTGTTACAGGCTGCTCTGGTTGCGCAACTCGGCCCGGGTGGGGTCCATGACCTGGGTCTCGGCCACCGGGTCAAGCCCCTCCAGACCCGCGACCGGTCCTTCGGCGGCACCGCTCCATGACGCCGCCGAACGACGACCCTTGCCGACGAGGAGGACTGCGCCGACGAGACCAAGGAGGACGCCCAGCAACGGGCCAAGCCAGGGCAAGGTGTTCTTGACGAAGCCGAGCTGGCTGCCCAGGGCGCCCCACTCCTGAGCGTTGGCCTTGATGGTCGACTCGTCAAAGCCGATGACGCCCTTCGTCGCGGCGACCGTGCCCAACGCGGACTCGAGGGTCTTGTCGATCGCTTCTTGACCCTTGACGATGACGCCGGTGTTGGGCTCGACCCACAAGGTGCGGACGTTGCCGTACATCACCTTGGCGGGAACATCCTCGCCGGTGCCGTCGAAGATCGCCGCTGGAACGGTGCGGCTGGCCACTTCCTGCTTGTCGATGCGCTGCTCGAAGACGTAGGTCTCGGTGCCGAACAGGTCCTCGGTGCGGACGAACTTGGCCGCCGTTGCCTTGCCGAGGTCACCGTCCCACCAGGCGTAGGACTGCTTCTGCACGTCGAAGGGGAACTTGAAGTAGCCGCCCTCGTGGGTGATGTTCTTCATGGCATCGGGCTTCTCCAGGTCGCCGATGGAGACCTGGTCGCCGCAGCAGTTGTTGGCCACACCGGTGAGCCGGTCGAACGACACGGTCTCCATGCTGTAGCTGAGGTCGCCGACGCCGACAGCGATCGATTTGACACCGGTCTGCCAGAACGCCGTGGATGACTGCTTGTCGGCGGGCACGCGACCGGGGATTCCCAGCACCTGACGGGTGCTCTGCACAGTGACGCCGGTCAACTTGTCGTAGTGACCAACCTTGGCGTCGTCGGACCACAATCGCAGGACAGACATGTCACGGCCGACCGACACCGAGGTGCTCTTGTAGTTCAAGGGCACCGTGGCGAGTTGCGTGTACAGGACGGGTTTCGCCATTAACCCGACGACGAGCAGGAGGGCGCCAAGGCCGAGGGCGATGGCTCCGAGAGTGCGACGCACGTGATTTGCTCCCCACTAGAGTGACCGTCGATGCCTGCCTGATCCCCACGGGTAGGCTCGTAAATCTGACGGATCGTAACAGCGGCGCCCTCATTTCCCTACCTACTCGGCCAGATCGAGGTGACATGTCGCACAGCGGCGAACCCGCCCTCGCGTCGACAAGCCCTGATATGGGCTCTGCGGGCACCTCGGCCCTGACCGATTCGTCGCCGATGTCCCGGTCGGCACCGACCCATGGGTTGACGTCCACCTTCCGGTTGGGTGCGCTCGCCATTCTCGTGGTGACCCTCGTATGGCGTACCTGGACGGTCTCTTCTTGGAGTTGGATCCAGGACGACTGGATCTACCAGATCGAGGCGCAGCGCCAGCCGCTGGCCGACTACCTCACCCAGAACTACAACCAGCACTTCATGCCTGGGCAGTTCCTTCTCGCCTGGGCATCGACGACACTGGCGCCGTTGGACTACACCGTCGCCGTCGTCGTCACGGTCGGGTTGAGCGTGTTGTCGATCCTGGCCTGGGCGGCCGCCCTGGCGGAGGTGTTCGGCGAGACCTCCCGGGCCCTTCTGGCCCTCGCGCTGGTGGCGCTCTCGCCGATCTTCCTGCCGACCAGCTTGTGGTGGGCGGCGTCCATCCAGGTCCTCCCCCTGCAGCTGACGATGGCCCTGGTCATCCTTTTCCTCTGCCGCTACCTTCGCCGGCCGGGGATCCGCCCACTGGTCGGGCTCGGCGCCACGTACCTTCTGGGCCTGTTCTTCTGGCAGAAGGCCCTGCTCCTGGTCATCCCCGCGGTCTTCCTCGTCCTGCTGCTCGGCACAGGCTCGCCGCTGGCGCGACTGCGCGCGTCCTGGCGGCCGCTGAGCCTCCTCGCGGCGATCACCGTGGTCTACCTGCCGGCATACCTGTTCGTATTGGCCAAGCCTGGATCGGCCGGAATGGGCGTGGACCGCACCTTCACGCCGCGGGGGCTCGGAGAGTCACTGTCGTTCTTCTTCACCGGGTTGTTCAACATCGTCCTGCCGTCGCTGGTGGGCGGGCCGTGGGGTGCCGCGGACAACACGACGAGCATTTACGACCCGGTCCCGGCCGTGCTCTGGTTGCCGATGTTGGCGCTGGCGGTTTGCGCTGCCATCCTCGTCGTCCGCCATCGCCGCCGCGGCGGCTGGCTCATCGGGATGGTCCTCACGTATGCCGTGGTGTCGTGGGGGCTGGTGTTGTTCAGCAGCCGCTACCAGTCGATCGGGGTGCTCAGCGTGCGGGAGGCAAGGTATTCCGCCGACCTCCTCCCGGTCACCTTCTTCGCGGTGGTGTTCGCCGTGACTCGCTCTCGGATCGAAGTCGACACCGGCACCACCCCCCTGCGCCGTCCGCTGCCGGCCATCGTCACCGGTCGGGTCGACGCCTTGGTCGGGTTGCTCACCGCCGCGGTGTCGTTGTCGGCGCTGGCCGGCAATGGCGCCGAGTGGCAGCGGATCGAACCACACTCCCCGAAACCGTGGGTGAGCACGATCGTGCGCGACGCGAGTGCCGTCGGCCCGCGGTCGCTGTATGACGGGGTCGCCCCCGACGGGGTGATCAACCCGGGGTTCTTCCCCGACTACGCCCACCTGAGCGACATGTTGTCCCCGCTGGGGCTCCCCCTGACCTTCGGTGCCCCGGCCAGGCAGGTGCTCGTCGCCCGCGGTGACGGGCATCTGGTGAACGCCACCGTCGAGGACCTCGTCCAGGTCCCCCTCGGGCCGGCGCCCGACTGCGGCTACCTCGTCAAGCCCGGAGAGACGGCATACGTGCCGGTCACGAAGCGGCTGTTCGCCTGGACCTGGTTCGTCCAGGTCGACTACTTCTCGGAGCGGGGCGGCGCGGCGCTGCTGCGAACGGACGCCAAGGACTGGACGATCCACCTCGAGCCCGGGCTCAACCAGCTGCAACTACCGATCGTCGACTCGGTGTCCGCCTTGGCCATCGCGGGAGCTGCCGACGCCGGCACCTCCTGCATCACGAAGATCCAGGTGGGCAACATCCGCGAGACGCCCGTCCTGGCGGTCCCATGACCGACACCCTCATCGACGGGCCCACCCGGACCCACCGGACCCTGCGTTTCCCGGCCCTGGACGGGCTGCGCATCGGCGGCGCGGTGGCCGTCGTGTCGACCCACGTCGGGTTCACCTCGGGTGCCTCCCTGAACGGCCAGCAGGCCGGACTGCTGGCCCGGCTCGATGCCGGGGTCCCCCTGTTCTTCGTCGTGTCCGGCTTCCTGCTCTACCGTCCCCACGTCATGGCCAGGCTCGCGGAGCGGCCAAGGCCAGCACTCGGGACGTACCTGCGCCACCGAGCGGCACGCATCCTTCCGGCGTTGTGGCTGGCCGTGCTCGCAGCAGCCCTCCTCCTGCACCACACCCCGCTCGTGGGCCCGAGCTCCTTCCTGCGCTACGCCACCCTCACCCAGATCTATACCGAGGTCCCGGCCCCGACCGGCCTCACCCAGATGTGGAGCCTGGCGACCGAAGTGGCCTTCTACCTCGCCCTCCCAGCCCTCGCCTGGGCCCTCGACCGCTCCGCGCCGACCCCCCGTGCTTGGGTCACCCGGACTCTTGCCGTCCTGCTGCTGCTCCCCGCCGCGTCCGCGGTCTGGGTGGGCGCCGCGACGGCGACCGGCGGCGGGTTGCCGATGGTGTGGCTTCCGGCGTTCCTCGGTTGGTTCGGGCTCGGCATGGCCTTAGCAGCATGGTCCGGTGCGCGAGAGGCGGGACTGCTGGGCCCGACGGTCCTGGATGAGCTCGGGCACGCCGCCGGCAGCGTGTATGCCGCGGCCGCGGCGCTCTACCTGCTGCTGTGCACCCCTATCGCCGGGCCGTACGACCTGTCGCCACCGACCGTGGGCCAGGCCGTCGTCAAGAACCTCGGGTATGCCGTCCTCGGTGCCCTTCTCGTGTTTCCCGCCGTGGTGGGCGCCGCCGCGGACCGCCCCTCGGCCATCGTGCGCGCGCTGGGCGGCCGGATCGGCAAGGCGTTGGGCGATATCTCCTACGGAGTGTTCGCCTATCACCTCATCGTGCTATCCCTCGCCGAGCGGGCGTTCAACCATCGGACCTTCGACGGACAGTTCGTTCAGCTGTGGGTGAGCACCATCGCGGTGACCTTCGCCGTCGCGTGGGTCAGCTATCGCTTCGTCGAACGACCGATCATGCGCTGGGCGCGCCGCCGGGAGCGCTGACACGGCGAGGGCGCCCCGCGCTCGGCACCCACCGCGGGAGGACCGCCCCAGGGGCCCCGGAGGCGGCCATGCCGGCGAACGCGGCGAGCACGAGCTGTTGAACCCCTACCGACATGAGCGCGGCCCCACCCTCGCCCCATGGTGCCGCGGCAACGGCGGCAACCGCCGCGGCAGCGAGCACACCCACCAGGGTGACACCGAGGCGCGGCCAGCGGCGGCCCACGCAGCCCACGACAGCGCCGATCACCACGGCGAGAACACCGACGAGCCCCGCGTTGACGGGAAACGTGACCACCAGAAGAACCGCCAGTAACCATCCGCCCGATGCCGATCCGGACAGTGCTCCGGACAGCTGGACCGATCCGCCGTCAGGCTCGGCGATCTCGTTCCGGGGCTTTGCGCGAGAGCGCGTGGTCAGCAGCCACAGGACGAGCAGGGCAAGGAAGGCGACGGCCCCGACGACGAGGCCCGCGGCGTACCACCGTTGAGGGTCGTATCGAATGTGCACTTCGGTGGCTGCTCCTGCGGGGAGCACCCAGCCCTGCTGCCAGCCATTGACCCGGACCGACGCCAACGCCTGCCCGTGCCCGTCGGTGGCAACCCAGCCGGGGTTGGCGTTGTGGCTGAGCACGAGCACTCCCGGTTGCGTGCGTTGCGGCACGGCCCACCCACTGTCGCCCGCAGCGGCGATGCTCTGGCTCGCGGAGGTCGGGGCCGACGCGGAGGTCGGGGCCGCCGCGGCGGACGGCGGCGCCTCGACGCGGCGCAGCAACAGTTGGTGGGGCCGGAACTCCGTCGTGGCGGCCGCCGAGAGGGTATGCCGCCCCGCCGCCAGGTCGACTGTGGCGGCGCTCGTGGTGGGGCAGGCCGACCAGCGCAGCGGGGCGCCACGGAGCACCTGCTCGACGGTTCCTTCGACCTGGGTCGGCAGCCGTGTGTCATCGACCAGGACGGTCGGGCCGAAGCCACAGGGGACAGCGACGGTGCGGGTGGGGTCCAGGGCAGCGCGCAGGTCATCGGCGCCCTCGAGCCGCACCTCCGACACCCCGACGGGCAGGTGTGCGGCGAAACCGCTCACGGAGTCGATCGAGCTGGCTGCGCTGTCGCTCAGGAAGTCGATGCTCAGCCCACGCCCGGTGGTCGGCGAGATCGCGGCATACCCCTCGGCATCGACGGGCACGGTCGAGGAGGTGCCGTCGTCGCCGGTCACCGTCACCGAGGTGGGATGGGACGCGGCGAGGTAAGGGTCGAGCAGGAACTGCAGCCGGGTCACCGTGCGAACCTGCGGGAGGTCGAGTCGCAGTCGCGGGCTCGGATCGGCGTCGCCGGCCACCCACCCGGTGCCCAGGTCGGCGTCGGCGACTGTCGCCGGCCGCGCAGCCGGGCTCTGGACGCGGCTACTGCTGGCCGTGGCGGTGATCCGGCCAGGGAAGTCCAACAGTCGTTCGATATTGCCCCCCACGCCGGGAAGGACGGTGCCGGACAGTTCGTATGCCGCTCCCGCGGCAAGCGTCAACGACCGGAAGATGCCGGCATTCTCCTCACCGGCTCGCACGAGGGTGGGCGAGCACAGGGACCGGGTTGCGACGAAGGCGCACCCGGCCAAGGCGGGGACCTCCACGCGGCTGAGGATCTGGGCGGGGGCAGCCGGTCCCGTTGCCGGCATGACCAGCTCGGGCACGGGGTGAACGCCGGGGACGGTGAGCTCGGCGATCCCGAAGCCATTGGGTGCGCCGGAGGCGACCGCGTCCAGCTCGACCCGCAGTCGGGTGGTCATACCGGGTGGTGTCGCCAGCGCGACCACGGTGTCCGTCTCGAGGATGTCGCTCGTGACCGAGCCGGTGTCGGTGCTGACCCGCACCCGCGTGGGCTGGGCCTGGATCGGGTAGCCGCCAGACAGCTGGATCGTGAGCCCGCTGACCTCCTGCGACGCTGACAGGCCCAGCTCCAGCCACTGCCCGACCGCCTCCCCATAGACTCCGCTGACCCACCGGGTGAGGGGGTCACCGTCCAGGGCGGCCGCCGGACCTGTCCCCGGACCCAGGCGCAGCGTCGCGCCGGCATCAGAGGCCGACGACGACGCCGTCACGGACCGGACCCCCCGCCACCGCGTCACCGTCTGCCCGGCGGTCCGGTCGCTGATGTAGTCGATGGTGCGTCGGCCAGTGGTGCCCGGGTCGCCGGCCGCAAGGACCTCGGAGGTCGTCGCCCCGGAACTGCCGAAGGCGACATCGCGGCGACGTAGGCCGTCGGTGACGACCTCCGGAAGTTGCGGGGCCAGATCGCCCAGCGCGGCCCGGTCCGATCCGAGGATGCTGACGACCCCGACGGGCGAAGTCCCGGCTAGGTCGATGAGATTCTCCGGCCCGGCCGTCGCGAGCTGGACCTGATCCATCGGGACGAACCGAGCTGCCGATGTCGCCGCACCGTCGAAGATCTCGACGCTCGGATAGGGCACGAGCAACCGGTCGTCCACCGTCACACCAGGAGCGTCGGCGAGGTAACCCGCCGGGGGGCCGAAACTCGCCCGGCGGATGAAGCCGGACTCGTCGAGCGCCTCGTGCAATGGCACCGGCCGGGACACCCCGGACTGCGGCAAGAGGTCGTTGCGCACGACGAGGAACCGGATGCCCGCCTCCCCCAGCACCCGGGCCAGGTCCGGGGAACCCATCCCGGCGGTGAGGCGGCGGGTCACCTCATCGAGCAGCCGGGTGCTCCCGGCGCCGCCCAAGGGCACCGCGTCCCGGACGACGAACGGCCGACGCATGAGGGCTTGCAGCGGCTCATCGCGGGTAGACCCCCAGGTGAAGTCCGCGAACGATGCCGACGGGAGCACCAGCACGGTGCCTTGGCCCTCCGCGTCGTCGAGCCAGGCGGCGGCCTCGTGCCAGTACTGCGGGATGCTCTCGTAGCCGCCCGACCGCGGGAGGTTGGCGGCCACGGCGGGAGCGGCTGCCGCGACGACGAACAACCCGGTGACCGTCGCCACGAGCTCGACACGGAGCGCCCGCACCGGACGCCAGCGGGCGAGGACCGACGCCGCGTGAACCAGGCCGAGGCCGATCGGGATCCGCAGGACCAGGTCGAACTTGTGGGTGTTCCGCAGTGGTGCCAGCGGGCCATCGAGCAGCCCATGGAATGCGTCCGCGAACGGGCCCGATGCCGCCGACGAGAACCCGACGGTGAGGAGGAACAGTCCGACGAGGGCGCTCACCGCGAGCCAACCGCGGTGCGGCATCCGCGGGTGCGCCACACCGGACAGTCCCAGGACCGCGACGACCCCCGTCACGACGATGAGCGTCGGCTGGCTGATCAAGGAGTATGCCGCGGGCCAACTGGCCCCGCCGGAGCCTACGAGATACCCCAGCCAGGGTGTCGTGCCCTGCAGGGCGTTGAACGGGCTGGCCGTGCTCGTCGTGACTCGTGCGTCCTCGATCCAGTCGAGGAATGGTGGGCTGTATCGGCCGAGAATCAGCAGGGGGAGCAACCACCACAGACCCGCCGCAAGACACCACCCCAGCCACCCGAGCATCGGGCGCACGGTGGCGCGCCAGGGCCGACGGGTCACCCACCAGAGCACCGGCAGGATGAGAGCCGCTCCCGTCGCCACAGCGTTGACGCCGCCGATGCACCCGAACGCGAGCGCCGAGCGCAGGGCCCGGGCCCGCATCCGGGCTGGCCGCGGGTCGAGCAGTGGCGTCAGCACCCAGGGTGCGACGGCCATCGGCCACACCTCGATGGACGTCACCGCCACCTCACTGAGGAAGCGGGGCGATAGGGCGAACAGCGCTGCACCGAGGTAACGCGACCATGGGCTGCCTACCCGCAGGGCACCGGCGAGCCGCCAGAAGCCCACAAAGGCCACCCCGAGGATCAGCGACCACCACAGCCGCTGGACGATCCAGGCCGGGACCCCGGCGGCGCTGAGCAGGGCATGGAAGGGACCGCTGGGGAAGAGATAGCCATACGCCTGGTTCTGCAGTTGCCCGAGCGCGCCGTCGTCCCAGAGATCCAGGGCACGGGCCATCAAGCCGATCGGGTTCGCCGTGAGGTCGAGCTTCGTGTCGGGCACGACCAGCCCGGGGGCCTGCCAGAAACACATCGCCGAGAGCAGCAGGCAGCCGGTGGCCACCCGCAGCCTCCAGACCGGACCGCTGCCGCTCATCGGGGGCGGACGACGAGCATGACGTTCCAGCAGACGACCTCGCGCACGGCCGGCACACGAACGACCCACCGGGCCCAGGCCGGGTGATAGCGCGGCAGCGCGTCGACACGCTCGAGTCGGCCTTCATCCTCGGCCCGGCTGACCCAGCGCAGCATCCGCCCCGCCGAGCAGGCGAACAAAGACCGGCCGAAATCGTTCTTCGGCCGGTGACCGTGCCGCGCGGCATACCGATCGGCTGCTCGCGCTCCCCCGAGGTAGTGCCACGGCGAGGTCTCGTGACCGCCCCAGGGCGACAACCACGGCGTCCACGAGACGACGACCGTGCCACCGGGCCTGGTCACCCGGACCATCTCCGCGACCATCCCCTCCGGGTCCGGGACATGCTCAAGGACGTTGCTGGAGTAGGTGAGGTCGAAAGCGCCATTGGCGAACGGTAGGCATAGCCCGGAGGCGCGCATGGTGTTGCCCGCCACGCCGCCTCGGGCGGTGAGCTCCCCGGCGTCGGGGTCCACGCCGGCATATCGGGCGCCGGCGCTGGTGAACTCATCGGCAAAGTAGCCGGGGCCACCGCCCACGTCGAGCACCGACGCGCCGTCGAGGGGGCACCAGCGCTGGACCTCACGGATCGAGTCGCGCGCCAGCAGGGAGTAGAAGTAGTCGGGATCGGTCTGTTCGACCTGGAAGGCCCGGAACAGCTGGATCGAGCGTGACAGCGATCCGGAAGCAGCCAAGGCAGGTGTTGGCCGGTCGGTCATGAGACAAGCGCTGACCGGCTCAGGCCGTCATCGATCGCGGCGATGGGGGCGCCACCGCAGGCCACGTGGGTCAGCAGCGCTTCCCAGGCCTGGATCGTCCCCGACCAGGTGAAGGCTCGCGAGTGTTCACGGGCGCTCTCTCCCAACCGGGTCCGCAAGGACTCGTCGGCAAGCACCGTACTGGCCGCCTCCACCATGCCGTCGGTGTCGTGCACGAGGATGCCCGTGACGCCATCGATGATGGATTCGGACAACCCTCCCGCCCCGTGGTGGGCCAGCGTCGGGACCCCGTGAGCCGCCGCCTCGACGACGTTGAGACCCCAGCCTTCCTTCGCGCTGGGTGCCAGCGCGATCCAGGCGGAGGCGAGCTCCCGGTGTTTGGTGGCCTCGTCGACGAAACCGAGCAGGTCGACGTGCTCGGCCACGTCTCGGTCCTTGGCATGGGCGGCGACCTGCTCCCGCCACCAGCCGTCACCGACGATCCGCAGGCGCAGGCCGGGGTGACGAGGCAGCAACGCCGCGAGGACGTCGATCGCCAGTTCCACCCGCTTGTGGGGCACGAGGCGGCCGAGCACCACGATCGTCGGATGGGCGGTGCGGGCGGCGACCCGGCCGATCGGTGCATCGGTGCCGTTGTGGATCACCGAGATGGCAGCCGGGTCGACGCCGAGCCCCTCGAGTTCATCACGGGTCCGCCCGGACACGGTGACGTACTGCCGCCCCCGGTAAAGGCGCGGAGCAACCCGCGACTCGACCAACCAGCCGATCCTGGCCACGAGGGGGTTGAACACCACCGGCCACTGCTCGCGATGGACGTGATGGATGAGCGAAACGACAGGCGAGCCAGTCACCCAGGGCGCGGCGAACGGCACGCCGTTCTGCGTGTCGACGACAACGTCGAAAACGCCCTCCCGGCGCTCGATGTCACGAAGCCGACGCAGCGACGCCGGATAGACCGACAGCCGACCACCCTGACGGAACATCCGATAGCCGTCGATGCTCGCCTCGGTGGGCGCATCGTCGTGCGCCGCACAGAAGAAGGTCACGCCGTGGCCCAGGCGGGCCAGGCCCGCGCAGACGTTCTGTGCGTAACGCTCGGCACCACCCCCTTCGGGATGGGTCAGGTCACGCCAGTTGAGAAAGGCAACGCGCACTGGCTCGCGCCTTCGCGATCAGCGGCCGACGGCTCACCCGCCGTAGCCGATGACCTGGCTCGGAGGGACCACGTTCTTGGGACCGTTGATGACAGACTGGCTGTCGTTCGGACCCTTGGCAGCTGCCACCGCCGAGACGGCCGCGGCAGCGGCACCCCCACCGAGCAAAAGGCTCAGCAGAGCGATCAAGAGGCCGGCCCCCCGGCGACGATTGCGATTCGACACGTGCGGATCCCTCCTAGGTCGCTGCGGCGCCCGCAGCATTCTCGGGAATGGTACAGGTCACACCGCGCATGTAAAGGTACGTCGCGGTCAGCGCGGCACGCGCCACACTCTGAAGGTGTCGTCCGAGTAGACCAACGTCAGACCTGGATGCGTCTGTGGGACCGTGCCAGGAGTGGTGAGCCACTCGAACACCACGTCGATATCGCTGTCTCGTAACGAGGTCGCGTCGATGCGACCAGCGGCCCAATCGGACGCTCCTGATGGTGCCTCCGGGCCGACGTGGAACTGCTCGGGCCCGCGCTGCACGACGAGGTCCGCTCCCGCGAGCACCGGGCCGCGCACGGCCAGCGGCAGAGGGTCGAGGAACGGCTCCGGGCCTGCCCAGGGCTGCTGGCGGAACGGCTGCCACGGCAGGTCTAGCACCCGCCCATCGCCGACCGCGTCGACCGCGCGCGCCCAGCCCGCGGGGACCTCGACCGGTCGGTATGCCGTGTGAAGTCGGCCCAGCAGGTCCGGCGCCCCCCAGGGGCCGAGGGCAGCAACGACGAGCGTCCCTCCGACCGATGCGAGCACGCCGAGTCTGCCGGGAACCCGACGGGTCACGGCACCGACGATCGTCGCGGCGCCGACCCCACTGAGGATGACCAGGGCCATCGCCGAGACCGCCAACACGCGATGGGTGTCGCGGACGATAGAGATTCCGGGAAGTTCCTGGGCCAACGCCAGCCACCCGAGGAAGGGTTCGTTGGCCAGCAGGTAGACCAGGACCGGTGGCCCCGCGACCAGACCGATCCCGAGCATCGCGGGGGACGACGCGACCCAACCGGCCCCGTTGGGTCGGCGGCGCCACACCGCCGCGATTCCCACGCCAGCCACGACCAACACCAACAGCGAACCGATCCGCGGACCAAGCATCGCCCGCGAGCCCAAGGTCGCCGCAGGTGACCAGATCCCACCGCCGGAGAGCACCTCGAGCACACCCCAACCACCGTCCGCCCGAACCGCGAACGCCGCCGCACCCTCGCGTTGACCCCGCCCTGACGTCCCGACGAGGGCAGCCACCAGCCAGGGCAGGCACCAGGACAGGCCGAGGGAAGTCACCCAGGCGACGTCCGCGCGTGAGCGCACTTCCGGGAGGCCTCCGTCTGCGCCAGAGGGTTGCGCGAGGGCCCAGGTCCGGTCGAACGCGACGGTCGAGACGACGGTGACGAGGGCGACCAACCCACCGAACGGGGTGAGCGCGGCCGGGGCTGCTGCCAGCGCGACCCGCAGCAGCCACACCCACCGTGGCCCGCTCGACCGGGCCGCCACAACGAGCCAGGGCAGCATCGACCACGCCAGCAGGGTCGGTGGCTGACCAAGAAGCAGGCGCTCACCGGCATACGGGCTCCAGCTGGCGAGCGTCGCGGCAGTGACGGTCGCGACCCACCCGAATCGGCGCAGCAGCATCGTCACCCCTCCACCGGCCAGCAGGAGCGTGGCGCTGAGCATGACCTGCTGTTGCACGCCCGAGGGCAACACCTGAGCGAGCAGTGTCGTCACGAAGTCCAAAGGGACGGCCCGCGGTGCGGACCCGTCGGCGCCGATGACGCGGGCCGACCACACCGGATTCGGAACCGCGACGAAGTCCCGGTAGAGCAGCTGGCCGGACCCCCACGACGGCCAGAGCAACCCGAACGTCTGGACGGCGGCGGCCAGCCAACCGGCCAACACGGCGCCGCTATGCGCGCGTCCTGGCTTGAGCATGGGGCACTATGGCACACGCCGATCTTGAGGTTCTTCGACGCACAGACGGGTAACCCGCTTGAGCCCCTCGCCCCCCACCCGCCGCCTGCGTGGGCATGGTGCCGTGCTCTTCGTCGGAACCTTCCTGGGCAATGTGCTCAGTTACTTCTTCTTCGTCGTGCTCAGCCGAGCACTGACCCCACCGGATCTTGGTGCGGTCGGCTCGCTCGTCAGCCTGGCCACGATTGCGGCCGTGCCGGGGACGGGCATCCAACTCGTCGCGGCCCGCTGGGTCGCCGCCCCGCCGCCCAAGTCCGGCGCCTCACCCGGCACCGTCTCACCCGGCACCGTCTCCCCCGACACTGCCGCGCTCGATGCGGCCCTCGGCGCGGCCCTCCGGCTCGCCGCGGTCCTGTCAGCGGGCGCACTGGTCCTTTCGCCGGGGGCGGCATACCTCTTGCGCGTGGATGTCGGGGCGGCGCTAGCCGTAGCCACTGCGGCGGCACCGATCACGTTGACCTTCGCCGTCCAGGGGTTGTTGCAGGGCCGCGAGCGCTTCGGGGCGCTGGCGACCGTGGCCGCACTCGTCGGGATCACCCGGGTCAGCGCCGCCGTCCTCGCCGCGGCAGGTGACCTCGGCCCCGACGCCGTCATGTGGCTGTTCACCGCCGGGTGGGCGCTGACGCTGTTCATCGCCGGGTTCCTGCTGCACCGCGATGGTGGGCCACACCTCATCAAAGCTGCACGCCACGCCTGGGGCTCGGCGCCCTCGCGGGCGATCTTCCACCAGTCAATGACGGCGGTGTTGCCGATGTCGGGTCTGCTCGTCCTGTCCAGTCTCGACATGCTCCTGGCACGGCACTTCCTGCCCGAGGACCTCAGCGGGGGCTACGCGATCGGCGCGGTGTTCGAGAAGGTCGCGTTCTGGGGCCCGACATTCCTGGCGACCCTCTACTACCCACGGATGGCCCGGGCTGCCGACCGGGCTCGTGCCGTCAGAGATGCCCTGCTCCTCACGGCATCCGTCGGCGCGGTCGGCGTGCTGGTCGCCTTTCTGCTCGGTGGTCCCCTGGTCGCTGTCGTCGGCGGTGGCGAGTATGCCGCGCTGGCACCCCTGGCCTGGCTGTTCTGCACGCTGGGGGTGGCGCTCGCGCTGGTTCAGGTGCTCGTCTACGCCGACGTCGCGGTCGGGAGGCATCGCGCCGGAGCATCCGTGTGGGTGGCCCTCGGCGCGGCTACCGCCGTCGTCGCGGGCAGGCACGACTCGATCGAGCAGGTCGTCACCGGGGTGCTGGGGAGCATCGTGGTGACGGCACTGCTCAGCGCGGCCGTCAGTCGGATACCTCGTCGGGGAGCAGGTGCTCGACGCGGTTGATCCACGCCGCGGCCGTGCGTCCCGGCACATCGACATCGGAGAAGCGCGACACCGACGTGTTGAGAATGTCGACCCACCCGGTCATCGTCGGGATGCCCAGCAGCGCCCTCACCAGGAATTGGCTGAAGTGCCCGTGGCTGACCACCCCGACCACGGCATCGGTGCCACCGTGCCGTTCCAGGATCCCATCGAGCACTCGGCAGGCACGCTCGGCCGCGCCCGCGTCCGGCTCCACCGGACCGTTCCACCACCCGTCGTCGCCTGCGTCATGGGGCAGTTTCAGCCGTGAGGACAGCTGCGTCAGGGCCGTCCGCCCGGCCCCGGGGTGTGCCCGGCGCGGCACGTCCTCGTGACCGCTCCAATCCAGCGGTCCGCCGACCTCGAACAGCTCCGGGTGCCCGTGCAGGTCGAGGTCGAGTGCCGCCGCGATCGGTGCCGCGGTGAGAATCGCCCGGCTCATCAGGCTCGCGTAGAGCACCGTCGGGGGCGCGGCATACCGGCCCCGTGCGAGCGCATGCGCGACGGCCGCGGCCTGTCGCTCCCCCAACGGCGTGAGCCGCGGGTCGGGGACTCGACCGACGGAGGCTCCGGTCTGAGCCCAGACGAGGTTGTTCTGCGACTGTGCGTGCCTGATGAGCAGCAGATCCATGTATGCCGTTCCCTCGCCCTTCGCCTCGCGGCGTCTGTAGTCCTCGGCCTCAATGGGCCGCGTCGTGCCAGGTGCGCCCAACCCCGACCGACACGTCCAACGGGACATCGAGCGCCACGGCGGCGCCCATCTCGCGGCGGACCAACTCCTCGACCTGGTCCCGCTCGCCAGGCGCCACCTCGATGACCAACTCGTCGTGGACCTGCAGGAGCATCCGTGAGGCGAGCCGATCCTCGCGGAGCGCCTCATCGACCCGCAGCATGGCGACCTTCATGATGTCGGCGGCCGACCCTTGGATGGGGGCGTTGAGAGCCATCCGCTCGGCCATCTCGCGGCGTTGGCGGTTGTCCGAGAGCAGGTCGGGCAGATAACGCCGCCGCCCGAGCATCGTCGCGGTGAACCCGGTGCCTCGGGCGTCGGCGACCAACTGGTGCAGGTAGTCACGGACCTCGCCGAACCGTTCGAAGTAGTCGTCCATGAGGGTCTTGGCCTCGCCGGTCGAGATCCCCAGCTGGCGGGACAACCCGAACGCCGACAGGCCGTAGGCCAAGCCGTAGGACATCGCCTTGATCTTGGAGCGCATCTCCAGCGTCACGGCGGCCGGCTCGACCCCGAACACGCGCGACGCGACGAATGAGTGCAGGTCCTCCCCCGAGCGGAATGCCTCGATCAGCCCGTCGTCGCCGGACAGATGGGCCATGACGCGCATCTCGATCTGGCTGTAGTCGGCCGACATGAGTGACTCGAACCCGGCTCCGACGACGAACATCTCGCGGATCCGGCGGCCTTCCTCGGTGCGGATCGGGACGTTCTGCAGGTTGGGGTCGGTCGAGCTGAGCCGTCCAGTCGCGGCCACCGTCTGCAGATAGGTCGTGTGGATCCGCCCGTCGTCATCGACGCTCTTGATCAACCCCTCGACGGTGACCCGCAACTTGGCGGCGTCACGGTGGCGCAGCAGCGCCTCGAGGAACGGATGCTCGGCCTTGGCATAGAGCTCGGTCAACGCCTCGGCATCGGTGGTGTAACCGGTCTTGGTGCGTTTGGTCTTGGGCAGGCCGAGTTGGTCGAACAGCACTTCCTGAAGTTGTTTGGGGCTGCCGAGGTTGACGTCACGCCGCCCGATCGCCTCCCACGCGTCCTCCTGCGCCTCGCGCACCTTGCTGGCGAAGTCGGCCTCCAGATCGCGCAACGCGTCGAGGTCAACGGCGATCCCGGCACGCTCCATCCGGGCGAGCACCCCAACCAGCGGGAGCTCGACCTCGTGCAGCAAGGCGACGCCTCCGGTGCGCTCCAGCTCTGTATCGAGTGCGTCGGCGAGGTCGACGACCGCGCGGGCGGTCACCATCGCCTCGTTCGCTTCGTTGTCCCCCTCGCCGAAGTCGAGCATCCCCTGCCCAGTGTCGGTGGTGTCGTCGCGCAGCTGCCGGCGCAGCAGCCGAACCGCAAGGTCGGCCAAGTCGTAGTCGCGTTGGTCGGGTTTGACGAGGTATGCCGCGAGAGCTGTATCGCTCGTCACCCCGGCGAACGTCAGCCCTCGCGCCGCAAGCGCCTGTCCGGGCCCCTTGCCGTCGTGGATCGCCTTGGGCCGCAACGGGTCCGCCAGCCAGGAAGCGAGGGCACGCTCGCCGACGGCGTCAAGCCCCACAAGGTCGACGTATGCCGCCGATCCGCCGCCCGTGGCGATCGCCAGGCCGCGCGCGTCACCGGTCCCCCGCCCCCAGCGCCCGAGCACGTGGACACCCGTCCGCACCCCTATGGCGGTATGCCGCTCCAGCCAGCCGGCCACCTGGCCGGACGTCAGGATCTGTCCGTCGATATCGAACCCCGACTCGGCCTCCGGTTCGGGAGCCTCGAAGGTGGCGAAGAGCCGCTCTCGCAACACCCGGAACTCCAGCGCGTCGAACACCTCGTGGACCCGCTCGCGATCCCAAGACCGGCGCACGAGGTCGGCCAGCTCCACTCCGACCGGCAAGTCCCGGACCAACTGGTTGAGCCGCCGGTTGCGCAGCACCGACTCCAGGTGCTCGCGCAACGACTCGCCCGCCTTGCCCCCGATCTGGTGGATGTTCGCGACGACACCGTCGAGACCGGCATACAGGCCGATCCACTTGGCCGCGGTCTTGGGGCCGACCCCGGGAACGCCAGGAAGGTTGTCCGAGGACTCGCCGACGAGCGCCGCCAGGTCGCTGTAGCGCGACGGCGGCACGCCGTACTTCGCCTCCACGGCCGCCGGCGTCATCCGCCACACCTCGGAGACCCCACGGACCGGGTAGAGCAGGGTGACCTGGTCGGTGACGAGTTGGAAACAGTCTCGGTCGCCCGAGCAGATGAGCACGTCCATGCCCTCGGCGGTTGCCATCGTCGTCAGGGTGGCGATGACGTCGTCGGCCTCGTAGCCGTCGACCTGGACGAACGGAATCCGCAGCGCCCCGAGGATCTCTTGGGTGAGGGAGATCTGCCCCTCGAACTCGCTCGGCGTCGCCGACCGGCCGGCCTTGTAGTCGGCATATGCCTCGGTGCGGAAGGTCTGCCTCGATACGTCGAAGGCGACCGCGATGTGCGTCGGTGCCTCGTCGCGCAGCATGTTGATGAGCATCGAGGTGAAGCCGTAGACCGCGTTGGTGTGCTGCCCGGTATGGGTCGAGAAGTTCTCCGCAGGCAGCGCGTAGAAGGCGCGGTAGGCCAGCGAATGTCCGTCTAGGAGCAGCAGGCGAGGCGCGTCAGGCACGTATGGCAGCCTAGGCCCCATGACCGACAGCGCTCCCGCGACGCCGCAATCCGCCAGCCCAGCACCTTGGATCACGGCGGAGCAAGTCAACGCCATCGCTGCGGGCACGTTGCACGAGCGGATGGGCATCGTCTTCACCGAGATCTCGATGGATCATGCGGTCGCCCGGATGCCGGTCGCCGGCAACACCCAACCCTATGGCCTCCTGCACGGGGGCGCGTCGGTCGTCCTCGCCGAGGGCGTGGGGTCTTTCCTCGCCGTGCTCCTGGCTGGCCCCGGAAGGGCCGCCGTCGGTGTCGACATCAACGCGACGCACCACCGCCCGGCAACATCAGGTTGGGTCACCGCCGTCGCCACGCCGATCGCGGTCGGTCGCACAACCGCGTCGATCGACATCGTCATCACCGACGACGAGGGCCGCCGCACCTGCACCTGCCGCTTCACTGCCCAGTTGCGCGACGCGCCGCCGCGCCGGGACGGTGCGTGAGCGGCATACGTCAGGGGATCATGGTCCACCTCGAAGGGCACGTCATACCTCGTCCGTATCGCCCGCGCTCGTCAAGGCAGCCAACGGCGCGCTGCGGGGGAAGGTGTTGTTTGCCTCAGACTTCCCGGTCATCGACACTGACCTGTGGCTTGCCGACTTCGACACACTGGACATCAAGCCCGAGGCGACCGAGGATCCTCAAAGGACAACAATGTCAGCTTGCTCGGGTTGGCCTGAAAGGAGACCCCATGACCACCACCGTGCACTTCGACCACCTCGCGTCCCTGGTCGGCCAGCCCCTCGGGGCAACCGAGTGGATGACCATCGGACAAGATCGGATCAACACCTTCGCCGACGCCACCGGCGACCCACAATGGATCCACGTCGACCCCGAGCGAGCCGCGTCAGGTCCGTTTGGCACCACGATCGCCCACGGTTACCTCACCCTGTCGCTCATCGTCCCGCTGTTCGTCGAGCTGCTCGAGGTGCAGGGCGTGACGACCAAGCTCAACTACGGGCTCAACAAGGTCCGCTTCCCTGCACCGGTCAAGGTCGGCACCAGGATCCGGCTCGTCGCTCAACTCACTGACGTCAAGGAGGTCGGCGGCGGGGGCAAGGAGCTGACCTGGGCCGGCACCGTCGAGATCGAGGGTTCCGACAAGCCAGCCTGTGTCGCCGAGCCGGTCTACCGCTTCTACCCGTGACCACGCTCCGCCGGCTGCCCTCGCCGGCGGTTCCCTATTTTCCGGGGTCACGTCCGGTGGCTTTCTCGCTGTCGATCCCGACGATCCGCTACGTCGCTGCAAACGTCAACACGGGGGTGGCTGCGCTGCGCAGGCCAGCGAGCAGATCGACGCGAACCGAGCGACCGACTACGGACGCACGGTCGCGGCCCCCGCCCGGCGCTTGCTAGCGTGACCGGCGGCGACGCACAACGAGGAGGTGCTGATGAAGGCAACTCAACTCACCCCCTTCGATGCGTCCTTCCTCGCTCTTGACACTCCAGTCAGCGTCGGTCACGTCACGCTCTTGTCGCTGCTGGACCGCGAGGTGACCGCGGACGAGTTGTTCCACCAGATCGAAGCCCGCCTGCACCTCGCCCCCCTGTTGCGTCGCAAGTTGCGCGCCCCGAGCCTGATCGTCGGCCGACCGTGGTGGGTTGACGACCCCGACTTCGACCTCGATCAGCACATCTCGTTCACTGATCTCGGGGGGTCAGCTGACGAGGCCGACATGGCGGCCGAGGCGATCCTCTTCTCGCAACAACACCTGGACCGCTCCCGACCACTGTGGGAGTTGCTGCTCATCGGAGGTTTGGCCGACGGCACCGGCGCCATGGTGTCCAAGATCCATCACTGTGCGGTGGACGGGGTCGGCAAGCGCGACCTGCTGGCATTGCTGTTCGGCACTGAGACCAGCCTGGACCCCCACCGGCGGTGGCGACCGGACAGCGGGCCGGGGCAACTATCCCGCATCACTCACCGGGTCACCGAGGCGACCGAACGCACCAGCGCTGCACTGCGCTTGGAGTTGCAGGCGGTCACCGCAGCTCCCGCCGCGGTCTTGCGCGCCACTCGCGATACGGCCAGCAAGCTGGCCGACACCCTCGAACAACTCGTCGAGCACCCCGACTCAGACGGACCCAACCGCGAGTGGGAGCGGGTCGGGTCAGCGCCTGCCACTCCCTTCAACGCGGCCATCACCGCCGAGCGCGCCTGGGCGTGGATGCCGATGCCGGTCGCCGCCAGTTCACCGCTGCGCAAAGCCACTGGGACGACACTCAACGACGTGCTGATGGCCGCGACCGCCGGCGCGCTGCGCGGTTGGCTGGCCGACAACGATGCCCTGCCGAGCACGCCGTTGGTCGCGATGGTGCCCATGTCAATCCGCGGCCAGGGACGCAGCGTCGGCGGCAACCAGATCATGCTCACGCTGTGTCCGCTACCCACGCACCTGGGCACCCCGACCGAGCGGCTGGCCTTCGCACATGCCGCGATGGCGCACGCAAAGCAGGCGCCCACCTATCCCTCGACGCTCATGTCCGACCTGGCGGCCGTCGCGGGTCCCACCGTGACCCAGCTGCTCACCCAGGCCGCCGCGGTTGTCCGGTTGGCCGATCGGGTGCACTTGCCGTTCAACCTCATGGTCTCCAACGTTCCCGCACCGGCGCGTGAGTTCATCGTGGGACGAGGTGCTCGAGTCACCGGCACGTTCCCCTTCCCGCCGCTCAGCGATGGCATGGGACTGTCCGTGTGCGCCCAGGGCTACCCCGGTGCGCTCGACATCGGGATCGGCTCGTGCGCCGACTTGTTGCCAGATCCCTGGCAGGTCCGGGACCTGCTCCAGCAGGCCCACGACGACCTCATCGCCTCCATTTAGCGCAACCTCGTCCTCGGAGGGAATGGCGGGTGGCGCACCACACGGCATACGTCAGGCGCCCCGTATGCCGCCCGCTGGCGTCAGTGGGCCGCAAACCGTCCCTGGGCGGCCCGGATGCGGGCTACGCGGCGACGGGCTAGCACTTGGTCCAGCGCGAAGCGCGACTCGGCGGTGTCCCCGACGAGGCGACGTTGCAGGGCCGCGGTCGGGGTCACCCGGCGCACGGTCAGCGGGGTGAAGCCAAGCCGGGCAAAGAACCGATTCGAGTCGCGCACCGAGGCCGGGACGGTGCAGGCCACTTGGTCGGCCCCGTGGCGGTCGGCGAACGTCGCCACGGCCGACATCAGAGCCCTGGCCACGCCCTTCTTGCGCGCGTCTTTGGCGACGAACAACTGCTCAACAGAGACGCAGGCAACCTCGCTGAACGGGTTCAGCGTGCAGTCGCGAAGGACGGCATACCCGACGACCTCACCGTCAACCACTGCAGCAAAAGCGATCGTCTCGGGTCGTGCCAGGACGGCCCGGACCAGGTCCGGCGTCGCGCGCCGCAGTCCAATCTCGTTCGGCGAACGCTCCTCACGCTGTTGCGTCCACAGGTCACAGACTGCGTCGACCAGACGCTCATCGACCCGGCGGACCAGAGCCTGTGGAGCTGACACCGATGACCTTCCTGTTTCGAGCAACCGGCATCTGGCCCCTGACCGGCAACGGACCCCCGCGGGTCCCGTTGGAACACGACTCTAGTCTTCTCGGAGACCTGGCCGAAACCCCCTCCGCTGGACAGTCGTCGGCCCGCGGGGATGGACTCATAAGGTGGGGTGCGTGAGTGTCGGTTTCCCTGGCGTGGGCACGGTCATCAACGTCGTGACCGTGGTTGTCGGTTCCCTGCTGGGCATGTGGGTCGGGCACCGGATCCCCGAACGAACCCGATCGGTCGTCACTGACTGTCTCGGGTTGACGACGTTGCTGGTCGCGGGGCTATCGGCAGTCTCCGTGACCGATGCTTCGCTGCGCGAGGCCGTGGGGCCAGGCGTCCCGGTCCTGGTCGTGCTCGGCTCGCTGCTCATCGGCTCGATCACCGGCTCGGTCATGCGGATCGAGCAGCGGCTCGCGCGCCTGGCCGGCGTCCTGCACGAGTGGACGGAGCGTCGGCACGCCCGCGACGGTTCCGTTTCGGCTGGCTTCGACGAGTCGTATGCCGCACGCGAACGGTTCATCGAAGGTTGGCTGAGCGCGTCGCTGCTGTTCTGTGTCGGACCGTTGACGATCCTCGGGAGCCTGTCCGACGGCCTGGGCCGCGGTATCGTCCAGTTGACCCTCAAGTCCGTGCTCGATGGTTTTGCCGCATTGGCCTTCGCGTCCTCGTTCGGCGTCGGCGTGCTGCTCTCAGCCGTGTCTGTGGGCGTGGTGCAGGGCGCGTTGACCGCGCTGGGCGTGCTGCTGGGGTCTCTCCTCCCCGAGGCCCACATCGCCGCCCTGACTGCGACAGGGGGTCTGTTGTTGGTTGGAATCGGGCTGCGACTGTTGAAGATTCGTGAGGTTCCAGTAGGAGACATGCTGCCAGCACTCTTGGTCGCGCCGTTATTGACGCAACTGGTCGCCGTCCTGCGTTAGCTGTTGGCCGGGCTAGCCCCTGCCTGGCAGTCCCTCGATGACGAGGGTGGCGACCTCTTTCATTGACAACCGCCGATCCATCGCGGTCTTCTGGATCCAGCGGAATGCATCGGGCTCGCTGACCTTGAGCTGGCTCATCAGCAGGCCCTTGGCGCGGTCAACGAGCTTGCGGGTCTCCAGCCGGTCGGCCAGGTCGGCGATTTCCGCCTCCAGCGTGCGAAGTTGCGACCAACGGCTAGCCGCCACCTCGATGGCGGGAGTGAGGTCCGCGGCGGTGAACGGCTTGACCACATAGGCCATCACTCCGGCCTCACTGGCGCGTTCGACGAGTTCCTTCTGCGAGAACGCGGTGAGCATCACGACCGGAGCGAGGGACTCCTTGCCGATGACGGCGGCCGCGCTGATCCCGTCGAGGACCGGCATCTTGACGTCCATGAGAACCAGATCCGGACGACACTCGCGGACGAGCTCGATCGCGGCCTCACCGTCGCCCGCTTCGCCGACCACCTCGTAGCCCGCCTCACCGAGCATTTCGACCAGATCCATCCGGATGAGGGCTTCGTCCTCGGCCACGACGATGCGCAAGGCACCGGTGTGCTCGGGCGCCGGGACGGCCTCCGGTGTGGGCTCCGTTGGCGCATTGGCCGGAGTCGCGGGCGTCGACGTGGTCATGGCCTGGATCCTACCGAGCGGTCGCGAAGTGGTCCGGCGGCATACCATCCGATGTCCGAACCAAAGGCACCGGCGCCGCCGATGTCGGCGACCGGACCTGTGGTGCCGGGAGGGGGAGTCGAACCCCCACGCCCTTTCGAGCAGAGCATTTTGAGTGCCCCGTGTCTGCCATTCCACCACCCCGGCTGGGTGCCAGAGAAGCATACCTGCAGCCCAGGCGCCCGACCCACTCGGTGCACTGCACCAGGCACCGTCGGTCACTGCACTGAACGCACCGGGTCGGTAGTGGTGTGTGAGTGGAAGTAGGGGTTGGCGTGTCCGGTGTCCCCCGCGACCCGCAGCACCCGCATCATGTTGGTCGAGCCTGGGATGCCCGGCGGCGATCCGGCCACCATGACAATGAGATCGCCCTCGACGCAGCGTCCCTCGGCCAACAGGCTCTGCTCAACCTGTTCGGCCATTTGATCGGTGTGCTCGACACTGGGACCGAGATAGGTCTCGATGCCCCAGACGAGGGCCAATTGGCTGCGCGTTGACGGACTCGACGTGAACGCAAGCATGGGGATCTTGGAGCGGAACCGAGCCAGGCGCTTGGCCGAGTCGCCCGTCGAGGTGAAGGTCACGAGGTATTTAGCGTTAATGAGCTCACCGACCTCGAAGGCGGCCAACGTCACCGCACCCCCGATCGTCCGCGGCTGCCCCAAGGGGGCTGCAAGACGCTCCAGTCCGTGTTCCTCGGTGTTCTCGATGATCCGGGCCATGGTTCGGACCGCGTCGATCGGCCATGCCCCCACACTCGTCTCACCAGACAGCATGACTGCATCGGCACCGTCGAGGATTGCGTTGGCCGCGTCACTGGCCTCCGCTCGCGTGGGACGCGAGTTCTCGATCATCGACTCCAGGACCTGCGTGGCCACGATGACCGGTTTGGCCCGGTTGCGGGCAAGTTCGACGGCGCGCTTCTGCACCAAAGGGACCTGCTCCAAGGGAAGTTCCACGCCTAGGTCGCCGCGGGCCACCATCAGGCCGTCGAAGACCTCGAGGATTTCCGGGAGGTTCTCAACCGCTTGGGGCTTCTCGATCTTCGCGATGACCGGCAGCCGAATTCCGACCTCGTCCATGATCGCGTGAACGTCCTCGATGTCGGCAGCGGAGCGCACGAACGACAAGGCCACCATGTCGGACCGAAGCGACAGGGCCCACCGCAAGTCGGCCTTGTCCTTTTCCGACAAAGCCGGGACGCTGACGGCCACGCCAGGCAGGTTGATCCCCTTGTTGTTGGAGATGACCCCACCCTCGACGACTTCGGTCCGGATGTCCGTGTCGGTAACCTCGACCGCTCGGAGGGTGACCTTGCCATCGTCGATGAGCAGGAGGTCACCCGCCCGCACGTCACCCGGCATCCCTGCGTAGGTCGTGCCCACTTGGGTGCGGTCGCCGGGGACGTCGCGTGTGGTAACGGTGAAGCGCTCCCCGACGCCCAGCGTTACCGGACCATCGGCGAACCGGCCGGTGCGGATCTTCGGGCCCTGCAGGTCCACGAGGACGCCCACCGCACGCCCTGTCTCATCGGAGGCTTGGCGGACTGCGCGATAGACCTTCTCATGCGCGGAGTACTCTCCGTGCGACAGGTTGAGCCGGGCGATGTCCATGCCAGCGAGCACCAGTTCCCGGATCCGGCTCGGGCTCGACGTGGCAGGACCAAGGGTGCAAACGATTTTAGCGCGACGCATGTCGAGCAACCTTAGGGGTAGGTAGCCGGGATGGGCACGCAGCCCGAGGGCCGGCGGGTTAACAGGCAAAGGTCGGACAGGCGGGCACCCGCTCGACGGCAGAGGCGGAATGCGTTGACGTTCAGACTGACACCGGTCGGTCAGTCGGATTGATCGGCCGGGGCAGTTGACTGGCAGAACCGGTCAGCCAGGCATCCACCCCGTGGGCGGCCGAGCGACCCTCAGCGATGGCCCACACGATGAGTGACTGGCCTCGGCCGGCGTCGCCCGCGACAAAAACACCGGGGACCGAACTCATGAAGCTGCCGTCGCGTACGACGTTGGAGCGCTCGTCCAGATCCACGCCGAGCTGCTCCAGCAGGCCGCTGCGTTGCGGACCGAGGAAGCCCATCGCTAGCAGCACGAGCTGGGCGGGAAGCTCGCGCTCTGTACCCGCCACCGGCTCGAACCGCCCGTTGGTCAGTGCGACATCGGTGACCTTCAAGCCCTTGAGCGCCCCCTCACCGTCACCGACGAACTCGACGGTCGACACGGCATACACGCGCTCGCCGCCCTCCTCGTGCGCGCTGGCGACGCGGAAGATCATCGGGTAGGTGGGCCACGGTTGGCCCGCTGGCCGCTCCTGCGGCGGCTGGGGCAGGATCTCCAGGGACGTGACCGACCGCGCGCCCTGGCGCAGCGCGGTACCGATACAGTCCGCGCCCGTGTCGCCGCCACCGATGACGACGACGTCCTTGCCGGTCGCGAGGATCTGCCCGGGCAGAGTCTGGCCCAACGCGGCCCGGTTGCCTTGCGGGAGATAGTCCATCGCCTGGTGTATGCCGTGCAGCTCCCGTCCGGGGACGGTCAAGTCGCGCGGGACGGTGGCCCCGATCGCCAGCACGACCGCGTCATATCGGGCCCGGAGCGCCTCGCCGGTGAGATCCTCACCCACGGCGACTCCGGTGCGGAACCGAGTCCCTTCGGCCTCCATCTGGGCGATCCGGCGGTCCAGAACCGCCTTCTCCATCTTGAACTCAGGGATGCCATAGCGCAGCAACCCGCCTGCTTGGTCGGCCCGCTCAAAGACCGCGACCGTGTGGCCCGCCCGGGTGAGCTGCTGGGCGGCGGCCAGCCCGGCCGGACCGGACCCGACGACGGCGACGGTCTTGCCGGATAGCCGTTCGGGAGCTTGGGGCAGCACACCACCCCACGCGAAGGCCTGGTCGATGATGCTCACCTCGACCTGCTTGATGGTCACGGCTGGCTGGTTGATGCCGAGCACGCAGGCGGTCTCGCAGGGCGCGGGGCACAGCCGACCGGTGAACTCCGGGAAGTTGTTTGTCGCGTGGAGCCGCTCGATGGCGTCGCGCCAGCGGCCCTTCCACGCCAGGTCGTTCCACTCTGGGATGAGGTTGCCTAGGGGACAGCCGTTGTGGCAGAACGGAATACCGCAGTCCATACACCGGCCGGCCTGGCGCTGCAGCTGTGACAGGTCCTGCTCCTCGTAGACCTCTTTCCAGTCCTTGAGCCGGATGGGGACCGGCCTCCGGGTCGGAAGCTCGCGCTCGCGGGTCGTCAGAAAGCCTTGGGGATCAGCCACGGGACGCCTCCATGATCCGGTTCCACACCTGCGTGCCGTCCAGGTCCAGGCCCTCGGCCTGGGCCTGGGCGCGCACGTCGATGACCCGCTGGTAGTCGCGGGGAACGACGACGGTGAAGCGGGACTGGTCCTGATCCCAGTTGGCCAGGAGCCGGTCTGCGACGGCCGACTCGGTCCACTGGTGATGCGCCTGCAGGATCTCGCGGACCGTGTCGACGTCGCCGGGGCGCAGGGGTTGCAGGTCGACGAGCTCGGTGTTGACGAGCTCCCGACGCAGATCCAGGACGTAGGCCAGGCCACCGGACATGCCAGCCGCGAAGTTGCGCCCGGTCGTGCCGAGGACGAGGACCCGGCCACCGGTCATGTACTCGCAACCGTGGTCACCGACGCCTTCGACGACGGCGGTCGCGCCCGAGTTGCGGACGCAGAACCGCTCGCCGGCCCGGCCGCGCAGGTAGATCTCACCCGAGGTGGCGCCGTAGCCGATGACGTTGCCGGCAATGACGTTCTGCTCGGCCTTCAGCGGAGCGCTGCGGTCGGGACGCACGACGAGTCGACCGCCGGACAGGCCCTTGCCGAGGTAGTCATTGGTGTCACCGATGAGCCGCAATGTGACCCCGGAAGGCAGGAACGCTCCGAAGGACTGCCCGCCCGAGCCAGTGAGGGTGAACTCGATGGTCCCGTCGGGCACGCCGTGCGGGTGCGCCTTGGTCACCGCATGCCCGAGCATGGTGCCGACGGTGCGGTTGACGTTGCGAACCGCGATCGATCCGCGGACCTGCTCACCGTTGTCGATGGCGGGGCGGGCCAGAGCCAGGAGCTGGTTGTCCAGCGCCTTCTCCAGGCCATGCTCCTGCGGGACGCTCTGGTATGCCGTGCCCCCACTGGGGTCGGCGACCTCGGCGAGGATTGGGCGCAGGTCCAACCCGCTGGCCTTCCAGTGCGAGATCGCCCGGTCGGTCACCAACGACCGAACCTGGCCGATCGCCTCCTGCAGCGTGCGGAAGCCCAGCTGGGCGAGGTGTTCGCGGACCTCTTGGGCGATGTACTCGAAGAAGGTTTCGACGAACTCGGGCTTACCCGAGAAGCGCGCGCGCAGCTCGGGGTTTTGGGTTGCGACCCCGACCGGGCAGGTATCCAGGTGGCAGACCCGCATCATCACGCAGCCGCTGACCACGAGCGGGGCCGTGGCGAAACCGAACTCTTCGGCGCCCAGCAGAGCCGCGACCATGACGTCACGACCCGTCTTGAGCTGGCCGTCGGTCTGCACGACGATCCGGTCGCGCAGGCCGTTGAGCCGCAACGTCTGCTGGGTCTCGGCCAGGCCGAGCTCCCACGGTGCGCCGGCATGCTTGAGCGACGTGAGCGGGGAGGCTCCCGTGCCGCCGTCGTGACCGGAGATCAGCACGACATCGGCGTGCGCCTTGGAGACGCCCGCCGCAACGGTCCCGACCCCGACCTCGGAGACGAGCTTGACGTGGATCCGGGCGGACGGGTTGGCGTTCTTGAGGTCGTGGATGAGCTGGGCAAGATCTTCAATGGAGTAGATGTCGTGGTGCGGCGGCGGGCTGATCAGACCGACGCCAGGCGTGGAGTGCCGGGTCTTGGCGACCCACGGGTAGACCTTGTTGCCGGGAAGCTGTCCGCCCTCCCCCGGCTTGGCGCCCTGGGCCATCTTGATCTGGATGTCGTCGGACTCGGTGAGGTAGAGGCTGGTCACTCCAAAGCGCCCGGAGGCGACCTGCTTGATCGAGGACCGCCGAGCCGGGTCGAGCAGCCGCTCCTCGTCCTCGCCTCCCTCGCCGGTGTTGGACTTGCCGCCCAGCCGGTTCATGGCAATGGCCAGCGTCTCATGGGCTTCCTTGCTGATCGACCCATAGGACATCGCTCCGGTCTGGAACCGCTTGACGATCTCGCTGACCGGCTCGACCTCATCGATGTCGATCGGGGGCCGACCTGAACTCGCCGCGTCGGCGAAGTCAAATAACCCGCGCAAAGTCATCAGCCGCTCGGACTGCTCGTTGACCCGAGCGGTGTACTGCTTGAAGACGTCGTAGCGGCGTTGCCGGGTGGAGTGCTGCAGCCGGAAGACCGTCTCTGGATCGAACAGGTGCGGCTCGCCCTCGCGGCGCCACTGGTATTCACCCCCAACCCAGAGGGTGCGGTGCGCCTGGTGGATGCCCTCAGGCGGGTAGGCCACCGCGTGCCGGGCGGCCGACTCGGCGGCGAGAACGTCGACCCCGACACCGCCCAACTGCGAGACGGTCCCGGTGAAGTAGCGGTCGACGAGCTCCTGGGACAGGCCGATGGCCTCGAATACCTGGGCCCCGCAGTAGGACGCGACCGTCGAGATGCCCATCTTGCTCATCACCTTGAGCACGCCCTTGCCGAGCGCTTTGATGAGGTTGGCAACGGCCTTCTCGGGGGTGACCCCGGTGAGTGTGCCACTGCGGACCATGTCCTCGACGGTCTCCATGGCTAGGTAGGGATTGACCGCCGCCGCGCCATAGCCGATGAGCAACGCGACGTGGTGGACCTCGCGAACGTCGCCCGCCTCGACGATGAGGCCGACCTGCGTGCGGGTCTTCTCGCGGATGAGGTGATGGTGCACGGCCGAGGTCAGCAGGAGCGACGGGATGGGCGCCAGGTCACGGTTGGAATCCCGATCGGACAGCACGACGAAGCGCACGCCCCGAGCGATCGCCGCGGAGACTTCGGCGAAAATCTGCTCGATCCGCCCCGTCATCGCCTCGGCGCCGCCCTGGACGGCATACAGCCCTTTGACGACGTGCGTCGCGTAGCCTGGGAGGTCGCCGTCGGCGTTGATCCGGACGATCTTGGCCAGTTCGTCGTTGTCGATGACGGGGAACGACACGATGACCTTGCGCGCATGAGCGGGCGTGTCAGTCAGGATATTGCTCTCGGGGCCAATGACCTGACCCAAGGACGTGACCAGCTCTTCGCGGATCGCGTCCAGCGGCGGGTTGGTCACCTGGGCGAACAGCTGGGTGAAATAATCGAACAACATACGCGGACGGCTGGAGAGCACGGCGATCGGCGAATCGGTGCCCATCGAGCCGAGCGCCTCGCCGCCGGTCTTGGCCATCGGGGCGAGAACGACCCGCAGCTCCTCCTGGGTGTAGCCGAAGGTTTGCTGACGCCGAGCGACCGACTTCGCCGTGTGGATGACATGCTCGCGCTCGGGAAGGTCGTCCAACTCGATATTCCCGGCGTGTAGCCACTCCTGATACGGCTGGGCGGCAGCGAGCTCGGCCTTGACCTCGTCGTCGCTCACGAGGCGCCCGTGCTCGGTGTCGACGAGGAACATCCGTCCCGGTTGCAGCCGGCCCTTGCGGACGACTTTGGCCGGGTCGAGGTCCAGGACGCCGGTCTCGGACGCAAGGACGACCAGCCCGTCGTCGGTCACCGAGTAGCGACCGGGGCGCAGCCCGTTGCGGTCCAGGACCGCACCGATGAGCGTCCCATCGGTGAAGGTTACGCAGGCCGGGCCGTCCCAGGGCTCCATGAGGTTGGCGTGGTAGGCGTAGAACGCCCGCCGGGCCGGGTCCATCGACGTGTGGTTCTCCCACGCCTCGGGGATCATCATGAGCACGGCGTGGGGCAGCGAGCGCCCACCCAGGTGCAGCAGTTCGAGCACCTCGTCGAAGGACGCCGAGTCCGACCCACCCGGAGTGCAAATCGGGAAGAGCCGAGCGAGGTCGCCGGGGATGAGGTCCGTGGCGAGCATCGACTCCCGGGCCCGCATCCAGTTGCGGTTGCCCTTGACGGTGTTGATCTCCCCGTTGTGCGCGATCAAGCGGTAGGGGTGGGCCAGCGGCCACGACGGGAAGGTGTTGGTGGAGAACCGGGAGTGGACCAAGGCCAGCTCGGTCTCGAACCGCGGGTCGGACAAGTCAGGGAAGAACGGCTCGAGCTGGCCGGTGGTCAGCATGCCCTTGTAGACCAGAGTCCGGGCCGACAAGGACGGGAAGTAGACGCCGACCTCGCGCTCGGCCCGCTTGCGCAGGCAGAAGGCCACCCGATCGAGGTCGATCCCGGACCGGCCGTCGAACGCCTCGACGAAAAGCTGGGCGAAGTGGGGCATGACCGCGCGGGCGGCGTCGCCGACGAGGTCGGGGGTGACCGGCAGCTCTCGCCAGCCGAGAACCCGCAAACCCTCCTGGGCGGCAATGTCCCCAATGCGTTCGGCCGCCGAGGTGCGTTCGGCCTCGCTGGTCGGCAGGAAGGCGGTGCCCACGGCATACCGGCCGACGGGGGGAAGCGGCAGGCCGGTGACCTCGCGCAGGAACCGGTCGGGCATCTGGGTGAGGATTCCGGCGCCATCGCCGACGAGGGGGTCGGAGCCGGTCGCGCCGCGATGGTCGAGGTTGCGCAGCGCGGTCAGGGCCAGCTCGACGATGTCGTGGCCCGCGGTCCCGCGGAGCGTGGCCACCATCGCGACCCCGCAGGCATCGTGCTCGAAGTCACGCCGGTACAGCCCGATGTCGTCGGGTTGCGCCGAGAAGGGGATACGCGGATGCGACATGGAGCCTCACCGTCCTGGACAGGCGTCCGAGGGGACGCGGATGATGCGGCTGGACGGCGATGGCCAGCGTGGGAAGAATAGCGAACGGCTCTATCCGTCCTACAGTTTGATACAAATCATTCCGTATGCCGAGACGCTGGCTCCGCGTCCGGGGCCGGCAGGTCGGTGCTCACCTCGACGGACGAAGGGACGGGAGCCGTTTCAAGGCGCCCGGCGCGCCGGTAGAGGACAACTCCCAGGGCCAGGACGAGAAGCGAGACCCACGTGTTGACCCGCAGACCGAGGATCCGGTTGGCGTCGTCCGTGCGGATGAGCTCGATAAAGAACCGACCGAGCGGGTATCCGATGACGACGAACGCGGCGAAGACCTGGCCCGGCCGGAACGACCGACGCCGCTCCATGACGACGAGAAGACCGGCGATGAACAGGCACCAGAGCATTTCGTAGAGGAAGGTCGGGTGAAACACTCCCGCGATGATGGGGTTGCCCGCCGCGTCGAGCACCGCATGACCCGCCTGCTGATCCCACTGGTGGATCTGCAACCCCCACGGGAGGTCGGTCGGCGGTCCGTAGATCTCGTTGTTGAACCAGTTCCCGAGCCGGCCCATGGCCTGGGCGACGAGGTATCCCGGGGCGACCGCGTCAGCGAAGTCGGCGAACGCGACTCCGTGCCGGCGGCAGCCGAGCCAAGCCCCGAAGGCGCCCAGGGCAACGGCTCCCCAAATGCCCAGGCCACCCTCCCAGATGCGGAACGCGTTCCAGGGGTTGCCGCCCGCGCCGAAATACGGTTGGGGAGTCGTGATGACGTGGTAGATCCGCCCGCCGAGAATGCCGAACGGCACCGCCCAGGCGGAGATGTCCAGCACCTGACCGGGGGTGCCCCCCCGGGCGACGATGCGTCGTTGCGCGATCCATGCGGCAACGACGATCCCCGCCAGGATGGACAGGGCGTAGCCCCGGATCGGCAGCGGTCCGATCCACCACACACCGGTCGTGGGGCTGGGGATCTCGGCGGCCAGTCCGACCAGACGTGCTGCGGTCACGAAGCGCCAGCCTTGACCGCAGCCCGGAATCCGGCGGCGTCGAGCCCGGCGAGTTTCATCGGGGTCCCATTGAGCAGCGCGGTCGGAGTGCCGGTAACTCCTGATCGCTCAGAGTTGGACTCGAGCGCGGCGATGTGGGCAACGTAAGTGCCCGCAGCGTGGCACGCCGACCAGGACTGCAGCGCTGACCCGGAGAGTCCAACCGCAGTGGCGAACTCGGTCAAGCGGGCGTCCGTCCATCCGTCGCCCTCCTTCGTCGGCTGACCGGCAAACACCGCGCTCATGTAGTCATGGAACTTGCCCTGGTCAGCAGCACAAAAAGCGCCGTTCGCGGCCCGGACCGACGAGTCGTTGCGCAAGTTGAGGTCCAGGAAGGTCATCGTGTGGACGACGACCTTGGCTTCGTTGTTCTTCACCAGCTCGGTGATCGCCGGGCCGAAGATCGCTTCGAACTGTTTGCAGATCGGGCATTGCGGGTCTTCGAACAGGTCAAGTGTGGGGACGCTGGCGGGGGCGCCAGGGTTGAGCACCATCGGTCCGCCGAAGCCGGTTGCCCCCGCAGGGACCGGCCCGGTCGCTGCCCGGGTCGGCGTCGCGGGCGCCGTCGTTGCCGGCGGGGCTGCTGCGGTGGCCCGGGCAGTCGGTGTCGCTGCAGTCGCAGCACCTGAACCCGGCCCAGCCGCCGGGGCAGGAGCTGATGAGCCACTCCGTGACAACGTCTGTCCGAGCAGAACGGCCACGACGACCACAAGGACGGCGATCACCGCGACCAGCGCTCCGACGAGACCGCGACGCGAGCCGTCGGTGTGACTGGAAGCGAGCTGCGGGCCAGCAGAGCTGCCGGCCTCGGTCGGAGCGCCCGCAAACGGTTCTGCGGGGAAGGCTGGCGGCTCGTGACCCGGGTCCTGATGCGACATGGGCGCCATTCTCCCCTATCCGAAGGCAGCCTCAGACGAGCCCGGACCCGTCACGATCGTGACGCAGACCTACTTCGTTGCGGCCGCCACGGCCGCGGCCAACTCGTCGACTTTGCCTGTGAGGGTCAGTTTGGTCCCGTTGAGACGCAGCGTAGGAGTGCCGTTCACCCCGTCCTTGAGGGCCGCCTCCGCTGCAGCGTTGGCGTGCGCCTTGTAGGTCTTGTCCTTGACGCACTGCTGCCACGTCGGCAGGCTGCCGACCCGGGCGGACAGCGCGAACGCCTCCAGCTGGGGGTCGGTCCAGCCCACGCCCTCCTGCTCCGGCTGGCCGATGTAGACGGCGCTCATGTAGTCGAGGAACTTGCCCTGGTCCGCGGCGCAGTAGGCCCCCATCGCCGCGCGGACCGACGAGTCGTTCTTGAGGTTGGTGTCCAGGAAGGTCATCGTGTGGACGACGACCTTGGCCTTGTTGGTCTTGGCCAGATCGGCGATCACGGAGCCGTAAACCTTGTCCAGCTGGGCGCACGCCGGACACTGCGGGTCCTCGTAGATGTCCAGAACTGGAGCAGATGCCGGCGCGTCAGGATTGACGACCAAGGGCGCGCCCAAGGCTGTGGCGCCTTTGGGGAAGGCGCCGCTCCCGCCCGAGCCCGAGTTCGAGGTCATCGCCCCGATGACGATGGCGGCGATTACCGCCACAAAAACGAATGCGGCGACGCCGATCGCGAGGCCGCTTCGGGAGCGGCGAGGCGCGGCGGCGGCGAGCTTGGCTGAGGCGTCTGGGCGCGGCATACCGGCCATTGTCCCCCACGTCCGGGCGAGAACGTGCCCCGGCTGCTCAGACCCGGCCGTCGAGGGCGTATGCCGTGCGCGGCCGCCGCACCAGCCAGGCCCCCGCGAGCACCAGGGCAGCATCCCGGGTCAGCTCCCACGGGTAGGCGGTCTGCTCCACCCCGATCTGGCCCCCGCCGCCGAAGCAACCGCAGTCGATGGACAAGCCCCGCGCCCAGGCCGACGCGATCCCCACGACGAAGGCGAGCATGAGCAGGCTCCCGCCGATCGCCGCCGGGCGGGTGAACAGGCCGAGGACGAGCAGCAGTCCGACGATGATCTCGATGACCGGAAGGGCGTAACCGACATAGCCGGCCAGGTCGTAGGGCAACAGCTGATAGGCCCGCACTGCGAGGGCCGACTGCCCGAGGTTGGTCACCTTGAGCGCCCCCGCGACGAGCAGCACGCCACCCACGACAAGCCGCAGCAGCGTCCCCGCAAGATCCAGCCCGCGCTCTCGTGTCATCCCCGTCCCTCGCTGACCCCGGCGGCCAGCTCGCGGGTGAGTGCGGTGAGTGCGGGTATGCCGCCCTCGGCCAGGGCCCGCACGAGGGCGGAGCCGACGATCACGCCGTCGGCGAATCGCGCCACGTCGGCCGCTTGGGCCCGGTTGGACACGCCTAGCCCGACGCAGACCGGCAGGTCGGTCACCTCGCGGGTGCGGGCGACGACCGTCTCAGCAGCCGATCCGACCGTCTCACGGGTGCCGGTCACCCCCATCGTCGACGCGGCATACACGAAGCCACGGCAGGCTCCGGTGGCGACGGCGAGGCGCTCTGGCGTCGAGGACGGCGCCACGAGGAAGACCCGGTCCAGGCCGTGCGCGTCCGAGGCGGCCAACCACTCCCCAGCCTCGTCCGGGATGAGGTCCGGGGTAATCAACCCCGAGCCCCCCGCCGATGCCAGGTCGGTGGCGAAGCGCTCCACACCCCGGCGCAGCACGAGGTTCCAGTAGGTCATGACGTATGCCGCGCCGCCAGCCTCGTTGACCGCTCGCACCGCGGTGAATACGTCGTCGACCCGGGTACCGATCGCCAGCGCGGTCTCGGTGGCCCGTTGGATGACCGGACCGTCCATGAGCGGGTCGGAATAGGGCACCCCGACCTCAACGATGTCAGCGCCCGCCCTGGCCATGGCGACCATCGCGTCGATCGACGTCTGGACCGTGGGGAACCCCACCGGCAGGTAGCCGACCAGGGCGGCCCGACCCTCCGCCCGGCAGGACGCCAGAAGCCTGGCGCCGGGACTGAGTCGCACGGAGTTCGAGGTGGGGGTCACGGCATACCCTCCGCGTCGTCGAGCAGCCCGAACCATCGGGCGGCGGTGTGGACGTCCTTGTCACCGCGCCCAGACAGCGACACGAGCAAGAGCCCCTCGGGGCCCAGCTCGCGCCCGACCGCCATGGCGCCCGCGAGAGCATGGGAGGACTCGATCGCCGGGATGATCCCCTCGGTGCGACACAGCAGCCGGAAGGCCTCCATCGCCTCGTCGTCGGTGACCGCCCGATACTCAGCTCGGCCGGTCTCGAACAGATGCGCATGTTCCGGCCCGACCGACGGATAGTCCAACCCGGCTGAGACGGAATGGGATTCGATGGTCTGCCCGTCGCCGTCCTGCAAGACGTAGGTCGCGGCACCGTGCAGGACCCCGCGCGTCCCGCCCGAGAAGCGGGCCGCGTGTCGCCCGCTGTCCACGCCCTCGCCGCCGGCCTCCAGGCCGATGAGCCGCACAGACTGGTCGAGCAGGAACCGGTGGAAGATCCCCATGGCGTTGGAACCCCCACCGACGCAGGCGAGGACGGCATCGGGCAGTCGGCCCACGAGGTCGAGCACCTGGGCCCGCGCCTCGACGCCGATGATCCGGTGGAAGTCGCGCACCATCTCGGGGAAGGGGTGCGGCCCGGTGACCGTGCCGAGGACGTAATGGGTGGAGTCGACGTTGGCGACCCAGTCCCGCAGCGCCTCGTTGACCGCGTCCTTGAGGGTCTGGCTGCCGTTGGTCACGGCGACGACCTCGGCACCGAGCAGCCGCATCCGGGCGACGTTGAGCGCCTGCCTCCGGGTGTCCACCGCCCCCATATAGACGACGCACTCCAGCCCCAGCAACGCCGCCGCGGTGGCCGTCGCCACTCCGTGCTGCCCAGCACCGGTCTCGGCGATAACCCGGGTCTTGCCCATCCGTTTGGCGAGCAGTGCCTGGCCGAGAACGTTATTGATCTTGTGCGAGCCGGTGTGGTTGAGGTCCTCGCGCTTGAGGATGACCCGCGCTCCCCCGCAGTGCTCGGCGAAGCGCGGCACCTCGGTGACGATCGACGGGCGGCCGGTGTAGGTGCGGTGCAGCCGGTCGAGCTCACCGACGAACTCGGCATCGACGGCGGCCTTGCGGCGCACCTCGTCCAACTGCTCCAGCGCGGGGATGAGCGCTTCGGGGACGTAGCGTCCCCCGAACTCGCCGAAGCGCCCCAACGGCTCGCTCATCTCGCCCCTTCTCCTCTGCTCGCCCGTGCGTCCTCCCGTATGCCGCTAACCGCCACCCCCGCGAAGCTCGCCACCGCGCCGACCGGGTCGCCACCAGTGACCAGGGCCTCACCCACAAGCACGGCTCGGGCGCCTTCGGCGGCATACCGAGCGACATCGGTGACCCCGCGGATCCCGGACTCCGCGACGGCCACCACGGTGTCGGGAATGAGGGGCCGCAGTCGGGCGAAGGCATCCGGGTCGACCTGCAGGGTCTTGAGGTTGCGCGCGTTGACCCCGATGACGCGGGCCCCGCAGGCGACAGCGCGACGGGCCTCGTGCTCGTCGTGGATCTCGACCAGAGCGGTCATCCCCAGCGCTTCGGCCTGCTCGCGCATCGACAGCAGCTGAGCATCGCTGAGGGCAGCCACGATGAGCAGGATGAGGTCGGCCCCGTGGGCTCGGGCCTCGACGATCTGGTAGGGGTCGACCATGAAGTCCTTGCGCAGCATCGGGATCCGCACGGCTGCGCGGACCGCGTCGAGGTCGGCCAGCGAGCCGGCGAACCGGCGTTCCTCGGTGAGCACCGAGATCGCCGTGGCACCGCCAGCGGCGTATTCCGCGGCGAGGGCGGCCGGGTCGGGGATGGCCGCGAGGGATCCCTTGCTGGGGCTGGCCCGCTTGACCTCAGCGATGACGGCGATGCCGGGGGCCGCGCGCAAGGCGGCTTCGGCGTCAAGCGCAGGACGCTGGGCTGCCGCCCGGAACTCCACATCGACCAGGGGCGCATGGGCGATGCGCTCGGCGAGGTCGGCGCGCACCCCGACGATGATCTCGTCCAGGACAGTCGGTGTGGCAGGGGTGTTCGGTGTGGCAGGGACGGTCGGTGTGGCGGGCACCGACCCAGGCTACGTGGTCGGGCTCAGAGCGGGGACAACCATGTCATCCCTGGGACGTTGCGCAAGATCCAGAATGCGACGATCGACACCCAGACCACCGTGATGACCCAGCCTGGCGCGAGCCGCAGGGGGGTTCCGGTGACCCGGCGATACGTCCACCGGTAGAAGCTCCAGCCGATGTAGATCGCTGCGAGCACGGCGAACGGGTTGCGCGCCATGGCCGTGCCCACGTCGAAGTGCAGGAGAGCGTGCAAAGCCCGGGCCGATCCGCATCCCGGGCACCAGAGGCCCGTGACAGCGAGGAACGGACAGGGTGGGTAATGACCCGCGACGTTGGGGTCGACGGCATACAGGTATGCCGCCCCTGCCGCGGAGCCCGCCGCGATCACGGCAGGTTGGACGAGGCCGCGCACCCCCAGTCCGAGTCGGGGATACGCGGCCTTGTCGATAGCCATGACGGCGGGTCTCAGCGGGTGGTGACGCCGTTCGCGGCAGCGAGGAAGACGAAGACGAAGTAGATCACCCCGACGACGACCCCGACGACGGCCGAGATGATCGACCACTTCTTGGCCGCAGCGGCCGCGGCGTGAGCGCCAGCCTGGTCGCCTTGGGCCCACAGCGTGTTGACCTTGTTGGCCTGGATGATGGCGTAGATGCCGCCCGGCAGGCAGCACAGGACGGTGGCAAGGATCGCCAGGACGAGGTTGTTCTGGGGGGGCGGGCTCACCGGCGCGCCGCCATAGGGCATCCCGCCACCAGGACCCATGGGCGGAGGAGCTGCGCTGTAGCCTCCAGAGCCCGGCGGCGGAGGAGGTGGCGTAGAACCGTAGGACATGGCACTGCCTTTCTCGATCACGACCTGCGAGGGCCCCCGGTTCGAGGCCGCGGGAGTGACCCTATCGCCCGATTCGTGCGCGGGCGAACCGAACCGCCGCATTTACCGGCATGTTCATCCGGGCGCGGCCCGCCGGGCCAGGATCAGGAAACGCCGCTGTCGACCTGGTTGCGACCGGGCTTCTGGACGCCGAAACCAGCCATCGCCAGGACTTTGCCAGCGATGACGCCGACCAACGCGAGGACGGCACCCGCGATGAACAGGCCGGTCGAGGAGATGACCACCGCCCAGGACATGACGACCGAGGCCACCATCAGAATGCCCACGCCGGTCCAGGCGGCGACGCTCTGCCCGTGGTTGTCGTGGTGGTCGTTTCCGGCCATCAGAGTCACTCCTTCTACGGCCGCCGGGGTCGGCGGGCACCCGTCATGGACTTGCTGGGCCCATTGTGTCAGGTCCGTTCGTCGTCGTCCGCGCGGGTCGGGTCGTGTCCGTCGGTGAGGTCGTCCCAGGCGCTGCGTCGTTGCCCCCGGCTAGTGGCCGAATCGGCCTCTCGGTCGAATCGGGCCGACAGCCCGGCCCATCGTCGCGATGAGACGAGGGCCGCGACCGAGGCCACAGCACCGACAAGCGCCGCAGCCACGCCGATCCAGGCCCACGGACCGAGCTGTGCCGAGACCGGGACGGTGCCACCCGTCCGCCCGGCCAATTCGCCGGCCCGCCGACCGAGAGCGGCGCCCGGCTCGACCAGTGCGGTCATCGCGAGCGCCAGCGTGCCCGACGAGGCGAGGGCGAGCAGGATTCCGGCGGCGGTCCGAATCCGGCCGCCGCCCGTGAGGAGCGCCACCAGCGCCGCACCCATGACAAGGGTCAGCCCGATCGATGCCGGCGCCAGCTGGCCGCCGGTGGCGCTGAGCCCGGTCCGCCCCACGACCGGGTCGGCGCTCGACCCGGTGGCCCAGACCTGGCTCAGCGACAGCAGCAGCACCGCGAGCGAGAGGCCGACTGCGAGCACCACGGAGCGTTTCGTCACAGGAAGGCTGCTCCCGACGCAGCCGAGTCGGCAGACTGGGCCGATCGCATCCCACTCGCTGCCGCCACTGCTCGCAGCACCGCCGCCGCCTTGTGCTGGCACTCCTCGTGTTCCAGCTGCGGCACGGAGTCGGCGACGATCCCGGCGCCGGCCTGGACGTGAGCGACTCCGTGGCGGATGAGGGCGGTGCGAATGGCGATCGCCATGTCCATGTCTCCGGCGAAGTCGAAATATCCCACCACTCCCCCATACAACCCGCGCCGCAAACCCTCGTAGTCGTCGATGAGCGCCATCGCACGCGGCTTCGGCGCCCCCGACAACGTCCCGGCCGGGAAGGTCGCGACAAGGACGTCGTATGCCGTCATCCCTTCCTTGAGCTCGCCGACGACGGTCGACTCCAAGTGCATGATGTGGCTGTAGCGGCGGATCGTCATGAACTCCACCGTGTCGACGGTGCCTGCGCGGCATACCCGCTGGAGGTCGTTGCGGGACAGGTCGACGAGCATGAGGTGCTCGGCGCGCTCCTTGGTGTCGGCGGCCAGGTCGTCGGCCAGGCGCACGTCATCCTCGGGGATCTTCCCACGCGGCCGCGACCCAGCGATCGGGTGAGTGATCGCCTCGCGTCCGGTCACCTTGATGAGGGCCTCGGGGCTGGACCCGACGATGTCGTAAGCCGTGCCGTCCGGATGCGGCAGGCGCAGGAGATACATGTAAGGACTGGGATTGGCTGCCCGCAGGGCTCGATAGACGTTGATCGGGTCGGCCGCGCATGGGGCCGAGAACCGTTGCGAGACAACGATCTGGAAGGCGTCGCCCGCCCGGATCGATTCCTTGCACCGCTCGACGATGTCGAGGTAGTCCTCGGGCCGGTGCGAGCTGGTGATCTCGAGCTGGACCGGGTCGACGACGGCAACCGTCGAGGATGCGGGTGCGCCCAACTCGCTTGTCATTCGGTCCAACCGGGCGACCGCGTCGCACCACGCACATTCCATCCGGGCGTCGGTGTCGTCGTAGTTGACGGCGTTGGCGATGAGCAGCACCGAACCGTCGGAGTGGTCCAGGACCGCGAGGTCGGTGGCGAGGACCATCGCTACCTCAGGCAGGTGCAGGTCGTCGCGACCCGTGTCGGGCACCTTTTCCCACCGACGCACGGCGTCATACGTGATGGCACCGACCAGGCCTCCAGTGAGCGGCGGCAACCCGCCGATCCGCTCGGTCGCCAGGGCCGCAAGCGTGTCCCGCACCGCGATGGTCGGGTCACCGTCGACGGGGACTCCGATGGGCGGCATACCGATCCAGTGGGCTTGACCGTCGCGTTCGGTGAGGGTCGCGGCGCTGTGCGCCCCGACGATGGAGTAGCGCGACCACACTCCCCCGTGCTCCGCCGACTCGAGCAGGAACGTGCCAGGCTCGCCCTTGGCCAGCTTGCGGTAGACCCCGAGCGGCGTCTCGCCGTCGGCCAGCAGCCGGCGCACGACGGGGATGACCCGGCGAGTGCGGGCCAACTCGCCGAAGACCTCCAGGCTCGGCCAGGTGGTCCCGAACCCGAGCTCGGCGTGGACGTCAGTCATCTGCGGACCCTCCCGCCACGGCCAGCGGCCGAGCGTCAAAGCAGGTCCGGTCACCGGTGTGACACGCGGCGCCGACCTGGTCCACCCGCACGAGGAGTGCGTCCCCGTCGCAGTCCAGCGCCACCGACTGCACGTGCTGGACGTGACCGGACGTGTCGCCCTTGCGCCAATATTCATTGCGCGAGCGCGACCAGAAGGTCACCCGGCCGGTCGTCAAGGTCCTGGCTAAGGCTTCGTCGTCCATCCACCCGAGCATGAGCACCTCGCCCGTGCCGTGCTGCTGGACGATCGCCGCGACCAGACCCTGTGGGTCACGCTTGAGCAGCGCAGCGACCTGCGGGTCGAGGGTCGAGGTGCTGCGCGGGGTTGCCGGGTCGGACACCCCGCCATTGTGCCGGTTCCGACCGGCCGCTCGGGTGGGCGTCCGCGGATCACGGGGGAACGCGTACGGGCACACCGAAGCCCTCATCGCGCACAGTGCCCTAGCCTTGGGCGCCGTGAGGAAGGCGTTCGTCGAATTCCCCTTGGCGCCGACCGGGGCCGCGGGCCCGCTGGCATTCGGCGAACCGGTCGAGGTGGTCCGGGCTGTGGCGATTGACCAGGTCCGCCCTGCCTTGGACCGGGTGGCGGCGGCATGCGCAGCGGGCCGGTATGCCGTCGGGTTCGTCTCCTACGAGGCTGCCCCCGCCTTTGACCCGGCGATGCGGGTGCGCAGCGGATCAGGGGTCCCGTTGGTGTGGTTCGGACTGCACGATGCTCCTTTGGCGCCCGGGGCTGCGCGACATGAGCCCGCGGCATACGCCTGCTCGGTCTGGGAGGCGGGGACGGCGCCGGACCTGTATGCCGCGTCCGTCACCGCCGTCCGTCAGGCGATCGCACGCGGAGACACCTATCAGGTCAACCACACGATGCGGTTGCGGGCCCGGTTTGACGGCGACCCGCTGGGAGCGTGGGCGGACCTCCGGCGCGCCCAACGGGACGGGTGGTTCGCCTATGTGGACACCGGAGATCATGCGGTGGCCTCGGTGTCACCCGAGCTGTTCTTCACCTGGGACGGCCGACAGGTCGTGACTCGCCCGATGAAGGGCACGCGGGCTCGATCGCGTGACGGTGCCCTCGACGCCGTGCGGGCCGCTGACTTGCGGGCGTCGGCCAAGGATCAGGCCGAGAACCTCATGATCGTCGACCTGCTGCGCAACGATCTCGGGCGGGTCTGTCTGCCCGGATCAGTCCAGGTGCCAAGCCTTTTCGATGTCGAGGCGTATCCGACCGTGTGGCAGATGACGTCGACGGTGACCGGATTCGGTCGGCCGGGGATCGGGCTGACCGACCTGTTCGAGGGGCTGTTCCCGTGCGGGTCGATCACCGGGGCGCCCAAGATCCGCACGATGGAGCTGATCACCGAGCTGGAAGATCGGCCGCGTGGGGTCTACTGCGGAGCGGTCGGGGTGGTCTATCCCGGCGGAGCTGCCGCGTTCAACGTCGCGATCCGAACGCTGGTCGTCGACCGGGCCGATGGGCGGGCTCGCTACGACGTCGGCGGCGGAGTCGTCTGGGACTCGGACGGGCGGGACGAGTATGCCGAGGCGCTGGCCAAGGCGGCCGTCCTGGACATGACCCAGCGGGAGTTCGAGGTCTACGAGACCGTGCGCGTGGACCGCTCCGGGGCGGTCCTGCTGGCGCGGCACCTGGACCGGATGGCGGCGTCGGCGGCCTGGTTCGGGCGGCCCTTCGACCGGGACGAGGCCGCAGCGCTGCTGCAATCGGTCTGGCCGTCGGATGACGCCGACGGCTGCGACACTGCGGTCCGCGCCCGGCTGCTGCTCGCGGGCGAGGGGTCCCTGCGGATCGAAACCAGCCCGCTCACCGAACCGTTCGGGACCCCGGGCGCTCCTGCGCCGCCACGCCCGGTGGCCCTGGCCGGCGCACCCATCTGGTCGGGCGACCCGTGGCTGCGGCACAAGACCACGCGGCGGGGCGCCTATGTCCGAGCCCGAGCTGGACATCCCGAGCCGACGGTCTTCGACGTCCTGCTGCACAACGAGCGTGGCGAGCTGACCGAGTCGACGATCGGCAACGTCGTCATCGAGCTCGACGGCCGGCTGGTCACCCCGGCAGCGACCAGTGGCCTGCTACCCGGAACGATGCGCGCCGAGCTGCTTCACCGCGGCAAGATCGCCGAAGGCACCGTGCCGATCGACCGACTCGATCCGGATCGCCGAATGTGGGTCATCAACGCGGTCCGTGGCTGGGTGCCGGTCCACTACGTACAAGGCAGCTGACGGACCTGCGCCGTGTAGCGCGCCATCGCGGCATCGACGGTTGACCGCTCACCAGTGACGGCCAGTTCGAAGAGCAAACCTCGGGCCATCGCCAGCGACTCCTGGGCCAACTCGCGAGCCCGGGTCCGCGAGAAGCCGCTTGCCTCGAACCCGTCGGCCAGGCCGTCGGTCCACCCGTCGGCCAGCCACGAACGCAGCCCCACGGCATACGGCGCGCCTTGCATGGCCAACCCGCTGACCTCGAAGAACAGGGGTGCGAAGGTGCTCGCCGCATCGGCGACGTGGGTCCAGAACGCGGCGCCCGCGGCATACGGATCGTCGTGGGCGGCGGCGAGCAGGGCCTCGAGCGTCGCCCGTTCTCCTCGCTCGACCGCGCCGACGACCTCGGTAAGCAGCCCCTCGCGCGACCCGAAGTGGTAGATGAGCATGCGATGGCTGGTGCCGAGCTCTCGAGCCAGCGCGCGCAGACTGGTGTCGGCGATGCCGTGCGCAGCGAACCACTCCACGGCCCGGGCGAGTAGGTCCTCGCGGGGGCTCACTCCAGGTCCCGATCCTCGCACCGAGCCACCAGCGCTGCAGCCTCGCTCGCGATGTAGCGCCTCGTCAATCCCCCGTATGCCGCCCGCACCAGCCACGCGCCCGGCCCGGTCCACTGGATACCGAGGTGTGCTTGGACGCCTCCGTCCACCTTGACCAGCTCGTGGGTGCCCGTGGTGGTCACCCCGGGACGCCGCGACACCCAGGTGAAGCCAGCACCTGGTCGCCAGTCGGTGATCTCCCAGCGGGCCGCTCCCAGTCGGGGCTGGACGACCCGGTATGCCGCGCCCGGCGCCTCCGGGGCCCCGGGGTCCTCGGGGACGACCTCAGTGACCGTAGGGAGCCAGTCCGGCCAGCTGCGGACCTCGGAGAGCGCCCGCCAGGCGCGAGCGGGGTCGGGGATGGTGGCGGAGATGAGCTGGATCGACATGTACCAAACGGTACAGGATGGGTGAGACAACCGCCGGCGAATAGGCCGGGACCTGATCACGCCCGCTGTTGGGCAGCCCAGGATGCATGCAGCGCGGCATACACGCCGCCAGCGGCAACCAACGCGCGGTGGGGGCCGCGTTCGACGATCCGGCCGGCGTCGACCACGACGATCTCGTCGGCGGCCTCCGCCGTGGACAGGCGATGGGCGATGGCGACCGATGTGCGGCCACGGGTGAGCGAGTCCAGAGCGCGCTGGACGCGGACCTCGGTCGACGGGTCAACTGCAGAGGTGGCCTCGTCCAGGACGAGCAGATCGGGGTCGGCGAGGTAGGCGCGCACGATGGCGACGAGCTGTCGTTCACCGGCGGACAGCGACTCCCCCCGTTGGCCTACCGCGGTTTCCAGGCCGAGCGGGAGGCCGGCGGCCCATTCGTCGAGCCCGAGCTCGGTAAGGGCCAGGCGCACCTCGTCCTCGGTGGCCTCGGGTCGCCCGAAGCGGATGTTGTCCAACAGGCTGGCGTCGAAGAGGAAGCCCTCCTGCGGAACCAGGACGATGCGGGCTCGCAACGACGAGAACCGGATTCGGCGCAGGTCGACCCCATCGACAAGGACCCGGCCGTCGGTGGGATCCATGAGCCGAGTGAGCAGCTTGGCCAGCGTCGACTTGCCCGATCCGGTCTCCCCCACGACGGCGATCCGGGCGCGAGGAGCGATGTCGAGGGTGGCCTCGTGCAGGACCGGTTCGCCGCCCGGGTAGGCGAAGCTGACACCTTCGAAACCTACGGTGATCGGGCCGCGAGGCAGCTCGACACCGCTCACGCCGGGATCCGCGACGTCCGCGGGTGTGTCGATGATGCCGATGACCCGGCGCCAGCCGGCGACGGCGTTCTGCATTTCGTTGAGGATCTCCGTGGCTTGCTGCACTGGCATGGTGAACAGGTTGACCAGGAAGAGGAAGGCCAGCAGCGTGCCGACGCTGACATCAGCGCGGACCGCGAGGACCGTGCCGACGACGAGAACGACCGCGGTGGTCAGCCCGGAGACAAACTGGCCAGCGGTGAAAGCCACCACAGCTCGCACCTGGGCGCCGACGGCCTCCTTGCGGTGGGCTTCAACGGCCGCGTCGATGCGTGCGGCGGTGCGCTGTTCGATGCCATAGGCGCGGATTGTCGCCGCGCCGACGACTGCCTCAGCGATCGCACCGAGCATCTCCCCCACCCGCTGCCGGACCCGGGTGTAGGCCCGCCCGACCACGCCCTGGAAGTGCCGGATGAGGAAGAACAGCGGGACGAAACAGCCCCAGACGACAGCGGCGAGGGCCGGGCTGTAGACCACCATGAGCCCGGTGGCCAGGACGATCTGGCCGATGCTGATGATGAGCATCAGCCCACCGAACTGGACGAACGCCGAGATCGTGTCGACGTCGGAGGTCACTCGCGACACGAGCGACCCGCGTCGCTCGGTGTTCTGGGTGAGCATCGACAGGTCGTGGATATGCCGGAAGGCAGCCAGCCGCAAGGTGGCCAACCCGCCCTCGGATGCCGTGTAGAGGCGCACGTTGACGGCATACGCACTGAGCGCGGTGACCACAACTCCGGCGAGGGCCACGGCTACCCAGAGCAGGACCCGTCCTTCGTCCGGGCCGCCCGGCGCGAGGATCCCCTCGTCGGTGGTGCGCTGGACGACGAAGGGGACCAGCACGCGGCCCAGGGTCGAGAGCACCGCCAGCAGCACGGTAATGCCGAGCCCCTGGGTGAGCTCCGGGGAGATCTCGGCACCCCGGCGGATGGTCTGCCAGGCCGTGAGGTCACTGCCCGAGCTGATCCCGGAGTGGTCGGCCAGCGGTTCGAAGCGGCTCATGTCTCTGCCTCTTCGTCTGCCGCGACGGCAGCCCGGTCGGCAGCCTCACGGGCATAGGCGGAGACGAGCGCGGCATACCCGGGGCAATCGGCGAGCAGCGATGCGTGGCTGCCGTTCCCGCGGACCTGGCCCTCCTCGAGGTAAACAATCTGGTCGGCGAGGGAGATAGTGGCCATCCGGTAGGCGACGAGGAGCACCGTCGTCGCTCGGGACACGCGGCGCAGAGCGGCCAGGATCTCCTGTTCCACGCTCGGGTCGACCGCGGACGTGGCGTCGTCGAGGATCAATAGCTGTGGGCGGCGAATCACCGCGCGCGCCAGGGCGATTCGTTGCCGTTGACCCCCTGAGAGGTTCGTGCCGCGCTCCCCCACCCGGGTGTCCAGGCCGTGGGGCAGGGTGCGTACGAACCTCCCTGCTTGAGCGACCCGCAGCGCCTCCCACACCTCGTCGTCGGTGTGCCGAGCCCCGAGGGTGACGTTGTCGCGGATGGTGTCCTCAAACATGAAGGTCTGTTGAGGGACAAGCGCGGCGACCTCGGCCACCCCGCCGTGCCGCACGGTCCGCAGGTCGACATCGTCGAGCAGCACCAGCCCCGTGTCGGGGTCGACCAGGCGCAGCAGCAGGTTGGTCAGCGTCGTCTTGCCGGAGCCGGTCGGCCCGACGAGGGCGATCGTCGCTCCGGCCGGAACGGTAATCGTGACGTCGCGGATCGCCGGCGCGAGGTCGGTGCCGCCTTCGGGAAGGTCGATCTCGTAGGCGAAGTCGAGCCGTCGAGCCTCGAGCGTGGCGGCCTCGCAGTTAGGGAGGTCCGCGGCTCCGTAGGTCATCGCGCCGGTGGCCTGCAGCACGGCATCGACCCGCTCCCACCCGACGACCGACCGCGGCAGCTCCCCGAGCACCCAGCCGAAGGCCCGCACTGGGAAGGCCAGGACCGAGAAGAGGTAGGCGATCTGGACCACCTCGGCCGCGCTCAGCGCAGCCTGGCCAGCTCGCCAGGCGCCGACGGCGATGACGGTGAGGGTGCCGATCGTCGGGATCGACTCGATCGCCGGATCGAAGGTGCCGCGGGTGCGCCCCACCTGGATGTTGGCATCGCGCAAAGTGTTTGCCGCCTCGGCGAACCTGCGCGCCTCTTGGTCCTCGCGGCCCATCGACTTGACGACCAGGGCCGCCTCGAAGCTCTCGTGGGCGACCTCGGATACCTCGGCCCGCAGCTGTTGAGCTCGCGTGACCAACGGCGACATCCGGCGCTGGAAGACCGCATTAGCCAGAAACAGCAGCGGGAAGACCACCATGCCGACGGCCGCGAGGACCGGGTCGACGACGAACATTTGGACCGCACCGAAGAGCAGCATGACGACGACCCCGAGGGCCATCGGGAGGGGGGCGAAGATGTTCCAGGTCGCCTCAACGTCGGCGTTGGCGTTGGACAGCAGTTGCCCGGACGGGTGCTTGTGGTGCCACCGCAGCGGCAGATCCAGATACTGCCGGGTCACGCGGCGCCGGTATGCCGCCCCGAGGTTGTACATCGCGAAGCCGGCCGCCGTGCGACGCAGGATGATGCCCGCGACGTTGACGGTGACGACACCGACGATGACGCCGGCGATCGTCCACAACTGCTGGGCCGACACGGACCGAGCGTCCACCGCGGGGATGACGATGGTGCTCGTGCACCAGCCGATCGCCCAGGCCATCAGCCCGGTCATGATCCCGTAAACCGTCGATCCGAGCACCGCAAGAGCGAACCAGCGCGGCTGCTCCCGCACCCCTTGAGCGACCACCCCGGCGCCGCGGCGCAGCGTCGAGCGGGTGGGGGTGGGCGGCATACCTCCCACCCTCTCACGGTCCGAAGTTGCCCTCCGCCCCCCTTCGCTCTCCCCTCCGCATCCGGCCCTCCGGATCCCGCCGAGATTGACCTTGCGTGCGGGACACGCCGAGCCCAGCGCTCGCAAGGTCAATCTCGGCGAAGAGGACTCAGCTTTCGGACGGGGCCTGCGCGTCGGCCTTATCGCCCTCGCCCTCGGGCAGGACCGCGGCCAGCGAGAGCTTGCCGCGCGGGTCGATCTCCTTGAGCTCGACCTGGACCTTCTGGCCGACCTTGAGAACGTCGTCGACATTGTCGATCCGCTTGCCGC